>JAAUXT010023325.1_pt1 | contig 13631 bp, 15 predicted proteins | sample 7278171 | NCBI WGS metagenome assembly JAAUXT01 (sample SAMN14350112, study PRJNA611818) | marine sediment metagenome | isolation source: surface marine sediment (1.8m) | place: French Polynesia: Moorea | collected 2018-08 | reverse complement strand
TATTCTGGATGGAACGAATCCCCGTTGAGGGGTGAGTTGCATCCAGAATAGTGTGTGAGGATGAGTTAAATATCTGTCATACAGCACAAGTGTGATAGTTGAGTAGTTTTAAAGAAATCAACAAGAAACGCCCCTCAAATATCGCACTAGTGCTGTATCAAGGATATATTGTATTTTCAAATCTTGGGTGGACCGCACGCCGGAAGTCCTTGAGGGAAGGTTGCCGGTGAGGTTGGGGTTTTTTTTCGCACGCGTGATGTGGCCCTCTGCACGGACACATGCAGGGCAGTCAAAATGGTGGAGGTGCCCAATCCCAACAAGCTCGCCCAAATTGTAAAATTTTAACAAACAACTTGCACAAAACACCAAAGCCTGTATGCAGATGTGCAGCATGAGCAAGTTGTTTTCCGGTTTGGCGGGAAAATATTCAGGGTCGGCTCATGCATGTGAACCCTGGATATCCTCGTGCAACGCATCGTGTACACGTGCACATGTAAACAAGCGAACACATGACGACCAGGCAGCCACAGACGAGTGGATCTCATTGACAAATATCAGAACAGTACAACTCGAGTGTGCACAAATGAGGGCGTCATGTGGGTCGCTTTCGTATACACGCTGCCTGGACATTGTTGTGTTGCTATGGTGCCTGTGTCTCCAGGTTGGTTGTCAACTCCATGATGGGGAGTGTCGTCGTGTGGACTTGTGTCCTGCTGTTCGGGGGAACGTTGGTGACCGCGGAAGCTTTGAGCGGTAAGGATCGTAGTGCGAGTGCATATGTTCCGCATGCGTTGCTTGCGTGTACGAGGATGATTCCACTTCTGCATGGCCGGACTGCGATCAACCTGAACAACATGTTGTCGTGATTCTTGAATAGTGCCCCATCAGTGCCATTCTCCTTGTTCTTTACATTAGATTCCACTGAAATAATTCTACTGTTAGCCCAGTGCACCCATGTCAAAGTATTTAACACGAAAGAGTTAAATACTTTGGCCTTTGTGCACTTGACTCTCAAGGCCAATCAGTAGATTATCAAGGAAAATAACCTCCCAGTCATTGAGAACTTAGATAAACCCTCTTGGTTGTTGAGAACTCAGACAATAACACAGATGGGGCCTTATGTATGGTAAACAATGGGTGCTTGGAGGACTTCACCTCCTCACCAAAGCTCGGAGGTGATATCCTCCTCGCACCCATTGTTTACCTCTGACGTATTTCACAGACTTGTCCAAAGAGCAATAACACGGTCAAGAATGCAAACAAAGCAAAATCGCACTCATGCACAGTCCGGCCAGAAGTGAATCCATCATCGTATGAGAGTCGACGCAGTTGTATGCATGCAGGAGTGCAATGCACGCAGACTTTGAGCAGCAGGGGGTCTGCCCCAACTCTGACACGAGTATTTCACGACTCTTTTTAATTACGCATTCAAGTTCAAAGGGCAGCCCTGCTCTGACCCAAATCCTGAAGACATCCCTTGGGAAGCACGGTATGTTTTCCCGTTCTTTGCAATCTTCTCGTGACAGGCCTGCATGGGGTGAACCCTGGATTTGCCTGGGGGCGCAACACCCTTGGGTGGTCTGAGTGAAATTGGTCACTCGGGCTTCCCCTTGACCCGCTTCTGGTGGTGCAGAAAAATTTTGCTTCCAAAACAATTTCAGAAAGCATTGGTGGAAAACTCCCAGTGTCATGGGGTTTGTTGCTGTGTTGGACAACAATGCTGGTATGACCTCACATTGCACAGTCCAAAGTGGAGCCACAACCGTTTATGTCAGTAGAAATATTGTGATTCTGGCCAATTTCGTTTCTGCTGCAAATCATCACCAAATACACGCACTTTTGGTGAAAATTGGGTGCGTGTACCCAAAAGCAATTGTGGATATTTTGGTGAAGGAAAGCTTTCCAAAATCATGAGGAATCCTCCAAGACGTGTCTTCATTGGTTTGCAGTGGTCTGGATGTGAAAAGGAAACACATCATCATATACAGAACTCCACTGCATGAGCCTCTGCTTCTCTGTTCCTGTTTCCTGAAACCAGCGCATGCGCATAGGTCGGGCTTGAGTCAGTCCGAGACACGCTCTCTGTGTGACCCTGGACTTACCGTGCGTTTGTATGTTTCTGAACAAACAAAGGGCACTGTGTCAACGTGATAGCGTGGGACCCACACACGGACCTGGAAATCGCAACCCGTATCTGCGAACAAAATTCAAACCATTTTCAGAGATTTTTGTTCAGGCGAGGCAGAATAAGGCGAGACAATCATCTGTTGCAGGTAACTTCTTCATGATTGGGGATGTCCACCTGGACCTGACCTACCGAGGTACGTCTGACTCGTGCCTAGAGAACTATCCCCTGGACCAGCTGGGGCCCTACGGGCACTACGAGTGCGACTCGCCGTACGAACTGGTGGACAGCGCCGTGGCAGCTCTGAAAGACGAGTACGAGAAGAGCAATGCGGACTTCGTCGTGTGGATGGGGTAGGTATAAAGAGAAGTTTAGCTGGAATGAAGACATGTGAAAGTTGGAGTACCTTGGGGTTGAACAGCAGGGAAGATTTGCATTTCTACTGTTTTCCCAAAACAAAGCGCAAAATTATTTTTCCTGTGGAAAGCCAGAAAAACACTGACAAACAGCTGATCGTGCAGCAATCCTCTGCAATCCTCTGATAATTTCACAAATATTGAGTCCAATGGCAATTGGGTACACAAACCCTGGTATTTTTGCTTTCTTTCCGCCGTACATATGTATTCTAGGTTTGGAGTCACCTTTCTTACTCGGGGTGGAAATGAAAATTCTCTGACAAACTGTGCCTGTTTTCCGCGTGTTCCAGAGACTCCCCCGCGCACAAGGTTCAGAGCGGAGAGTGGACTCGGGAGACGTTTCTCTTCTCTATGCGCAACGCGTCGCGACTCATGCAGCAGCACCTGGAGAACGCGGTCGTTCTGCCCGTCATAGGTACAAACAGCAGGTCTCGGACTCGTTGCGTCCGCCAATTTTGCGGAGAAAGGAAATTCTGCGGATAAGGAAATTCACAAATTGCGAAATTTTTCAAACGCGTGACAAATGTTCAGGTTTGCCCTTGGGATGTCCAAAATTAATGTAAAATGAAAATTTTGAAATTGCAGCAAGCTCGATGGGGTGGGGCTTCACCACAGATGCTCTGTGAATCTTCTCCCTCTCAGTTGAGGGGCGCGTCCAATGGGACCCCTCCTGACCACCAGAAAAATTTATTGTTTGCGTCACATTCTTTTTCCTGTCTCAAAGGCGTGTGAAAATTTTCAGATTTGAAGTCAACCCCAAGGGGGTTTTGGCTTTTGGCACCCGTCTTCTTTGTCAGATCCTAAATGGAACTCTGAAGCTGCACTTTTTAGGTTGAAAATTCCACTCATTTACTTCATCTCTATCACAGGGAACCATGACTACTTCCCCCGAAACCAGCTCCCGGGGGAAAACTCGGACATCTACGACGAGATCGCCGACATGTGGCAGCAATGGCTTCCTGTAGATCTAGGCGCGCTGGAGACGTTCAAAAATGGTCAGTGAGTGGTTGTGCAGAACCATCTTTCTCCAACTACAAATTGTACATGTCAAAAGAGTCTACAGGGACCTTTAGTTGCAACACGTGCGACGCTCCCATGCCATGTGCGACGTGGCATTGCAGGCTGGAAATCAGTTTCACTCTTTCAGAAATTTTGAAAATGATGTTGCTTTTCTCAGATATTGTCTTTCATGGTTTCTCTTTCACACAGCAAATCTGCCCCTTCAGAAAAATATAGTAGAAACAAGGACAAGTGACCACTGCAGAGGATAGAAAGTTCAGCACAGATTTTTCCAGGTGGCATCACATCTGTTGCAACTTAAGGTCCCTTGTACTCGTACCACCTGAGGAGCCTCTGTGAAATCTTAGGTTGAGGTGACCTCAGTCTCAGCCGGCCACAGTCCCTCAGAAGCTCGATAACAGGGGAGGGGGGCATCTTGGCAGACGGGTGGGAGTTGTGGTCACAAGACCCTTTCAATCGGAAGTTTAACAAGCAACAGAAAATAAAATGTCTTCAGTCCAAAATTAGGAGCCAAGTAAAATTTTTTATGATGAGGGGAGGTACCCTGGGACCACTTGAGGGCACATCCAGCGCATTGTGTATGAGACCATTGCCCATTGCAGGTGGGTTCTACACACTCCCGATCAGCAGCACGGCCCCGAAGCTCAGAGCGATCGTCCTCAACACGAACTTGTACCTCAGCGGTAACAAGGTGACGCGCGGGCAAACCGACCCTGGCAACCAGTTGCGATGGCTTGAGAGCGAGCTGCAGAAGGCTGTCGACAACGACGAAAAGGTACCGGGGCTTGGTTCGAGCATGGGGAAGGATTTGAACGGTTCTTGTGCCAGGGGCAACCAGACTCGGGAACAGGGTTGCGGGGTTTGATGTGGCAAAGATCATCCCCAATGAACGAATCACACTGAAGAAGTTGTCCCTATGCACCTTATGCAGAGCTTCCCACAACAACAACCTCTGATTTGTCATTTCACGTCTGTTTTCCAAACCAGGGTTCACGATCTGTGGGTCAGATCAAATGTGAGGTGAGACCCCAAGTTGAGATTTGCTCCAGGGGTGGATTCAAGGATATGGTCATGTGGTGAACCCAGTTCCCTTTGGGTGCTGACTGAACATTATGTACCTGCGGTCACACACCAGGGGTGGGGGTGGGGTCTTTTCTGTGGAGCTGGGGTGGGTAACCCGGCCCCGAGGATCTCTACAATTGATTTACCCTTTTGTTTCCGCAGGTTCATCTGATCCTGCACATTCCGACCGGAGCTGTGGAGGTGGAGCCGTGGGGAGAGTTCTACATCCGGTCCGGAGATCTGCTCACCCTCAACAACATCATGCGGAAGTACAGTGACGTCATCCTGGGCTCCTACGGGACGCACGTGCACTCAGACACGTACAAGATGTACTACGACAGCGAGACAGGTCAGTGGACCGTGGCCCTTGTGTTGGCGTGCGGCTGACCATGAGATGCACACCCTGGTGACCTCATAACACCGAGTGAGACTCAGCAGAGCAAGAATCAGTGCGGGAATGGGGTGGGCCTCGTTCGGTTCAGCTGGCGCGACCCTCGGAAGCTGAACATCAATGAACTTTGGGGGGAGGGGGGTTTTCGTCCCTGCCCCATCTGGATCTGTTGGAGAGCTTTGGGCCCTTGTTTGAACCCTGTGAGTCCTTTCCCTGCTGCACCTCATGTTTCCACCTGCAGGGGCTCCGGTCGGCACCATCTTCATCTCGCCCAGTGTCACCCCCTGGCGGTGGTACGGGTCCAACTACTCGGCCCCCAGGAACCCCGCCCTCAGGAGATTCGACTTCGACCCCCAGAGCCTCCAACTCACCGACATCAAGCAGTTCTACCTCAAGCTGCCCGACGCAAACAGGTATGCTTGATCCTTGTCGCATTCACAAAACGAAGGGAATTGCCAGGTTTAGCAAATACGTCCGGTTCTTCTCTGACGTGCCCCAATTGCCAGTTTGGTGACACAGAAATCATTTGGTCACTTGTCATTGGCTCTCAGTGCAAATTCAGGGCAAGTTAGGCTGTCTGTGGCACCATGCAAGCTGACAATTGGAGCACCGCGCGTTTGAAAGTTAAAGCCGTGCTAAACCTCCCCAATATCACAGTCACGTCGTTCCTAGTGAAGCAATGTTTGACTTGTGCTGGGAGAAATTTTTGCGGTGTGAATCGGTCCTGCCTGGTGTCAGCTCGGTCTTTCATTTACGCTGTTGTTTGCGAGAGTTTCACAAGAGACGAAAAATGCACATGAACGACGTACGCGTCAAATGCACTGAATCCCATGAAATCGCAGCAAAGGTCGAACGAGACTGGTTCGCGATTCGCCCTGGAACGAAAATCGAACGCGCCCATTGAATTGTCGTGCAGCGGAGCGGACACGGCGTGGCAGTTGGAGTACAGCTTCACGGACGCGTTCGATGTTCCCGACGTCGGACCTGCCGCCCTCGACTCGCTCCTCAAGAAGTTCAAACAGGGCGACGACGCCCTCTTCAAGAAGTACACCAAGTACAACGTCGTCAGTATCAACCCGGCTGACACGCCCTACTACAACGGGATTTGTGGCTGCCAGTGCAAGGTCACACACCTGTGCTCCATCGAGTATGTTGATCGAGATCCGTGGAAGAAGTGTATGGAGGATGTCTTTTCTGAGACGTGTGGAGCGAGCGCGAATCGCTTGTCGTGGTTCGCTGTGGCGTTCGTCACTTTCATCACAGCCAGAATCGGCTGCTTTGTTTGAAGCGTATGTTTTGGCAAAAGGAAAGTTTTTTTACTTGATCAAAAGATTTTCACGTTTGTTTGACGAACTGTAAACAGGTCACTTGGTCGCAGTCAGAATCGACTGCTTTCTTTGAAGTCTTTAATTTTCATTTATTTATTTATTTTTGCAGATTCACAATTTATTTTGCAAGATGAAATGTTTTTGCATTTGACCGATGAATGGTACATTCTGAACAAGCTTGTTTTGATAGAAATTGAACATAACCTTGCCAAGCGTAAACGTGCAATGCAGAAATCTTGCCAATGGTGCACTGATGCTGTGTATTCTTTCTTTTGTCTGACAACAGATCTGACATTTACTGACACGCAGGACAAAATTTTTGCCTCGACTGCGTTGGTCTACCTCTCACCCCTGTTTCTGAGTGTGTGAGCGATATATAACCTCTCCACAATTACGCACGTGTGTGCAAGAAACGCAGTTCACTTTGTTGATGTCGGTCATTTGAATTTTTGGAAATAAACTTTGAAAAACTTTGAAACAGTTCGTTTTTCTTCGTCAAGAGAGCTGGGTGCCGCACAGCGTGAGGCGTGAGACTTTGAGCGGTCGCGAAAGTGGAAATAGATCAACGCGCGACGCGTGGGAAATTGTGAATTGTGACGTCATGACGAACATTGAAGCGTGAGGAAACTCCGCGAACGGGAGATTCTTTCGAGCAGACGATTTCTGCGTCAATTTTGTTTTTGTTTGGAATTCTTGAGAATTCTTTGGATATTTGTTCGTGTGGAGCTGTGAGACACCTGAAAATAGATTACAAATGCCGCACGTCGTGGTATGTTGGTTCAAATGTTGCATTGTGCGAAACAAAAGCAGACTCTAGATCCTAGATCCAGAAACGCAACGCTTGTGTGTGTGTGTGTGTGTGTGTGTGTGTGTGTGTGTGTGTGTCTGTGTGTCTGTGTGTCTGTGTGTGTGTGTGTGTGTGCGTGTGTGTGTGCGTGTGTGTGTGTGCGCGAAACTGTGTGGGGAGGGTGCGTGTGTGCAAGGTGTGTGAAGACTCTATGTGCGAAAGTGTGCAGGTTTGGGGTGAGTGGGGGTTGTGTGTGTGCGGGATGAGCATCCGCACTCACGTGGATCAGAACGGAAAACAAAGAGAAATTCGTCAAACTTGGGCCGGACATCCTTCGTTACACCACAATCACTGCATGAATGTTCTGTTTGCTGCACTTAAAACCAAACTTGCTTTCGTTTCCTGCAGAGTCTGTCGATGGGTGACCTGGAGGCGTCCAGTCCCAGACGAGACGCCCTGGATTCTGCACCCAACGACTCCAGTTTCTCTCTGCCTGCCAAGACTGGTCAGAGCAACGAAATTCCGTCCACATCCGTCGTCGCATCTTCGACGTCGTCCACAGTTGAACCCATCAGAGTGACGTTGAGTGCGAACGGTGCCAGGATGTTCTACATCAAAGCGGACGCCGCTCAGACAGAGGCGCTGCGTCAGAGTCTGCAGAACCAGGGCAGCAAGGTCACTCTGCTGCGGAAGGTCACTGGGCACGCACGGGGAGGAGAGGACGGTTCTGCAGCGAAAGGGAGAGGTCCCACTCCAGGAGGGTTTGAAGTGAGGACAACCCCACAGGGACACACTGGATCTGAAAGGTCTCAAACCATGGTGCAGGACTCAGAGAAAACAGCATCTGAACAGAAAATGTTCCTTGGATCAAACATGCACATTTCCCACCAACCACATTCTGACCAACACAATGGTCAGAGCACCTCGACAACCTCACCCGCAAACTTCAAAGAACCACTCGTGGGGTCAAACCACACGAACAAACAAGCTGTAGAAAACAGTCAATGCGTTTTACACGCGCAAATGGAGTTGCCCACCCAAGCGAAGTATCTGAACACGGAATCCCCCACCGGAGTCTCCACCCCAAACCGCGGGTTCTCTCGCCCAGCGGAACTGCACGACCATTCGTTGCTGCAGTCTGTGGCCACATCCATGGACAAATCCAGGCACCTGGCTCAGGTGACTTCACCACGGCCAGACGAGCCCTCGACAGACAGAGCCCATATCCACAACAGGTCTGCAATAAACCCACACGAGTCAAGCACGGTGCAGCTGGAAGAAGCCGTGGAATCAGAAATTGATGCCAGTCCACATACGCCTTCAATGAATGACAATTTGAGAGTGCCTGGCAGCCCTGGAGTTCGTGAATCGACTTCAGCCACAAGAGGGTCAGACAGAGCGAATCCAGTTCAAAACCACCAAAAAAACATTGAACAACTTTGCACACAGGAACTTGGGGAGGAGTCCCTGCCCAAACCAAACAGATGGGAGACTCAGGCTCCATATTCTGCAGCTTCACACAGAGTATCCACTGCAGCATCATGGATTCCCGGGCTTGAGGAATTCGGGAATGGACAAGCAATGAAGCCAAGCGCGAACTTCCCCAACACAGCACGCAAGAGAAAAACGCACACACACAGGCTGATGGAACACTCACCCCAACACAGAACTCAGCTCAAGTCAGCGCAGCTTTCCAATTGCGTGGAGACGGTGTGGATTCCTGGTTCTTCCCTGTTGACACCAGCCCCAGTTGCCTGGACCTCGCAATCTCCTCCTGGGTTCAATGGTCACGCCTATCTCCCTTCAAGACCTGCAGCGCACAGTGGCGTGGTGCTCACCAGCCCCGCCCCGGCGCCGCCCGCCCGCGCCGTCCCCGTGACTCTCCTCCCGGCGGCCGCAGCGAGGCCTCGCCCGAAGGTCGTCACCCTCCCCAACGGGGGAAAGCTCGTCTTTAGCTCGTCCAGCCCCGACTGGAGCCCAGCTGCGTCTGCGTCTGCGCCTGCGCAGGAACCACCACGTGGTGCACCCGGTACCCGGTTCCTTCAGTCCTCACGCCCCAGGGCCCCGCCGCCCAGCTCGTTGCTGACACTGTCTCCCTTGGAGATGAGCCCTGATTATTCTCGCTGTCACACGGAGGAAAGGACTCGTACGAAAACTGAGTCCTACTCACCACAGAAACACTCGCCCTTCGTGGAGCTTCTCAAATCCAAGCTGCAGGCTGACTCAGCGCCCACACGTTCCCACAAATACAGACCATTCAACAAGAACATTTCAACCCCTACAGACAGCGGCCTGTCAGGATTTGATGACCTGGATGCGTGGGGTAAGTCCGAGACCCCACTGAGCGCTTCCGCCCTGCAGAAAGGACTGCAGAAAGCCCTGGACATGACCCCGTTCTCGGCGTTCATGGACGAAGAGGACAGGGAGGAGGAAGAGGATGAGGAGCCTGAAGAGAACTGGGAAGAGAGGAGACCTGCAGTAGCGGCAGGAGCAGGAGGAGGAACAGGAGGAGGAACAGGAGAAACAGGAGGACAACGAACCTGCGGAGATGGAACACCAGGAGAAGCTGGAGGAGGAGCAGAAGGACCAGGAGGAAGAGGAATAGGAAGAGGAGGGGGACGAGGAGGTGCACGTATAGGAGGAGCAGAAGGAGCTACAAGAAGGGGAGCTGAAGAAGCAGGGCAAGGAATACGCAGAGTGACAGGAAAAGCAGGAGACAGAGGAGGAACCACAGAAGGAGCTGGAAGAGCAGGTGGAAAAGCAAAGACGCATCTGCAGCGAAGCCAAGAGATCCTTGACGAACAACTGCAGAAAATAGCCAAGAACGTCGAGAAAGCGGAGAGCCTGTTGTCAGAACTGAGGAAGACAAACGGGATCCAAGAGAAACTGGCACAGAGAGCAGCAGGGGACGTGGCTCTTGAAAACACAGCCAAATCTGAGGGAAGTGTTCCAGCCCACGAAACTCCAGGGATTGAGAACTCTGTTGACAAAAGTCATTCTCAAGGGGACACGGAGAAATCCCACAAAAAGCCTGCCAAGGGGCAGTGCCCGCATCACACTCCGAAGAAAACACCTCAGCGAGAAAACACTCCCAAATCCAAGTCCAAACGCAAAGGGCGTAGACACCACCCGAAACGACCAGTCCTGTCCCCAACGTCCAATCTCATGAATGAGATACTGGGGCAGCTGATCCCGCTGCAGATCAATGATGTGGAGACGGAGCTGAGTGAGACGGACCCGCTGGAGCCGGAGGCCCCGGGAGCTCCGGGCGGTTCCTCCCGGGGCGAGGGAGGCGGGGCGCCGGGGAAGGAGACGGACGAGGACGCGGAGCGGGCGGACTCCGTCAACCCTTCTCAAGTGGAGAAGTGAGCACTGCTGTTGTGTTTGGGGAAATTTTTGCTTCAATGGTGGCAGGGAAACACATGTGTACGCACACAGCAGACACACAAACACACACACACACACACACACACACACACACGGCCAGAGAACACGCACACCCACGGCACATACACGTCAGCGCTTTCACACACACACACACATGCACACACAGATACACAAACACTCTCTCTCCCTCCCTCCCTCCCTCTCTCTCTCTCTCTCTCTCTCTCTCTCTCGTTCTCCCCTCACTCTTTCTCTCTCTCTCTCTCTCTCTCTCTCTCTCACGTGGTTCAGGCTCTGTCAGTCAATCCTTCACCCTTCTACCCTTCGCTCCTCCCCGCAGGTCCCTGGACTGGTGCTACTCGGAGGTACTGCGGGGCTGGGAGCGCTACCTGACCCACAGCCCGCGCACCATGCATCGCTTCGCCTGTAGCGACGCCGCCCTACACGGCTACACGCCCGACGCCGTTGCCATGGTAACCGACCCGGAGCTGTCCGTGTGGCGAGAGGTGGACGCGGTGCACGTCTACACGGACGCGTACGCCGAGGTTGAGACGGTCGAGGCGCTGGCGGACACGCTCCCTGCCCTGGATCCACCACTCACTATGGATGCAGCACGGGCTTCGGTTCCGACCCTGGATCCACCACTGGACACCCTGGTTCCAGGACCGAGTGCAGTCCCGGCCTTGGATCCAACACCAACCCTTGATCCGAATCCAGGACTGAGTTCAATTTCAACCCTGGATCCACCGTCGAGCGTGGAACCACCAATGACTATGGATTCAGCACTGATTGCAGATTCAGCACTGACTGCAGAACTACAGCCAACCCTGGATCTACCACTGACCCTGGATCTGTCACCGACGATGGATCCTGTGCACACGTCAGTATCACCAACTGTGGACCTAGTGCAGGGTCGAACCCTGACCCTGGATCCTCTTCCAACGACGGATTCAGTCCAGGGTTCTGTTACAGCCCAGGGACACCCGGATCCAGCCCTGGAACCACTTCCGACCCTTGACTCCATCCAGCATCCACTGCATGCCCTGGATCGACTCCCTACCCCGCATCCACTCCCAACCCTGGATCAAAGCTCGACCCTGGATCTCAGCTGCGACGCAGGGGTGGAAGACGCACCAGCTGCTCTGGACCCGCACGACGCACCCAGTGTGAAACAGGCCGCGGCCCTGGATCTCAGCTTGGACTCAGGGACGGTCGCGTCTACTGTTGCTCCGGGGCTCTGCACCCTGGATACATCTCCAGGGTCCTGTTTGCGCACTGTTTAGGCCAGTTCAAAAACATTGTGCAGTGTTCTCCGCAGATACCCCACCAGAGAACCAAACCACAGTGGGACAAATGTACGAGGTTCTATCCAATGAAAGTAAGACTTAACCTGCTCACCAGTGAACCCAATTGGCCACTCTGCACTGAGAAGGTGAATGGAATCGATTGTCTTGAATCAACCACCCGTGTCCTTCCAGGCCGATCGTCTCACTGTCATTGGATAGAACCTCGTACCTTGTATCTTTTGCGTACGAAGTCGTGCATTTTGTTGGTGGGATTTTGTGTGTGACGAGCGACAGACAACGACCCGGACTGTGAGGTATGAAGACGCTCACTGTATCATTCATTGGGGACTTTATGCACGGCGTTTGAGGCGCACGTCGCGTCAACGCCAATGTCAAGAAGAGCACACAAATTGATGACGTTATGCACAGTTTCCATGGCACTGGCGAATCACCACTCTCCACCCGATGCGACGAGTGGCGCGACGTTTGACAAACGCCGATGCATAAAGTCCCTTTTGTTGAGGATCTCCAAGAGCTCGCCTAACCAACTGGTGGGGACAGATCCACGTCACCAGATGATTGAACACAGTGCTCGAGGTTGAACCATCCCGATTACTGTTTCAGGCCGTTGGGAGAACGACTTGGTATTTTTGCGTTTCTGTTTTACTTTTCTTTCCAATGGAGGCACCAGGGCTTTTCCTCGGACAGCCCTACGGACTTCCACCCCTACCCTCCCCTAATCAAACAAAGCCAACTTTTTTTTTGCACGGTGCCTTTATTCACTGTTCGAGAAATCACAGAAGTGCTTGGTGCATCGTTTCATTTTCCATTTTCTTACAAAAATATAAAAATTATATTGGCAATCGTAGATTCGAAAAACGTACAAAACACTGCAAAAATAAATGTTGTGATTCGTAAATTTGTACAAAGTATCAAAGAAATCTCTGAATGGAGTTGTGTGTTTGGTGTTTACTCTGCTGTGTCAGAGTGCGAGGGAATATTTTGTCTTCTCCCGTCTGATGACGTGGTGCGGTGTTCTTCACGACTTCGTCGCTCACTTCCTCTTCCGGTCCAGCTTGAGCAGCCTCGAGAGGAGTCTCTTCACCTCGTTCGTCGAACCTTCATCTGTGAACAAAGTGGACAAATCAATGTGCTTTGCGTGCGACTTTCCCAGTGGGTCCATTGGGTCCATTTTGGCTTGAAATGCAACTTGGTGTGAACCACGCGTGGACGAGTTGCAGAGCAGAGTGTTCGCTTCGTGCCCTTCCATGGAAAGGCTTCTTTCTGCCCAAATTTCCATGGACTGTGTGGAGGCTAAGGGCACGATGTTGTTTGTGCAAAGAAAAGGGGGGCGTCGTGGACTCAGCGCAAGATGTACGCTCTGCGTACCCAGAGTATTCCTGACTACGACACAGCTGGCCACACCCAAAACAACGTTCTTACTTCTGTTTTGTTAAATACAATGGGCCAGATCTGTTGGAGTCCCAAAACTTCAAGCAGGGGCAGATCCAGGAAGGGTACAATGTATTGTGGGCCCGTCTCCCTGCCCCGCAAAAAAAATAGCCACCTCATGTTTTTCGGTCAGTTCAAAATATTCATTGGCAATCAGCCACCACTGGCGTCATCCCACTGACCAGACCCCCTGCCTGGATCACCCCCCTCCCCAGACCCCACTGCCCAGACCTCTGCCTGGATCAGCCCCCTCCCTGGACCCCACTGACCAGAACCCCTGCCTGGATCAGCCCCCTCCCTGGACCCCACTGACCAGAACCCCTGCCTGGATCAGCCCCCTCCCTGGACCCCACTGACCAGAACCCCTGCCTGGATCAGCC
>JAAUXT010000235.1_pt1 | contig 13632 bp, 11 predicted proteins | sample 7278171 | NCBI WGS metagenome assembly JAAUXT01 (sample SAMN14350112, study PRJNA611818) | marine sediment metagenome | isolation source: surface marine sediment (1.8m) | place: French Polynesia: Moorea | collected 2018-08 | reverse complement strand
TCGGCGGTTTCATTGCATGCTCCTGGGCAAGTGCCCGCCGCCTTTTTTCTGATTGCAGATTGGACAAAGCCCCCGCCGCTATCCTGCCATCCAAGCTTTGAATCTTCCGCCGGCGTCTGGTACGCCCGTAACAGAAGGCATTTTTCTCTCCCCAAAAAAATAAGCGAAGTCTGTCCCCAGCGCATCCGTGATCGGTTAAGCATTCGCGGTTGGGGCCGTACCGGCGCGAGCCGCCCGGACAGGCCGTGAATACCTCCCTGTCGGCTCGACGGCTGTTATCCCTGCGGCCGACCGTCCCCGGCCACTCATGCCGGTACGGCCCTCACCGAACACTAATGGGCTCCAGCGGGGTCTCCGCCCCTCCCAACTCTTCCAGACCAAGTTAACCCCACGAATCGCCCCCGGCGCTGTCGGCTTGTCCGGAAGCCGGCCTGCCGCCTACCCGGCGGTCACTCATCACGCAGCTTCATGATGAACGCAAGTCGGTAGTAGGGCGGTAGCACCTCAACGGTATGTCTGTGTGTCCGCACCTTGTTCACAGCCGTGGAGCTGCCTACCGGGTCCAAAGCAGCAAATCCACCGCCCCTGGTGATCTTCACATCATGTTGCTCGTTCTCAGTCGTCGTGTAAGCGTTCTGGCCACCCGCCTCGGCTACATCATCAGCTGTGCTGGCCCCCAAGATGAAGCGGCCCCGCAGGTCAGGGGTTCCCCGGGTCCCATCACAGAGGTGCCAGCCAGCGGGTATCGATTCCACGCTTCCCGACCATCCAACGACGACGCCGGCTGGAATAGGCTCTACGACGGGCGCGACCTGGTTATCTCCCAGGGATAACGTGGCCCACGCCAGGAGGGCGGATGCTAGAGCGCCCGCGACTGCAGCCGGGAGAACCCGTTTGGTAATCATAATCGTCTCCTCGGTGTGCGCTTCCAACCTGCATTTTTCATCAAAAGAAATGCGAAGGGCAAGGCCTGACGGGGCAGCGAGGGGCTGCCGTCTCTCCTCCCTGGCTATCCAGCGCCCGCCTGTGTCGCCAGCTTTGTCGGGTTCGCCGTCGGGGGCCGATGAAGGCCTGGCAGTGACAGGGCAGCTATGCTCCGCATTGGTGTTCGTTTAGGGCCGTACCGGCACGAGCGGCCCGGACCGTAGGCCGCAGGGATATCGGCCGTCGAGCCAACAGGGAAGTATTAACGGCGTGTCCCGGCGGCTCGTGCCGGTACGACCCCCACTGCGAATGCTTCACCGATCACGGATGTCATGCGCCGTCGGCTATACTGGAACGCGAAGGGCGAGTTCCCCGTCGCCAGGTTCAGTTTGGATTGCATCGGAAGAGTTGCAGTTTGTCTGCGCTAGGTAGCTGAACCAAAATACGCTACGGCCTACCCAGCCGGGTCTCACAACAGCTGTATCGCCGTTTGTGATCGAGATTTCCGAGCAGCTATCTCGATTCTCCGAACGACTACGCAGTGATGCGCTGAACTCGGCCGCCAATCCGACTCATTTTGAGAAGGCCTCATTTGGCTTCGGTCGGGGCCTGGCGCAGGGGCGTCCGTGAGGGGGAGCGAGGGTCCACGTAGCGTCCTGGTGGACAAGAGCGGCAGGAGAGCAAGATGAAGCTGGTAATCTTCGGGGCAACGGGCGGCACCGGACGGGAGCTGCTGCAGCAGGCGCTCGCTGGAGGCCACGAGGTAACCGTCTGCGTCCGCAGTCCGGACAAGCTCGGCGAGGTTGAGCAGGCGGGCCTAAGGGTGCTCCGTGGGGATGTGCTGGTGCCGGCGGATGTGGAGAACGCGGTCGCAGGGCAGGACGCGGTCTTCTCCGCGATTGGCGCGGGCGCCGGGCGGACGAGCCTGCGCGCCGACGGGACCCGAAACGTCGTCGAAGCAATGGAAAAAGGGGGAGTGCGACGCCTTGTGTGCTTATCGTCGCTTGGCGTGGGCGACAGCAGCAGCAACCTGTCCGCCTTTACCAAATATGTTGTGATTGCCGTTTTCCTGCGACATGCTTTCGCAGACCATGAACGTCAGGAGGCTATCGTCAGGCAGAGCGCTTTAGATTGGATTATCGTGCGCCCCCCTCACCTGACCAATGGTCCGAGAACGGGCACCTACCGGCACGGATTCAGAGCAACGGACACGGGGATCGAGGGTAAAGTATCACGTGCCGACGTGGCGGATTTCATGTTGCGGCAGCTGACCGACGATACCTATTTGCGTCAGACCCCCGGGGTTTCTTATTAGACCGCTTGCTCGTCTAGGCGGTCCTCTGAATCGAGCACAGGTGGCTAGCCTTTGGCAGCTTGAATCGCCAGGCGTTCATCGCTTCACCGCTTGTTGACAAGGACGTATTTGAGATGCTCACGCTCGGCCTCTCCCGGAGCCGAAGCGTCCTGCTCGGTAGGTTGCCGAACCGCGTAGCCGGGCAGTGGTATTCGTCAGGGCCGGTGTCGCCCCCACTTCGAATGCATAACCGGATCACGGATGAGCCGCTGGGTTGCGGGGATAAAAAACTCCACCTGTCCCATGACCTCTTCGAACGGAAACTTGCCTTCACTCGCGGGCCCTGGGGTTGCCCAGCCGTCCTCATTTGCCTTTCGAGGCACCATGGGTGAGGTGCCATTCGCTCAGGCGCTTGCTGGCGGGGTCATACTTCAGGATGCGGTGATTGTTGGTATCCGCAATCAGCACCGATTCACCCAGCAGCGCCAGGCCGCCGGGTTCGTTCATCTGCGGTAGTGTTCTTCCTGGTTCCCCGGTTCCTGCGACGGTACTGACGACGCCGCGGTCGAGATCCATGCGTTTCAGCTTGTGGTTGTAGGTGTCCGCAAGCATTACCGTCCGGGGGCCGGTCACGGTGATGCCGAGCGTATGCTGCAGCATGGCCTCTCGGAAGAGACCGTCGCGATCGCCGAAGTCGAACAGACCGGTGCCGACCAGCGTTCTGACCTGTTCAGCTTTCAAATCTATCCGCCGCACTGCCGATGCTTCCGCGTCGGCCACGTAGAGCATCCCGCCGACCAGACTGAGGCCGCTGGGCTGGCTGAACGACGCCTGGGAGAGGGGGCCGTCGGCGATGCCTTCCGCGCCGGATCCCGCGTATGGTCCGATACGCCCTGTCCCCACATCCATGCGCCAGATCTGATGGCTGCCGGCCATGGCAACATACAGCCAATGAGCGTCCCTGGCCAGCGCCCACGGCGAGCGCAGACTGACTTCCAAGGCCTGATGCTCTCCGCCTGTCACGAAGCCGATCCGGCCTGTACCTGCTATGGTCCGCACCTTGTCCGTCTTTAAATCGATAAAGCGAATCGCATGGTTGCCGGTGTCGGCCACATAGACCCCCTGGTCGGCAAACAGCAGCCCCTGGGGATCGGAGAAGCGCGCTGCGTCTGGCGAGCCATCGGCGAAGCCCGGGGCCGGACCTCCGAAGGTCTTCAGGATTCGGCCTCCGTGGTCTGTGATCACAACGCGATGGTGCAGCGTATCGCTGATGCCCACCAAGTCATCGGAAACAGCTAGTTTGCCGGGGGCTGCCAGGAGGGATTTCTCATACCGTTTCTGCTCCAACGCGAGGGGCAGGGGGGAGCGATTCAGGCTATCGTGAAACTTCTTCAGCAAGTCCTCGACAGCTTTGTCCAGCAGGTCGTAGTGACCTTCTCCCGACACCTTGCCGAGAACGCCGCCTGCAGGATCAATCACCACCAGGGTCGGCCATGCGCGAGCGCCGTAGTTGCGCATCAGCCACCATTCCGTGTCATTGACTATGGGGTGTCGGCGGTCGTATCGCACGACGATATTGCGCAAGGTCTCCAGGTTTTTCTCGTTGTCGAATTTGGGCGAGTGGACGCCGATGACGGCTATCCGGTCGCCATACTTCAGCTCCAGCTTCTCCAGGTCCGCCATGATGTGTATGCAGTTGACGCAACCGTAGGTCCAGAAATCCAGGATCACCACTTTGCCCCGCAGATCTTTCAGCGTCAGCGGTCTTTCCACGTTGAGCCACTGCAGATGCGATGGGAATTCGATCGCGGGTGGGTTATCCGGATCACCGGCACAGCTCGCGCTGCCGGCCAGGGACCCAAGCATCACGAGAGTGAGCGCCCGCAGGCGGTTTTTCTGCACCCGGGTCATTGGTCTACCTGTGGAGCTGGGTTCGCAGCAAACACGAAGGCAAGATAATAGCAAGCATAGCCCGGCGGCCTGCGCTCGTCCTCGTGCGGCAAGCCTGTACTACCACACAATGACGTTTCCTTCGCCCGAGCCCGGCAGAGAACATCTCCATGTAATTGCTTGCAGTCCGCGGGATTCGCCAGGCTCTCACCGGGAAGATTCCTGGAGAGGCGTGTGGATCAGGGGAGCACCTGGTAGAGCATGCCCCGGTGCGGGGCTCTCAGGCATATGGGGCAGCGCTGGCTTGCCTCCCCGGCGCGATAGGGAACATGGTAGGCGGCGCCGCAGGCGGCGCAGTGCGCCTGCCGCAGGGGGACAGCCTTTTCAGCGGGCATCTCCATGGAGCCTACTGATACCGCGCCGTGCTCGCAGACATCCGCGCAGATGCCGCAGCCGGTGCAGGCATCTGCCTCGAGGCGGTATTGTGCCTCACCTTCCCGGGTGACCAGCGTGATGGCCTCGTGGGGACACAAACGGGCACAGGCGTCGCAGCCAGTGCAGCATTCGGGCTTGATGCGGGGAACGTGGCAGGCGATATGCCCGGCGGCGTTGTGGCCCACCAGCTTCCCAGGCGGCACCGGCTGGTTGGCCTCCGCTTCTGCCAGTCCGCTCATCTTCATGCCTTCCTCCACGGCGACCTTAACCGAGCGGCGCAGAAAGGAGCGGCGGCCCATGCTCGGCCCGGGGGTTCCGGGTAAGCCGCTCGCGGCTGTTTTGGTCCATTGACAAGGGGATTCCTCCTCGTAAGTCAAGGGAGCCAGGCCGCGGCTGGTCAGCAGCACATTCGTCTGCGTCGCGACCGCTTCCAGGCGCCGGCCCCGACCCCGAGCACAATCATCACAGTTGCCTCGAAAGGCGATAAACCGTCGGACCCCATCCCGATAAAGCAACAACAGGTCGCGTATGCCGAAAGCATGCAAGCAGGGGATGATGCCGCGCCCGTCGGACACGGCCGCGCGCTCACATCCGGCCAGCGCGACGGCGCTGTCCCCCCAATCCCGACGCAACGGCTCGTGGCGATGAAGCAAGGCACTTTCGGGGCAGACCGCGGCGCACAGGCCGCAGCCGTCGCACGCCTCGGTGTCGAGGGCCAGAGCGTCGTCGCCGAGAAACCAGGCTTCGCGGGGGCACGCGCTGATGCAGGCGCGACAGCCGGCTACCTCCACGCGCGCGTGAACACAGCGTTCCGCGATGATGACAGGGAGCGGGCCCGATTCTGTGTCCGGCCCACCGGCGGCTCTGTGCTGGCGGCTCATATGCGTATTGCGGGAGTGCTAGCCGGGCTGGATGTGACCGCGCGTAGCCGGCCCGGGGCTGAGCAACAGGCACGGCGACGGCGCTTCGAGCCTGGCGGCCGTGGCGGCATTACCAGGTTGGCCCTGCCCCGGGGACGTAGGCGGGCGGCGGCACCTCGGCTGTCACGCGTGGTCTCATGCGTTCTTCAATCTCCTCCGCGCTGGGTCGCGATTCGCCCAGAATCTCGGCCAGCAGATCACGGAGCTCGTCGGCGTAGGCCATGGACAGCATGGCCAGACCGGCATATAGCGGGGTTGCGCAGCGGGAGGCGACCCGCGCGGCGAAGCCCGGCAGCCAGCGAAGCAGGTGCTCATCCATGAAACGGGCCGCCTCGACCAGGTGCTCCCGGCCGGCTCTTGCAAACAGGAGTGACAGGAACTGCAGCTGGTGCACCAGATGATCGTCGGAGCGTTTTCGCCAGTCCCGGACATTCAGGCCGTGCCGGCGATAATATTCGCGCACCTGAAACATCGGCTCCTGCATGGCCAGTCCTTCCTCGTCGATCCACACCGACTCACAGGGCGATGCGCCGAGGGCGTGTGTGAGGTAGATGTCGGCATAGTCTGCCGCCAGCTCGTCCAGAGCTGCTTTGTCGACTGTCTCCGGAAGCGCCTGGAGACTCTCTCCGACGAGGGATACAGCCTCCTGACCCTGGTCTGAGCGTAGCTGCAGCCGCAGCCCGTTGGGAAATCCCGTGCACCGGAGATCCTCAACCAGAGCCGTATCCAGCTCACCGTGGTGAAGCACCGCCAGGGCCATCAGATCATGGGCTACCGCGGAGCACAGCCCAGGCCAGCGGTCTTCGTCGTGACCCGGCCGCGGATTCTTGTCCTCGGTAAACATCAGCCTGTCCGCCCTTTGCTGTGTGGAACAAACACGATGGATGGGTCGGTCAAGGCCGGATCGGCAAAATTCTTGACCGCGCGAACCGGTTTGTCGTTGGGGCCGATTGCCTTGGTCGCATAAGTGCCGTTGCTCAGCTGTTCGATGGGCCCGATGTCGAGCACGCGCATCATACAGGCCATGACGCAGTACGGTTTGCGACCTGCCTCCACCTCGTCCACGCACAGGTTGCATTTCACGACGATCTGCTCAGCCGGATCGAACTGGGGAGCACCATACGGACACGCGGCTTCGCACCGCCGGCAGCCGATGCACAGGGTCGAGTCGATATCGACGATGCCGTCCTGTTTTCGCTTGTAAATGGCCCCGGTAGGACAGGTGGGCAGACAGGCCGGCTCGGCGCAGTGGTTGCACGACATATTGACCTTATAGGCATAGACATTTGGATACGTGCCCCCTTCCACGTACTGCACGCGTCGCAGGCGCGGGCCGGCGGCCAGACCATTCTTGTCCTTGCAGGCTATCTCGCAGGCGCGGCAGCCGATGCAGTCCACGTTGTTGTGCACGAAGCCCAGCTGCGTTTCCGGCACGACTGGTGTATAGACGATTTTCTTACGGCGCTTGATGGCGGCTTTGAGCTTCGCCTTGTCTCTGACTTCAGCCATTGTGTTGCCTCCTCGCCGTTCGTTAAAGGTCGCGCCGGAAGACGTGGGCCCGCGAAGTGGCGATCTTGTCCCATCCCGGCCGGTGTTCCAGGTCCGTCTTGCTAATGTCGCAGAGCACCGTGTTGTAGGCGAAAGCACCCGCCGGGCTGGGCTCGTCCAGGGTCAGGAAGTCCGGATTGCCCGACCGGTCCACACCGTTCTCGTCCAGGTCCATCCAGGCCCCCTCGTGCAGCACAGCCACACCCGGCATGCAGCGCTCGGTCACATACACGGGAACGACCACCCGGCCGCGCTCGTTCCAGATTTCCACGACATCGCCGGTGCGCACGCCGAGCCGCTTGGCGTCGGAAGCGTTGAGGGTGACCTCCTGCTCGTAGGTCTCCCGCAGCCACGCGCAGTTGTTGAAGATGGAGTGGGTGCGCCAGCGTGGATGCGGCGAGATCAGGTGGAATGGATACTTATTAGTCTTTGGACTGTTTAGAGACTCCCAGGGCTCGATCCATTTCGGAATGGACGGCACGTGGTAGCCGTAGCGGGTCTTGGTCCAATCCGTGATGTTGGCAAGCTCACTGGAAAGGATCTCAATGCGGCCGGATGGCGTCTGGAAGGGTATTCCCATTTCAATCTGGCCCCTGAAAGCCACATGGGGTTTGTCCAGGTGGAACTTGTAAACGCCTCGCTGCTTGAACTCTTCCCAGGACATATCCACATGCTGGTGCGCCATGACCTTGTCGTTCCACCACTCGCGCAGGTATGCGTCGTCCACGGCATCGTCATGCTGGAAGTACTCGCGCGTCGCCTTCGGGTTGTAGGCCTTGCCGAAGACATCGCCGCCGATGCGGTAGGCCAGCTCGGTGAAAATCTGGAAATCTGTCTTCGAGTCGCCGATGGGCTCGATGACCTTGGGCCTGTGAATGTAGTAGTGGCCTTTGTACCAGGGGAGCGCCACGTCGTGGCGCTCGAAGTGGGTTGCCACCGGAAGGAGCACGTCCGCCCAGATACCGGATGGGGTGATGGTTGAGTCCATGCACACGACAAGGTCCAGCTTTTTGATGGCCTGGATTTCCTTGTTGATGTTGGTGAGCTGATTGAACCAGTCCGACCCGTGCCAGAAGATGCCCTTGATGTTTGGGATTTGACCATCGGTGGCATCCTGTCGCGGCCAGCAGCCGATCTCCTCGCGTTTGACGTTCGGGTAGTTCAGCACCGCGTGCGCCCAGCGGTCTGACTTGATGGATGCAAACCAGGTGTTCGCATATTGGTCGTAGGGGTAAGCCACGGCCTCGGCGTGCCAGGCTTTACCCACGCCCTCGGCACACCCGCCGAGCACTCCGACGTTCCCGGTCATGGCCTGCAAGGCCGCGGCCATGCGGTTGTATTGTTCTCCGAAGGCGTTGCGCCCGGGCGCCCAGGATGCCTTCAGCGCCGCCGGCTTGTTCGTTGCATACATCTGCGCCAGGGTCTTGATGTCCTTTGCCGAGACCCCGCAGATGCTCTCCGCCCATTCGGGCGTCTTCGGCTGGCCGTCGTATTTTCCCAGGATGTAATCCTTGAAGTTCTCCTTGCCGTTCGATGAGTACCCGGCCCAGTCGGGCATGGTGCCGGCGTCCATGCCCTGCGTGAATCGGTTGATGAAATTCTGGTCCTGCAGGTTGTTGACGAAGATGTGGTGGGCCATCGCCGCCATCATGGCGGCGTCCGTGTTGGGTCTGATCGGAATCCACCAGGCATCGTAGGCCGCGGCGGAGTCGGTGTATTGGGGATCCACCAGCACGAACTTGCAGCCCCGCTGCTTCGCAAGTCGCATGTAGTAGAAAGTGTTGCCCCCGTGGAATGTGTAGGCCGGGTTCCATCCCCACATGATCATGAGCCGGCTATGGGCGAAGGCATCGTCTTCGTTACCGTCTTCAATGGTGCCGAACGTCCAGAGGGAGCTGGTCGTCGTGCCCTGATAGGAGGGCACGGACCAGGAGCTGGTACGGCATCCGAACATACCGAGAAAGCGTCCCAGCAGCCCTTCGATCTGGTCTGACTTGTGCAATACACCGTAGGAGGCACCGGCGTAGCTCTGGTCGAGCAGTGCCGTAGGCCCGTAGGTGTTTTTTATCTCGATCATCTTGCGTGCCACGTAGTCCAGTGCCTCGTCCCACGAGATGCGCTTGAACTTGCCCTCGCCTCGCTTGCCCACCCGGCCCATGGGGTAGAGGAGACGCTCGGCCGAGTAGAGCCGCTGGCGGTACGCGCGGCCGCGAAGACAGGCGCGAAGCTGAGGCTCCGCTTCCGTGTCGGTGCCGAACTGGCCGCCTCGCTGATAGCGGCCATCGTCTGTGGACAAACGTACGATTACGTCGCCCTTCTTGTGGGCCACCAGCATGTGGCGGGATCCGCAGTTGTGAGCGCAGGAGGTGACCACCGTCTGCAGTTCGTCGTCCTTCGGGTAGGGTTCGTAGGCGAATGCCTTGGCTTCCCGCGACGTCTTCATCTCTACCAGGCCGCCGGCGCCCAGCGCGGCTGCGCCTGCTGCCGTGTTCTTGAGAAATGAACGTCGCGTCAGGTTGAGCCGGGATTCGAGCAGCCTGAAGGTCTCTCGTTGATTCATGTTCCACTCCTTCGCTGCGGTTAGTCGGTGCCCTTTAGAAAACGCGGTGCTGACTCCGTGGGACGATCCTTTGCCCAGTCAGGTATCTCGTCGGGCATGCCGGGCCACGGGTGACGGGGATAGGGATAGCTGATCCGGTACCACGCTCGGCCACCGTGACAGCCGTAGCACACATCGCTGTCTTTCCGGCCAGCCGCCTCGATGCCCTCGGGCTTCAGGAAGTTCACGCGGTGCCGGTTGGTCCTAACCGCTGCATGGCAGGTCAAACAGCTATTGTTGAACATCTGGCTGGATTCCAGCCACGGGCCAGGGATGCCCATCACCTCATGTTTGAAATGTCCGTGGCACATCAGGCAAACGGTGGGATTTACCAGCTTCCTCTGAATGAGGTCCGGGTCCCCGGTGGCCGACGAGTTAGCCGTCTCATCACGGGGGTCATTGCCCTGGTGGCAGGTGTTGCATTTCATGTTCATAACCTGCTGGGCGTAGTCACCGACCCCGTGGCGTCGGTGGAAAGTGTCCTGTTCACCCGAGTAGGTGTTCAGAGTCTGATACCAGGCGAGTGACTCGGAGGCTTTGACTCCGGCGGGTGACGACGGCAGAACGCGCCGGGTTAGGATGTCCTGATGACAAACCAGGCATTGTTCGTCTCTTGCACTCTCGATGGCGGGACGGAAGTGGATGGGGTCCCATCTGGCTACCTCGTAGTTCGTGCCCGGACTTGCATCGCCGTTTGCTGAACCGGGGAAAAACAAGACCGCCAGAAGACACATCGATAGAGATCTCAGGCCAGGCATCATGACGAAAGCTCCTGTGCTAGCCGGCTTGGCGGCAACGACCTGGGGGAGGGGACACGCACATCCCTGTGCGTAACGGATTGCCGGGAGTTCCGTTGCCTCGACATGGGTTATTAGATTAGCTCGATGGCGGCGTCCAGCCGGACATCCCGCTCATTCCCGACATCCCGCCCATGCCGCTCATCCCAGACATGCCACCCATGCCGGACATGCCTGACATGCCGCCCATGCCACCCATGCCCGACATTCCGGACATTCCGCCCATGCCGGTCGGGTAGAAGAAGATCTCCCCGGTTGGCGAGATCCTGAAATAGCCGGCCATGCCCGACATGCCGGACATACCGCCCATGCCACCCATGCCGTACATCCCGGACATGCCGCCCATGCCGCTCATCCCGGACATGCCGCCCATGCCGCTCATTCCTGACATGCCACCCATTCCGGACATGCCGCCCATGCCAGACATCCCGGACATGCCGCCCATACCTGCCATTCCCGACATGCCGCCCATTCCGGTCTGGCCACGCAGGGACCACTGGGTGCACACCCAGCGACCGCCGCCAGCCATTCCGGCCATGCCGTACATGCCGCCCATACCGGACATTCCCGACATGCCCGCTTGGGCCTGGGGCGCAGCGACCAGCGCGCTGACAACCGCCGCCAGGCCAGCAGCTCTCCCGAACTTACGCATTAGCATCTTCCTCATTGTCTTCTCTCCTCTGGTTGTGGTTTGGCGCAGGTCCTTCTGACCCGCCGTTTCCCCGCTCCCGCCGTAGCCAGGCAAAGGAGCTTTGGAACCTTCTTTTCGTCCCGACCTTCCGGGCGGTGTGGGGGGCTATTGATGCCAGCCCCGCAGGTCGTAGGGACCGGTCATGCCGGGTCGGTTGAATGGCGTATACCAGTTGCCCTGGTCCTCCAGAAAGCGAAAGCTGGCTGGGTAGGGCGGCTCGACGCCGGTCAGGGCTCGGTCATACCACTGAGTGTTCTTGGCTACCGTCGTGATGGTCGGCGCGTTTGCCGGACGCTGATGAGGCTCGACGCCTGCCACAGAGACGGTGTCGGCGCCAGCGGCTGGCGCGACGACCGTGAGCAGGGTGACAAGAACGAGGGGTATCCGCCGTCCGCTGGATATTCCTGGCATGAAAGCACCTCTTTCGCTGCAGTTGGTCTCGCTGGAGCTGTCCGTGACTTCACAGAGTTGCAGCTCAAAAGAAGGCAACGCTTGTGCCAATGATTTTTTGCTTGACTTAAGTGACGGAAAAGACCAGACAAAGGGTGCTGTGGGGTGACGAATTGAGATGGCCACCCCGAGCGGCTTTCTGCCGAAATGTCAGGTTGGGGCGCTTCGACGGGCCAGGAGCAGGAAAAAAGTCTCCTTCCAGACTCTGAAAATTCCCCCTTCATCACGGGACTGAAGCCGCTAGCCGGTGTCCGATGCGCCGCCGCGAGCGGATAATTCAGAGGTCTACGCCAAGAAGATAAGCTCGTTTCTGTTGGTCCGACGATGTTCCCTGTTCGGCTCCAAGAGCGGCTGCCATTCTGGCAGGCGCCGGGCGGTTCGGCTCGAAACCGGTGGTGGCGACGGTCGTTCCGGGCGTGTTCCCGGTCACCGACGGGGAGTCGCCGTCTGCGAGACCCCACTTCCCGAATCAGTGAACCGAGATGACTCCGCCGTCCGAGCTGCGGACGATGAGCTGATTGGTTGGCTCATGGGGCAGGCGTGGGTCAATGAGACTGATCACGAAAAGGTCGAGGACCCGATAAATCTCACCCACGGCCAATTTGTCGGCGTTCGCCGCCGCCAGCCAGGCTTCACCGAGCATCCGGGCTTCCTGCCAGGAATCGACGGGAAGAACTACCTGACCACGAGTGACGGGCGGAAGGACTACCCCGGGACAGGCGTGTCTCTCCGTTGCCGCCGCCGGTACGGAGGAGCGGCCGGGTAATCCACCCCCGCCTCGTGGCGCCTGGCTATGTCCTACGCCTGGCTGGGGGACCTGCTGGGCGGCGGGCGGCGGCAATAGCAGCGTATGGCCTTCCGCGTCCTCCACGACCCGCCAGCCGTGGGTTTGCAGCTCGCGGCGTAGCTTAGAGGCTAGGTCCTCCGATGCCGCTCCAGCGCCCTTATCGGGAGGCGGGTCCGTAACGGCTCTCGGCGGTAACAGAAATGTGTTGCCTTCCGCATCCTCTTCCACCCGCCAGCCGCGCGCCTGCAGCTGTGTGCGCAGCGCAGCTGCGAGGTCAGGCGTGGACTGAGAGCTTGCGGGCGGACGGATTTCAGCGGATGCGGCCGGCGTGTCGACCGGGGGGAGAAGCAGCGTATTGCCTTCCGCATCCAGTTCCACACGCCATCCCATCCCCTCGAGCTGTTCCCGTAAATCCGTGGCGAGGTCAGGCGCGCCGGCGGCGCGCGGTGCCTCGTCCGTCGTGCTCGGCTCGGCGCTTTGCACTGACGGCAGAAAGGCCATAACCGCGGTCAACCCGATGGCCATCGGGAACTCCACCCGGGCTCTGCTGTATTTCTTGTTCACGTGTTGCCTCCCGTTCCGGCGCTCCTGACTGCCTTGCGGCGGAGAAGTGAGGCGCAGTCGGGTGCCATCGGTCCGCGCCCGGTCGCGCACGCGGAAAGCATGGATGCAGATCCTATGCCAGAGCAGTACGTCGTGGCATCGTTTCGGGCTTGCCGTATCGCTTCGATGCGCTTCGTTCTCTCTGCGGCGCGGACTTCAGCGCCCAGCTTTCAACGGCCTGCATAACGACTCTGTAACAAACCGGGTGTACTTTGAAAAGATGGAGGATGTTCTGAAGCGCTTGCCCGAGAAAGCCGTTCCGACCAGACTGGCACCGGGTGAAACTGACAGTGTGGCCGTCTCACGCGGTGGCAGTCTGCCATTCTGACAGTCGCTTTTTGACGCTCTAGTCATCCTGCCTTCCCTTGCGACAGGCAACCTTGAGTTGGTCCGTCGCGCCCATGTAGGATGGCAGGACCAACACATATAAATAGGTCATTCGTCGACGGACGAATGCTACGGCATGCTGCTGAGTCCTTGGATCAAAGGGCGCCTCGGTCGCAAGTTTCTGCTGGGCAACGCGGCGGGGCTGATGCTGAGCTCCGTTGTTTTCCTGGTCCTGTTCGTGAGCATGTACCGGGGTCAGCTGGAGGCGGAGCGCGGCGAGGCGTCAGCGCAGGTCAACGCCCTGCTGCAGACCTCACTCGAGAACGCCATGCTCAAGCGCGATCTCGAGGGGCTGCACCATATCGTC
>JAAUXT010112346.1_pt1 | contig 13633 bp, 13 predicted proteins | sample 7278171 | NCBI WGS metagenome assembly JAAUXT01 (sample SAMN14350112, study PRJNA611818) | marine sediment metagenome | isolation source: surface marine sediment (1.8m) | place: French Polynesia: Moorea | collected 2018-08 | reverse complement strand
TAAGGGAATAACAAAGAGTAGGACACAATCTTCCTTCCAAAGCAATACAAACTTTTGTAAAATAAGTCAAGACCAATCTGAGATCACTTGAAATAGGGTAAAGTTGGCTGAGTTGGCTAAACTTAATTGCAGAAGGTTTTGATATTTTTAGTTGTTATTTTCTTAAACTTTGATGAAATTTTACTTGTTGCTTTTGATTTTAAGACTTTTTCAATAAGTCCTACTGAAGTTAATCATTATTGAGAGTACAAAATCTTGATAATAACCTCAAGGAGATAACTTACTTCTCAGTCATAGACAGAGATAAATCAAAGTTGTGCTTTGTTTATTATATACTTGTAATGATTTCTCTTGAAAACTTTCATGTAAGAATGTTGTATTTGTATTGGTCTTTTATTACACAAAGATCTGAGCAACTCAAATTTGTCATTCTTGAAATACGACAGCCAATCGGTCACTTAAATTTTCTGCCTCGTAGTAGTGCCTGTGCGAACGAAAACTCTCTCGTCCACATCACACGGACCGACCAGCACCCCACCTCGATAGCGTAGTCTACATTTGTTGCAGGGATGTTCATCAATCTCAAATCTCACAGGATCTGTTATGCGAAAACATTCTTTCTGTGACCTTTCTTTCAATCATTCTACAGCCAATCATCACTCAAGGTCAGTTCCACATCCAGTTCCACAGTTCGTTGTTGTTTCACTGAACATCCTCAGACATTTCCATTCGGATTGTCTCTCACTGCATATCAGGACAGAACTTCCTCCACGTAGTCGAACGCGTTGCCCTGCTCCGTCGGGGAGACGGTTCTGTCGGTCGTCAGATCGTCCACCTGAAGCACAAAGGCAAGTTCCACAATGAACAACTGATGTAGTGTTGCAAGCGAATGAACTACACTGTGGTGATGATGAACAGTGGTCTGTTGAGAAATCACGTCTGAGTACACCAAGAGACACTGACGCCGCTGTTGTCGCTCTTGAGGAAGTCGTCGACGGCGGACAGCTCTTCGGGGATGTCCTCCTCGATCTCCTCGTCCTCCACCTCCGGCGCCCCGACGTCCGTGCGGGCAGACCGCGGCGTCACGCCCAGCCCGCCGCTCACGCTGAAGAACGTGCGCCAAGATATAAAACCGACCTGCCCGTTATCATTTCCGTTTCGTGCGTTCAGTGAAGCTGATGCTCGGTCCGTCATCGAGCTGCACAAGAGTGAGAACCACACAGATGACGTCTACACAATTTTCGGTGTTCAAGACACAGGTTTGCGTCCACAAAAATTATTTTGTCAGAACGCGGACACCAAGACTGAGAGCAACACGTCTTCTTTCACGGAAATTTCCAAAAAAAAAAAAACATCACTGCAAACATTGAGAAAATGATGGTGGTTCTCTCAGAGTGTGGCCACGAAGAAGTGGGCCGAAAATAACAACCCAACTTCAAGGTTTTCCCCCCACGGAAACGGACTCGAAGAACAAGCAGCAGCAGCTCGTCAGAGCAGAAACCTGTGCAAAGCAGGTGAGCCAGGCAACACAACATGTACCAACTCAGCATTGTTCGCCAGAAAGCTTACAAGTCAGGAAATTATGCTGTTTACCCATTGCTGTCGCTTCTGAAAACGAAACAATGAGGACGTTTAACCTGTTGGCACTCATCAACACTGTTGAGGAATTTGTAAACAGATTCGCATTGTTCCAGTCAAAGGCAAAGAAAGTCCACTTGCACTCAACAAACCACCCACTGACACCATCACAGCCAACGCAAGATCAATTTCTTACTTTGAGCTCTCAAAGTCCTCATCGTAGTCCTCGTCTGTTGGGCCGCCTGAAGAAGGCAAGAAGGTTCTCACTGAGAAACGCATCACTCACAACGCGGCCTGTGATCGCATCAAAGTGTTCGAAAGGAATTTAAAACACAAAATTTCTCAATACAAGCACAAAATGTTCGTTACTATACAAAAAATATCCGAGCACACCAAGACTACAGGTCAGCACTTTGCTTGTAGTGCAGCTTGGCACACGTTCTTGGCAAAAAAATACTTGTTGTGCAGCAGCAAAAGCGGACACTTCTTTTCTGAACAAAATGAAGTGACGTAGGTTAAAAATGTGAGACCTTTCAAACAAAGTGATTCCAACAGACTAAACGATCTCCATCAGTGTCCTGTTCTTGTCTGGTTCACCTGTTCATGACACACTGCAATCGAACCTTTCTTGGACGCAGCTTGCAGCTGCGAGACCAAAACTGACCAAACAACTAACGACCTGCATTCAGCGAAACGCAACACAAAAGTTGTTGCTCGTCTGAGGCAGAATTGTACAAGAGAAGGTTCTTTCCATTTTTTGTCCTCCGCTATTTGGTCAAACCGTAAAACGAACAAAAAAACAGGGTGAAACAGTGGACATTCGTTCACTGCAAGTACCGAAGCAACAGGCACAACCGTATTAGAATTAGAATGCACGTGCAGCGCGAACGAAGGAGTGATGAAGCTCTAGTCACCCAAATCTAAACCAGACAGACGTTTATCGATGTCGGCGAAGTCCTCCTTCGTCACGTCGGGCATGCGCGGAGTGGTCGCGTCGCCCACGCCACCGCCGCCCGCTGTTCGAAGAACAACGCTCACTGTCTAACACCACATCTCACCTCACAAACACAAAACGTGGGGCTCGATCACCAATGGACAAAATGTCGCACACCAATGCAGAAAATTAGTCACCACCAAAGCCAAGATTTCACCAGCGTAGAAGGCCATTTGCAAAACTACCGTGCAGTTTAGTCTTTCAGACTCTCTCATGTACAAGTCACACCTCAAATTTGGCCCTGCTATTTTCTGCTCATGTATGAGACGCACCCCTTCGTTTGATGTTCGATTTTGGGCCAAAACTCGAGACGGTACGGTCAGTGCAGTGCACGAGATTCGCTGTGTCGCAACTCACCGAGTGGTGGCAAACCAGCGAGGGACGTCATTGCACTGCTGCCTGGAGGCTTCTCCTCCGCTTTCTTCGCTGCAGCGCTGCAAGATCACAAAGAGTGACCGTCAATACGTAGCCCCATCAATATGCACGAATGTTGTCAATTAAAAGACAAATAATTACGCTGCTGCCTGAACCAGCAGCACCAAATCGAAACCATGGGAGACCATCGAAGACCGAGGGACAAAAAAGTCAGGAACACGAAGCTTCAATTGGCAACGGAACAAACAACAACACATCCAGGCCCATGCAGACTAACCCGACACCAGGGAAGGAAAGAATTTCATTGCATTTTCTTGCTTGGTGTTCCTCAAGAAGGAAGGGATGGGACCGCATGAAATTCCCGGTCATATCACTCTTCACTTGGTACGAAAAAGCGAAAGACGGGATTAATGTCAGAAAACGGATGAGTAATGTTCACCATTGCGCGAAGAAAGGTCAAATCCAAATTTGCCAGCAAGACGCAACAGACCCAACAAAACATCCCGAAAATCTGGCTGTAACAAAGCAGCTTTTTTCCACCGAGGTCGGGTTGGCCACATCAACCTTCAGACAACCACAAACGTTGCAAAACGGCTCAGTACGGGTGGCTCAGCCAGCCGAATGAAAAACAAGCGCCGATCGTGTCATCGCGGAGCAGCAGCGAGATCGACTCTTCTTCCTCCTGTTGCTGCCGCAGCAGCTGCGTGTCGGTCACGTCGGGTATGTGTGCAGGGTCCAACGTGTCGACGAAGGCGGGAGGTGGGGCCTGCAGACTACGAGGTGCGAGGTGTGTGGAGTTCTACGGGCTTCGATGAACTTTGTGTGTGTGTGTGTGTGTGTGTGTGTGTGTGTGTGTGTGTGTGTGTGTGTGTGTGTGTGTGTAAGCAAGCGCGTGTGTGTTGTGCGTACGTCAGGGTTGAAAACCAGTCTCCTATCTCTCTGCAGTTAAAAAAAGGTGAGGAAAGAATTCCCACCAAGGGATTTGATCAAATTGAGCCACCTTTAAAAGCTCAGTTCATTCAATTTGATTCTGTGTTGTGCATTATCTATTTGAAATCAAGCAAAACACTACTACAAAAATCGACTGCCAAACAAATAATTATCCCGTGCCATTTCCTTGCATTCGAAAAAGCTCTTCTGGAAAAGCGCAATGTATATTGCCGCCAAACAAGCGAAATATTCTTGTGGATATTCTAATATTCTGGCTTTTGGTCAACCACCCTGACTGAAATCATCTCATGCACAAGTGCACGCAAGATTTGTGCCTAAAGGTCTGCGATCATGGCATGCGGTCAGCATTAGGTGGCAAATTCAATACCTGCCAGACCGATGAGACCAGACTGGAATGTGCGACAGACGAGCGCACGACTGGTCTGTCCCCTTATCTCTGCTGAACCCAAACGAAACAAAAAATCCATTTTCACTTTGGCCAACACACGACCACTCACTCTCCGCAAAATTTCAAACCGGCAACCACCATCTCGCCAGAGACAAACACAATTCTCACCAGCACTGATCTACTGAACTCAAACTTCCCCGAACACTCAAAGCTGAAAGTAGTGACGCAAAAGTGGAGAGATTCGCTCACTCACCCGAAGCCCTTGACGTTGCTGCTGTCGGGCGGCGGGTCGTCGAAGAAGGAATCGTCGTTGCCTCCGTCCGTCGATCCGCTCGACTTGCGCGGACTCGCGCTGCTGCCGCTCCCGCTCCGAGAGTCCTTCCCCTTCTTCTCCGACTTGCTCTGTGAACAAAAAAAACGATGAAGAAACGAGTTTCATCGAACCAGAAGATCACTGCGTGAGCGCAAAACACCAGCCCGCGTGTAACGCACAGGTGTAAACCTCCACAACTCCACAACTCTGGTCGAGGAGACCAATGTCCACAGACAGAATGGTGTCTGAACAGACCACAAGACACGAGCAGCAGCTTTGAACCACGCGTCTGAAACAAAGGTCTCTTCTTTGTGTGACGCATATTCTGCGGCCTGACCTCATGACTTCCAAGAGCATTTTTCAGCCACGCTTATGCTGATCACTCTCGAACACATTCGTAGTCATTTGCCAAAGACGATCTCAAGACAGTTTTTTCAGCCTCTTGACGACACAAACTTTCGAATACAGGTTACCAGTTTCAACCAGCAGAACTGGACACATTTTTACAATCCATATTTCACAATGCCCTTTGGAAGAAACGATCGGTGCGGAAAACATCTGCTTTGACCAAATACACAAGCTGCAGAAAAACAAGACCAACTGAAATATTCTGGGTCAAAAGGGGATGCGACCACCCTTCCTGACTGGATTTACACACTTCATGCACATGTCAATTCTACGAAATCAAAGAATCGGTACTTCAAAAGTTTGGATCTGCAGGACAAAGAAGGTGAGCATGGTGAAGATTGACAAAGACAACCGGCATTTGCTTGTATCGTGCAGTTTTCCTTCGCAGCGAACAAGTGAAACGAATTAACAAACGTGAACTGCACAATTTTGCGTTTTACCTCATCTTCTTCGTCGATGCTGTCAGTCTACAGCAACAAACATCCCATGGGAAGGCCAAGAGTGAAACGCACAAAGAAGTTGTCATTGGCACACCCAAATCAAAACAACGCGAACGATGCAGAGTCAGAGGCCAAGATAAAGAACATGAGAGCTTTTCAAAGGCAGCTTGAATGTTCACGTTTTTGCTTTCTCAAACGAACAAGCAAGGTTCCAAAAATTGCAACTCGTGAATAAAAAGTTCGTTCCCTCGCAAATACAGGGGTGGGAGGCGAACAGGGTTCCTACTTCCTTTGAAAACGACATTTCCTTCGCGCAACTTGCTCAGGTTTCATTCTACATAAGTCAAGAAAATCATGATTCAAAGGTACTTTGTCCTTCCAGTCCATTACATTTTTGACAACTTAACTCAAATTAGCCTTGCAAGAGGCAAACTAATCTTCAGAATAAAGCTCCTCGTTTTCCTTGCCCTTGGACAAGTTGCAATTTGGCCCAAAGTCATTCAAATATCAACGTTTTTGTACAGACGCAGAAACCCAGTAAGTCTCTGAGCAAAAGGAAATTGCTGCATAGATATTTTTCAAACAACCATTCCTGTGCATCTGTTCGGACGCAGCAGCAAGAGGAAGACGGACGCGGTGCGGCGCTACCTTCTTGAGCGGCGCGGGGATTTTGGAAGTCGGCGCAGAAGGCGTGTCGGACATGCGGCGAGGCGACGCCAGCGTGATGTCGGACACGTCGTGAGACACAACGCTCTTGCAGAGCACGAAGAGACGCTTGTACATGTCCAAAAACTCCTCGAAGTCGATCGCTGCAAAACCGAAAAGAATGTTCACCGGAAAGCACGTTCCAGGATAATTTCAACCGCGGACGATGTTTATGGACCATTTCACAACCATCCGGGATGAAATTCATTATTAGATCACAAAAGACAACAGGCAGACAACACCATACTCACAACGACTCAATGGAATAGCTTTTGCTTTTTGTTGCTGCGCAACATAAACGGCACTCTGGCACGAAACATCACAACAAGGCCATAACGCGGACAATGCCTTTCTGCCTCAATCCAACGACATAAGCATGAAGCCGTCCATTAGATTCTGAGCATGCGTTTCAAAATTCAAGCCGTAGAAAATCCTCCAAATGAGACAACATTACTAAGCTCCTCACGGATACTGCACACACACAAACACCCCTCCACTTTGGCAGAGAGATTGCCACAAATACCATTTCCTTTGCATGGAAACGAGACTTTTCTGTCTGCTCGCCACCGACAACAAGCCAACATGCATTTGTACAAGTAGTTCACTGTTCGGAAATCGGGCCAACTTTTTGAACACTGCCACTTGGCTGTGCACAACACCCACCCACACACGCGGTGTTTTCGCACAAGGTATTTTCCAGCATTCCGCGTTTCTTGGGATATCGCAACACGGCGAACAAACAGGAAGAACAAGGAAAGTCTCAGTGGACTGCTTGCACCACACACAATTTGGCGAAGATTCCGCGACATTTGAACAACAGGAAGTTCTTGCTGTTAAGCACGATGCCAAGATGATTCAAAGCACATTCCAAAGAAAATAAAATGCAAACCTCCTTTACTAGATTCTACATTCAGAAAGAAAGTGGATCCAACTGTTAGTTCTGCGCTTGCGGAAGAAAATGAACTGATTTGAGAGTTGAAATGACTGCCAAATTTTGTCAACGAAACTCTGTCAACATTTTGTTCGGCTTGTTGAGTTTGAAAAAGCAAGCTCGACATATCTGAAATGTGGCCCGTACTGTTGCTAAAGTCCTTGTCGACGGCCTTGAATTCGTCATTCACATATCGCTCCAGCATATTTCTGCAATACGAAACACAGGGATGAAATCTTTTCGTCTTCTTGTTGTGGGAGTCAACTGACACCCGAGAGATTGAATGGGAGACAAACCTGTGAAAATTGGGGAACATATCCGAGAAAAGAGACCGCAATTCGTTTTTGTCGATGGTGCCGTTTTTGTCCTGCAAAATCAAACAGGCATGTGATGCTGACAAATCCAAACAATCTTTCTGACAGTCTCTGCAAAAAGTTGCAATGTTTGTCTTGAAGAAGCGACGCACCTCGTCGTACGTATCGAACTTCAGTCTCGCTTCTTGCAAATGTTTCAGTCCCAGATCCTGAAATGGAGCAGGCGCACGCTGGATCAAACGAGAAAGACAAGTTCCCAGCTTGGGGCAGACTGAAGCTGAAATACGTATGAACAAGTTGTTGTTCCTTATTCAGCAAGGGAGGGTGTTACTTCTGAGAAGAAAGTCTTAAAAACGTCTTGAAACAGTGACTAGGAAAGTGAAATACCTGAGGAACACAGATGAAGCCAGAGCCCTGTTCACAGCAACAGAAAATGTACAGAATATGCAAATAAACGGTTTGAGGTCAAAAATATACGACTCTTGTGGAAGATACGGAACAAAACCCGGGAGTTTAGAGTCAAACATTTCAGGATTTTGTGCTGTGCGGATTATTCAACACAAAAGTAGTTGACAGGGAAACACCACACAAAGGTTGTGTGGATCGCTCACAGATACTCAGGAGGACAAGCTGTGTGGAAAGAAACTTGACAATTTTTCACTTCAATCTGCAACACACTTGCAGTTTCCACGCCAATTCGAAGACAAACAGGTCGTTTTACATTGACTCACTTGTCGCGTGTTCATTCATTTTTGAGGGACAAACGAAAATCAAACGATGTTAAACCAGATATAGACGTCTGTGCAATCTTGTGTCAGAAGAAGTACATTGTTCACTCTACATTATCGGCACAGCAAAACGATGTGACAAGCAAAAAAAAAAAAAAAAAAGAAGGTGAGGCTGAAAATGCTGTCTGAAAGATCAGTGCAAATTTGGTCTTTCCAGATCACAAGAAAGGAGATTGGCCTGGTGCCACCTCTTTGTCAAACTGAAACTTGAACTTTTTGCCATCTGGACAGACCCAGAAGCAACACGTCCGTGATGAGTGAAGTTCGACAACGTGATGAACGTGTTTGACAGACCACGATAGGCTCACGCCAGGAAGAAAACCCGACGCAACAAGAACATTACTTCAATTTGTTTGCTGTCTGTGTTTGTTTATTTGTGAAGAAAAAGCTTAGACGTTTTGTCTGACAGATAGTGGAGCCGATGTGTCGATCGTACCTCAGTGGTGGAGCTGGTGCGGCCGCGCGCCGAGGGCGGGGCGCCCGCGCCTCGCTTCACCACCTCGACGAGCAGCGGCGCCCGGCAGCTCTCGCTGTCGCTCGACTCGATGATGTTATACTCGCGGGCCAAATTGGCGCGACTCTCACAGTCATCACCCTGATAGAAAAGGACGTCAAATGCCATCACAGTCCAACTGTTCACAAATCGTGTGCAGCAAGTGAAAGATTGAAGCCAACAAAGAGCAACAGACCGACAGTCTCACCAGAAGGCCTGCACCCGTGCTCCAATCTCGAATTAGCTAGACTGATTGATCACAGCCAACTTGCTGAGAGATTGAACTGTGAAAATCGAGTTTTATTCTTTACACTTACCAGACCGACTTCAGGATCAAACACGGCCAATGTGTACTCCAGGTCAAAATGCTGAAGAAACTCCCGCACCAAACTCGTCACCATTTTACCTGAAGCACAAAAAAGTGTTGGTACAAACAACGCACAAGCTTCACAGCTTTGGTAAGCAGAACCAGTTTCACAAATCAAGACAAAATTTCAAGGAACAAGAATGCAGTGCACGAACAGAGGCGCGTCGCCTTCAGTGCAATCGCCTCTCAGCACTGATTGCACCGCTGCCGCATAACACACCAGTCCACAGGAGTCTGACACATGTGATGCAACAAGAACTGGCACTAGCACATGTTGCCACGGTTGTTCCTGTGCTGGCAATATCACGACTCACATTATGTTCGTGGCTTCTTGGACATGGAACCAGATACTACGCACACATGCTGCGTTGCAACACAAGCACACTTGGCAGCGCAGACACACGCCGAGCTGGCCACATGGCCTTCGTGAAAAAGGCCATCAAGTCTCACCAGACATTGCAAGATTTCACTTTCTGGGAGACTCTTGTGAGGAAATAGATTTGTCACCTTCACAGCCCCCACCACCCCCAGCAAAAGGCATCTCCATGCAGATCCTTCAGAACCCCAGCAGTTTACGGCAAACGCACGCCTGCAGGTCACGCCTCATTGAGGATTTTGCTGGTAAAAGCGGAGAGTCTGGACAATCTGAAATTGCTGGTTCATTTTGCAGGAGGGAGGTGTTCTTCAGACTCTTGTATTTCTGGAGGAGCGGTGTTCAGGTTGCTTCAATACCAGCGGGGAAGGAGGGGGGAGAGTTATCTCTGTTTTATTTTCGTGCGATGAAGGGGATTCACCATATCTCCAGACTGTTTCACCATGGCAATGTTTGAAGCAATGAAGGGTTCTTCAGCTCTACCGACAGTGATCGTTTCTTTGAAGAACTGGTGAAATCCACTCACCCTCCTTGGTGCCGATGAACTTTTTCAAGTCAGGATTGACGAACGGGCGTTTGTTCTGAAAAACCAGCACGCCATGAAAGTACCATCGTTAGCTGAAAGCATGCAGGCTTGCATGAAAACGGCATCAGTCAACATTTGAGCACGTACTCTTATCTATTCTCTGAACTGTAAAAACCCATCTCTCCTGTACATCGTGAACAAGCTTTTGACCCTTCAGGGGACAAAACAGGTTTCCACAGGACAAAGCTTCAGGAATGAAAAACAACCCACCTTTGCTGTGTCTTGTTCTTCAAGCGCCAGGAACACATTTGATCGCAACTGCGCCTAGAAGAATGACGCGAAAATCAACATTGACAATGTTGGAAGTTCCAACTGACTGCGCAAGATTGGAGTCACCTTTCGGTGGTGATACGTATCTCCGTTGCGGCAAATCGAACAGAACTTCAGTGACCAGGGTACTCGTACTCGTACATAAGTCAAAAGTTCGGTTTCACGTACCGCCTCGAGTACTTGACGCCCTCAAGAAAAGAAACGCACCGGGGATACTTTTATGGTTACAAAGGCCTTACTTTTCAATGAAAGCTTACACTCATACATATGACGTCATATGTGCGTCAAAAACACGAGAAGGAACGAGTACGGCACCGTGCATTTACGTAGACCGCAAATCAAGCAGCTGCCAATCTGTCCACAGAGTACAGTTTATCCGAGTGAGATACGAGGTAAGGATAGAAAGTCTTGTCCATCATGTTTTCATGTTTGTTGACGATCTGCGAACAGGAGAAAAGAAATCGGTGACTCAGTGCTGGTCACCTTTGATGTTGACACCAATTCGATGGACATGAAGGACAAGACTTTGTATCCTTACCTCGTATTGGGTTTCAACGGGGTGCGAATGTGTGAGCTTTTGTAATCAATAAAACAAACAACAGGCCAACTAGTATGCCTCTTGAAAATGTTCGAAGAGATTTAAGATACCTTCTGATGTCAGGAATTCTCAAAATTATTGGACACAACGATTGAATCTGTGACGGTGATTCTTTCTGTTCTCTTATCCGAGGGGGCGATAATTCGAGGGAACTTGTCGAAACAAGCTTCTTGGACGCTTTCACAGTGCAAACAATCAGCTCTGCCGCCGCCTCATATTTTCCCGTTTTCAGGATTTTTACCAGAAGATCAATTTTTGTGCCATTTACATGCTGTACCACTTGGTGTACAAGAAAGACCAAAGTCTGGGCAATCTCCGTTCCGTTCACTTGAAACCAAACTGCTCGATTTGAAGCTCGGCCAGGACCCGACTGAGACACTTGCATGTTGTCAGAGCCCTGTCCGACTTCGCGAGGCCTCACTCTTCACTTTTCGACACCCACTGTGCAACTTAGACGTCTGCTGCTCCTTGTTGACAAAAAAGAAACCCAAGACCACTGCTCCAATTTCCTCAGAATCTAATTCTGGCTTTGTAACTCCCACATTTGGATCGATTGTGACTTTGGTTAGAGCTCCTTGCCCTGACGGGTAAGCACTCTGAGGCAAACAACTCTTTCTCAAAACAAATCGAGTGCGTGCACTGTAGTGATATCACAAACGAACAGGTTGGTATCTCAGGAGAGACTGTCCCCAGGGGCAGGAACCTCCATATTTATTGACCTCATTCCAATCATGCCATCCACTGAGGGGTGGTTCTAACATTTGGGACTGGTGTGTCACACCATACTCCTCCCCTACCAGGGGGTGCTGGCCTCAATAGACAATTTTTAATATTCTGAATATTTTGATAATAATTAATTGGATAGAGAATAGATAGATAATAGCATAATATCACTATTTTGCTGGCTTTAGCCTGCATCACTCCCCCCATGGGGTGGTCACGTCATCATGTGACCCCTTAAGGTTTTCCTTTTCAAAATGGATCTCATTGAACACAAAGCCTAGTACTTTATGAAGCAACAGATTGTATGTCTAATCTATCACTCTTCACACCAATTCCAGCATCAGCCATTGTCTAGACAAGTGATAGATGCAGTAATTCAATATTTGAGTATTGGGGCTCCTGTACGCATTCTTATCATTCGGCTGGCTCTCTCAATTCACCTGGCCGGGCATCAGCAGGTGAGTGGTTTTCCACATTTGTCACACCTCAAGTCACACCACACACGAGCTTTGTTCTGAGAAAGGAATTAATTATTGCCACTTGAGTGCTTTATCTGGCACAGCTCGTCAGTTTTAGTGGTCTAACATTTGCCAGGAAAGTGGACTTGACTGCTGGCCAGTTATGATAATTGAACAAAACCCTCTGAGAAATGCAGCACGAGAAGTTTACTGTATCAAAATCTACGTGCGACCCACGACTTCATCGAACCCTTCGAGGATGTGTCAAACCATTGTGCAAATGTGCTTACGTTGTCCACTGGCTTGTGCCATTCTTTTGTAGCAAAACATGCTCATCTGTGTTCAATGGGTGCACATCGCTGACAATTCGTGGTGGATCCAGTTTGACAAGATTCAGGTTCAGAATCCGAACTCGGACCCCATTCCGGAGGGGATTCCAAGTACACTGGATGGTCACAGCCAGGTTTCAAATTTGACGGCTGGGCGAGGATCGACAGGCCATCAGTGAGCAAACTTTTTCCCTCTGAAAACTGGAGGATTGGAATTGAAGGACTGGCGGTTACTTGAGATACGAGCGGCTGCACAGGCCCAGAGTTCCGGAGCAAATGAAGTGGCCCGGAGCCGTCACTTCATTTCACCGGAATCTGGTGAGGTGTCGGTGTTGAGGTTGTAGCTGTGCGTCTTCGCACGCCAGTTTTCTGCGAAATGGGCTCTGGAGTGTGCGTGGCAACACAAAACAAATGTTTCACGTACCCTAATCTTCCCCAAAACACCGTTGGATTCGAGAGCTTGAACCACCAAGTCTCTCAATTCTGTGTCCTCATCGACAGACATGTTTTCGGAAATCAGCGTGTGCAAAGTTGCAGAAGAAAGTTGTATTTCTTGCGCCGTTCAGTCCACAATGAGTTCAGACATGAGTCCCAAGTTACTTAGTCGGCCATGTTGGATATAAGGTTCGTCCATTAGCTACCCGTGGGGCAGCAAGCTCTATTCGGTATGTGGCCCAGTGAACATCCGTAGTGCGCACCGCACACGCGGGAAAGAATTGATACGGAAAGAAAAGGCAGACGGTTGACATTTGTGTGATTAAAGCTCTTGTCATCCAAAAGATTTTGAAACATGGTCCGGCAAATTGTGTTTGCAGATTTTGGATCAAGTTTTCTTGTACAGTTGTTCAATTTTGGTTCCCAGTTGGTGCACAAACAAGAAGCAGTGGTCAAGGCAACTGCAGTGCGATGTGGGGTGACATGGACCAAAACCACTCACCTTAGATGGTGTGTGCCAGTCGCCAGATGAGTCTGTCGAAAATCTGGTGAGGCGCTGTCCCCAAATTGAAGTGTTGCACCACTCGTACCACTTGTGGGTGGTTCTTTGGCAAACCCAACTGAGAAGCAATTTCACAAATCTTTCTGATGATATTTTGTCTCAGGAAACTTAAAATCTCAATTTCCTCAAATGTGATACTTCGCTGGTTTGCTGCCATATTGAAAAGGAAAACCTCAAGGGGTCATGTGATCACATGATACCCCTGTGGGGGGAGGGATGCAGGCTAAAGCCAGCAAAATAGTGATATTGTGTTA
>JAAUXT010085922.1_pt1 | contig 13636 bp, 14 predicted proteins | sample 7278171 | NCBI WGS metagenome assembly JAAUXT01 (sample SAMN14350112, study PRJNA611818) | marine sediment metagenome | isolation source: surface marine sediment (1.8m) | place: French Polynesia: Moorea | collected 2018-08 | reverse complement strand
TGATTGCTCTAGAAACTGTTGGAGTTCAATAACTGAGAGAGTTCATTCCTGGATAAACTTGAACAGCAGATCAAAGGCCCCGGCGTTCAAGAAACTGCGAGCGTGGTATATATTAACCTCTGGTGTCCGAGTTGTTTTCTATCTCCGCAATCAACGCTACAATCATTACTTGATTAATTACAGGTCTGCCTGTGTCGTTTGTGAACTGGTCATGTGAGGGCATCATGCGCGCTCCTTCCATTTTATGCGTTGGTCAGTTCTGAGGCACGAACCAAGTTCCGCAGAATGCCCAGGCTCTGACTGATTGAGACAGAAACAAGATAATTATCAGTGGCAGAGAAGTCCCGTTACCATAACGATACATCAGTGTTCAAAACAGCTTTATCGATTTTGCATTAATATTACTGACACTGTACCTGAGGTGGGCCAAGATGCCCCATGATGCTGTCACTCATAAGTGGTAAAACCTTTCTGTACAAGAAAGAAGACCCAATGTTTTATATTCGTCCGAATCGCTTGCTGGACATCAGTGCAACACGGCCTTTCCTAATAATGCCGTCACAGGATTACTTAGTTATACCTCGTCGCCATGGGAACGGCTTGCCGCTTTCAAATCACACAAGGTTGGAGTGGTTCCAACTGGAAATGAGAAACTGAGGCAATCTGCGCAGGGCCGAGCGTCTCGGAGCGTCTCGGAGCGTCTCGCGTCTCGCCCGCCGCACTCGGCTTGACTCGGCTGCACCTCGGCTCCTTCCGCCGCGGCCTCGTCCCTCCTCACGGGCGTTCTGACGTTCTGACGTGCACACGTCAGTGCGGACGTCCTCACCGTTGACCTTCCTGTAACTACTGATTTGTACTCGAGTTCATAAAATACCTCACAAAATTATGTGGAGTCCAGATAGGACGGCTCACAGGAGAGAAGTGAAAATTAGCAATAAAGACAAAAATTCCAATTTCCATTTTCAACAAGACGACAAAACAACAGACATGAAGGTAATTTACCACAAATTAGAAGTGTGAAAATGTCCTGTTTATGGAATTTTTACGTGAACGTGATTGACAAAAATGAATGTCCACATTGAAAAAATAATCCCCAAGAAACCCAAACAGAAAACCTCTTTTTGCAAAAGTAAAAAGGACGGCTAAAATACTCTTCAACAATAACGTTGTGAACGGTTTCACAACAACCGAATTTAAACTGTGATGACAGGAAATGACAGGAAAGTATCCGAAGCCACACATTTGACCACAGGTTTGCTGAACTTGTGTTGGTTGTCGTCACTCTGGTGGGGGTATAATTCACGCGTTGTTTCTTCGTGGTTTGGATTCCGACTTCACGCTGTTTCACAGATCCACATGAGAAAGTGACGCACTTTCTGCCCTTTCCCGTCATGGAACCATTTGGAATTGAGCTCGGCACAAAACGGAAACTTCCTCCCACCGCACCACTCGGAACGAATTCGACAGAAACGGACGCACTTCAACTTCAAGAGAGAAGACCAGCCTTGCCACAAATAGCCTCTGTAATGAGGTTATGCCAGAACCACCAACAGAGTTTTCCTTTCGCGTGATAGTCCTGAAGAGCTGGTGAGGTATGCACTCACGTTTTCTCCTCCTGTGTGGCACGGTCATTGCTTCATTTCAAATTCAAGGTCATTTTTTGATACTTGTATCGTGGAGACCCATATTTCCTTTGAACATTACATTGCTTCTGTAAGTTGTTCACATGTAGACTCGGATCCCTGAGGGGCGACGATTGCAACTTGTGGATGAAACACAGGGGGAATCGCGAAACGAACAAAACTTGTTCCAGGCGGAGCAGTTGGAGTCGATGCCATCCTTCAGCAAAACATCGCTGTTTGCACGATGTTCGCAAACTTTTCCACTTTGCAGATGGCACAGAAAATGAGCTTTGTTCATGTATGTTACAAAAAGACCATTGTCGAAGGTCCGTCGTCATTGTACTCAAACCAGATGTCGGAGTGACAACAGTTCATTGGTTTCTTGTGAAGAGTTCCAAAAGTCGGTTCAGTTCTCAATTTCCCGCATGCAGGCACGAACACATTGTATCCGTCGGTCCTGCAGCGCTTGATCATGTTACACGACGAGGCCTGTCACGTGGTCCATCTTCTTCCGGTCCTCATCAACTGAGTCGAATCGAGGCCCTGCACAAGTGCTGTTTGATACTGTCAAAGAATGAAAAATCTCAAACGAGAGCTGGGGAGTAATTTCAGGGTGGGGTACACTTCTGGTGCGACTGCGATGCAAGAAACCTGTGACCAATCTTGCCCAATGAGCGGGCGCGTGGTTTGCTGCAGGACGGAGGACTTCCTCAACCACTTCACACGTCGACGTCTGTGCGAGGCTTCGCGCAGGCCCTGGAGGACTGGAAGAAAACTTGTGCAATGACATCCCCCTTGCATTGGGGACAACGCCCTGTGTGTCGAATTAGACAGCCATCATCACCTTGAAAGCAGATTGGTCCCTCCTTGGTTTTGCTGGTCTGATGGCGCCAAGTACGTACGCTTCAGAAGCTGTCTTGTTTGCTGAACGGGTCACAGTCGTGGAACCAGCTCTCGTCACACGTGATGTCGTTGTTCCAGAACTCAGGTACGGAGAAGCTGTTGACCGACCCCTGACCACACGGCTGGTCTTGCTCAGGAGTCACAGCCTGTGGTACTCAACATGCGCCAATTGTCAAAGGCAACAACATGCGGTGTTGTGCGTCCTCTTTTCTGGAGCACTACACACTGATTGTTTCAACCTTGCTGCAGCTCCGCTTCGAGAGTCAGGAGGCATCTTTCACATTGGCCAGGGATTGTTAAAACGGGTGGAAAGGCAACCGTTCGGTACTTTGTTTTCCCAGCCGAGCGAATTAAGAACACGGGCTGGGAAACAAAAGAACCGATTGAGCGTAGAGAAGGGTTTCTTTTCTTGTCTGTTGTTGAGAAAGACAGGAAGCGCTCCAAGTTACCCAGATTACCCCTCAACACGAGAGTCACGTGACCACGTGACCTTCTGTGACGGCAACACCTCGCTGTTCTAAGCGACAACAGCGGACCGGTATTGTGTCCTCAGGTGGATCGTTCGTAATGTCAACACAACTCGATTCGGGCGCATGAGGAAATAAAGCTGGTCAACAGACTGAGCAAACGGATTACTGAGCTGATGACAATATTGACCACCAAATCCCAGGAAGATACGCCCCGGCGGGAATTCGAGTCTGTCCCGAAAGATTTGAGATTTTCGTCACCGAGAAACGGAACAAGCCAACCAGCTGGGTTTGGACATCTTTTCTCGAAAACAGCTCGCGGAAATTACATTTCTCTTGATCAATGGAATTGGCTGTTTGTTGCATGTCTGTAGTTCCTGCGAGATAAAACATGTTTGTCTCTTGACCTGACAATGAAGGACAAAATGTGTTTTTGTTTGGGTTCTCAACAGCGGGTCCCTGTGATCCAATGGAGATCACCGCGACTGGAGGAAAGCATCAAACTTTTCTCCCTGATGGTGTTTCAAAGACAAAGTCCACAACAGAAGTGTCCCCTTTTTGCTGAAACCTCGTGATTATCTGACACTGAGGATATACGGACTGTTAAAAAACACTGCAGGGGACACAAAAGTGAGCTTTCCTCAATGTGAGTTTGAAACAACTGGTAGAATCTAATTCCAAGAAATTCTCGCGAAACATAACACAAAGAATTTTTCTGTTGCATGAAAACATCTTTGCTTGTGGTGAAGATGCCAGAAACACAACCAGGGGGGAATGTCTTTCTGTCAAAGAAACATCTATTTACACTTTTACATCCATACCAGTTGGATGTGTTTGGTCCTTGTGAAAGGAAGTCCAACATCAAGATTATTTTTGTGTGTTTTGCACCTACGAATGTGATTTCATCTTTTTCTGCGCCGCGTTGTTCTTGGAATGTTGATCTCTCACCAAATTCAAAGTTCTTCACTCCCAGGCTGCCCAAAACAAATCATACAAACCGTGGAAATAATTGGTGAGTGTTTTGAGGTAAAGAGGAGATTCCTGGCGTGTGCAAGTTATGACTTTTCCAATTCTTGTCCTTGCGGTTTGGAAGCTGCAATTTGAATGGTTTCTATCGAGCACTCTCACGAGTTGCTTCATCTTGATATGTTTTCTCTGCAAACCACATGACCTTTCCTCCGAGATGATTTGCTCGGATTCGTTGGCTTCTTACATATTGGAAATGTGTTTGTCCTTGTTATTCCGGTCCCCGTGGCCCCGGCAGAATAATCTCCTTTCTCACAGATGTGTCAACAAGATGCAAACAATGGTCCATTTCGTACTTCTACCCGATGAGAGTCTGGCTCAACATTGTGTTTTGGTTCATATGATCGATGGTAAGATCCACTGCAGAAAAAAGGCAAACACTGCGTGTTGTGGTCAATTTGGCACAAACAACGCCCAACCTTCACAATTTGTTTCGTCCACGGAAAAGTATTGTTCCCCAACAACATCCTGCTGAGGTTGTTGGCAACAATTCTCACTCTATTTTTCTTCCTTCTCTCTTTGTCTCGTTCGTTCTTTGTCTGTCTGTCTGTCTATCTGTCTGTCTGCTTCTGCCCCCTCCCATCATGATCAAAACCTGCGCACGGAGGAGGCTCCTGGTCGCACAGACACGCAGCTGGACGTCGCCGGGCGACGCGGCGACACGACAATTCACTCGGCTGTGATTAGGCGGCGCGGGGCGCGCCATGTTCATGTCGAGCCTCACCCGGGCCGGACCCGTCACCACAACCACCTCGCTGTGACAAGATAATACGAGCACGCCCAGCCTCGCAGGGAGAGCGCAGGAACAATAGACTCGTTATTCGCCTTTTTTTCAATATACACAAGGAAATTTACACGCCGCGGTGCAGGGGAATTAATCTGGAGGATTGCGCGGGATTCGGGCCCGCCGCCGCGGCGCGAGGCGATTCACCATTCGCTGATGGATGAAAGCGAACGCGACCCTGAGAGCACGACGGCGGACGCGCTGCGGCGACAACGAGCCGTGTCCACGCCAAGAATTCGGACCACAATTTCCAGCAAGGACGATTTTGAAAATTAAAGATCAAATCGGACTCTCAGAGCGGTTCCGTCCCACTGGGCGTCTCGTATCCGTTCCTGCGTCGGGGATTTGGCCTTCTGCGCCTCGCGACGACATCACAGCTCCTGATTCGATCTCAATCCACCGTACGGACTCGCGTGAAGACGGAGCTCGCTCTCCTGACAAGTGATCTTTCCCAGCGTTTTGAAGTCGTGCTTGACGTGCAGAGGACACCCTCATTATACATTGAAAAGGAGAGCGTGATATCCAGGTTTTCTGATCAAGATAAACTGCTCAATTTCGAGCAAACCGCCGGGTAAAAATGACACCTTACATCTGTGTAGCCTGGAGTGATTTCGACCTCAAACAACCGAACATAATTCACCCAGAAGCGAAGGTAGTTTCCCCGCCCGACAACCAGCGTCGTCTCATTTTGAGAAACCCAACACGCGCTGATTTCGTTTGAAATAATCTCATCCATAATTCATGGCTTTTAAATTATCATACAAAGTTCATACGTGTAAACACACGAATAAATAACCGGATCAATTGAAGCATGACCGAGCAACAAATGAAGCCATCTGTTCACGCTGAGACTGTGGACCCCGACTGCCTCAGTCTGCGCTGCTTGAAAAGGAGATCTCAGGTTTCTCAATGCTGCTCAGCTCCTTCCTTCATTCCCATTGCAAAAGTTTCTCTGTAGCCACATGTGGCTGCTTTATTTATTCGACTGCCCAGAATAACTATCTGCTAATCTAAACGAACGGTCCGGTGCTACTTCTCTTGCGTGTAAAAGCCCGTCAGCACCAGCTCGTTCCAGTCTGCACCTCTACTCAAGATGTAGAATCCTGAGAATTTGGTATCCCACTGCTGCGCGCTTGTAGTGGATGTTGGGGATCGCGTTTCGTCCTGCAAGTGGTCAGAAAAAGCGTAACAGAGAGGCGTTCCCTTGCGAAACTGCTGCAGGTCACGTCTTTCTCTCTCGAAGAAACCAACCCGTGGTTGTGTTGTCAAGGAACCCAGGAGCATCCACATCGCCAGTGATGGAAATACTACCCAAATTAGGAAGTCAATACCTGAACTACACATCAGGCAGACTAATGGAGGGTGAAAAAACTCCCCGAAGTGTCCTGCAGAAATGTACATGTTGCCAATCACACCAGCAAACACACACCAGTGCCTGCAAACATCTGTCAACTTGGGCTGTCAGGCCTCAATTTATGATCCAAGAAAGACAAACTGACTGAAAAAGATTCAGGCTCATAAGTGCTCTCGCAGGGAAACTGAAACTTTCAAAACAGGTTTCCGGCCTGCAGATACATTCTCTTCTGGTGAGTGCAAATTTACACGTTCACCTTCTTGCAGCTTGAGCCAACCAGGGTCAGTTTTCACAACTCGAGGGCAGCCGCAGCGCATTACATCAAATTGAGCTGCCCGGCAGAGCAGCGCCCTGTGATCCTCCGTCCGCACGACGGGGGGCAGAGTGATGACCGGCCGGGCCGGGAACAAATAAGCTCACTGTCCAATAAACAATACAGGGCGTCTGTTGTGTTCGTGGTCCATTTCAAGAGGTACCTACCCCACTGAGGGACTGTACATACAGACTTCCCTGACGCAATCGAAGAGGACTCGTCAACCAAGAGGTCCTCCAACCCAGGTATCGTCGGTGGTAATCGCAGCAGGAGCGCCAGATTCCCATTGTGACGTCTGTTCTTTGGTGTGGCATCACTTAAGAAATTCCAAAGTTCAGGAATTCACAGTAACAGAGTAAAGTGAATGACACGAGCTCATCTGAACGAAAATCACAGAAAGATTACTGGTTCTGTGGAGCTTTGGCCGCAACTGAGGGAGAGAGGAACGGAAGGAGAAGCGGCTCGGTCTCTCTCCCCGGGCTCCGTGGGGAGAATTCTTCCTGGTCCCGTCCGGTCCACAGCAGCAGATACGAACAGGTTGGTCACAAGGGGCTGATTGACTGTGTGAGGTTCCCATTAGAATCTGATTTCGAGGCAACGAACTCTCTCACCCATGTATTTGGCAGAATCGTAAGGAGCCGTCACAGCCGTTGTGTTTGTTGTCATCAGTCCATCACAAAAACGAACAAAACCGAAGAAGTCTTGAGTTTGCTCGAATACATTTGCAAACATTCAAAACTAAAGTGGAGAGGCCGCTCAAAAAAGGATAGGCTCAGATGTTTTTTGGCGAAGAAACAGATCGCATCGTTGTCAAGCCCTGCAGTGGCCAAGTCTGGGGCTGTGAACGAAGGTGTGGGTGGACACTACAGAGAGGTGTCATGTTCTCGGGGCCGTGTGCCACATGCAACACATCTGTCGATGGTAAACGGAAGGTCGCGCAAGGTTTCGACCCAATAAGGCTCTCCACGCCTCCCAACATCTGTCACCCGCACGTTGGAACCGGGATCTGCAGGGTTTCCTCCGCTTGGCTCATTTCGGACAGCGATGCAGACGAGGCTGCGGACGAAACCCCGGGCTTGTCTGCGCTTTCCAAAGGAAACCCCAAGGAAGCCCTGGACACACAGGCAGTGGACACACGTCCGGAACTGCTCTGTGGCGGCGCCTCCGACATCTCGGCTTCGCGCCTTGACCCCCAATCCACACTGCCTGCGCCAGCGCATGACGCACCGCTTTTCCAACATTCCACACATGAATGGGGTTGAAATCCCCAAGCAATCAACTGTCTGTGTGAACACAACGACTCACTGCCCAATTACTTTGCCTTTCGCACGCGTGAAACCTATTTTTGGTGTGCTGTACCCTAACGTGGATGCGCTTGGTGTGGATTGGAGGTCACTCTGAGCTCGTCCACGGGGCCACCAAGACGCTTCATCCCAGGCGTCGTCAGCAGCGTCGGCAGCAGCGTCGTCAGCAGCAATCTGCAACCAGACGCTGCTTTGTCTCTGCCTCGAATTCCGCCACTCGTGTTTCGTGACAAACAGATTACGTGTGTCGTGTTGAACACAAAGTGGTGGACTAATTCGCCGTGACTTGCCTCGCGACGCATGATTCGTGTTCTTGGTATCAACAGGAACATGCCTGGAAAACACCACTTATTGTTTCCACAGAAACTAAACCACTGCCAATTTTGGTCGTTTTGGTTGAGGCTGAGTTTGTGACATTTCCAGAAGTCCTGTGGACTGTGAGTCCTGTTCTTACGGTAATCTGGGTGGTTCCTTGTTGTGCACAAGTCTTTCATTGTGCACCATTTTGAAGTGGACGCTGATTTGATTAAGAACCCGGGGCAGGGTCGCTATGTTGTACACTGTGACAATTCATGAGACAGCTTCGACACACGAGCTCTGTTCGTCTTCGTCAACCACTGTTTCTCGCTGTGAGAGTTTTTTTCCAATTCAGCGGCTCAACTTTTCAAGATATCCTTGTCGAGTTCTACTTTCACCTCTGGTGACGAGAAAAACCCACCAAGCCCAGAACACGATGAGTGCAAAAAACATGGCCGCCTCCCACACTGACTGCGGCATACAAATTCAAAATCTCACCACTCCATGAATACAAAAATCCTTTCGACGGCTGTCACCCACTGCAGGCCATTTGGAATCGACACTTTTTGCAGCGGATATTTGTGGTGACCTTGCTGATGGATCTTTATCCCTGGCGGGGAAGAACTAAACTCCATTGCAGCTGATGTTTGTGAGTAGCGAATCATGAGAACGTAAACGTGATCAAATTTCACTTTGATTTCATATCATTTGAACAGAAGAGAGGACTTGGTTTTAATTTCCTGACTTGATTTCGTTTGTTTCTCTAGAATGATGTCAGGTTCAGTGAGGGCTCTGAGCCTTTCCGCTCCCCCAGTCGCGTCGTACAGCGCTGATTGGGTCTCGTGTTCGGCTCGTTCTGTCTGCGGGCATTTGGTCGCGAGGAACCAGACGCGCCGCCAATTCTGCAGCCCATGCACGCAGCAGTAACAGTCCGATTCCAGGAACGTCTCACTCAGCTCTGTTTGTACGTCTCCAATGCGTACTTGGTTTCCTGTTGTGGCCACTTCAGCTAGGATCTTTTCTTTCTACCTCTCCTGACCCAGACCAGCAGTGGTTCTAAACAAGGTGTTGGATTCTCCTTCCGCCTGCCTGCAAACAAACAAAACATTTTTGAGAAAATGATTGAGCCGGTGTAACGACATGTATCATGAGGCACGGGTGAGGGATGTGATGCGTTTTCTTTTCGTTTTCGACTACCTGGAGCCGTTTCTCGAGTGTGGATGGACAAGGCTTTCAACTGCAAGTGATTATAGTTTTGTGCGAGGCCACTTGAGCTTCTCAGGCTGGGTCATCTGTGCGCCAGAAAAAAACTTTATCTTGGGTGTTGTTCTTTTACGACGAGAGGTCTGCAGAAACTGCCTGGTGCCAGGTTCAGCGCGACTCTACGGAACACAACTCCCCAGGAAGAGTCGGATGGTTCCAACAAAACGTCGAGTTGACAGCAAAGTTGGCACTTTGTGAAAGATCGCACTCAGTACGATTCCTGAAAAACCAGTTTGCTTCAACATTTCTTGGCAAATCATTCTTTCACGCAGCTAATGATATTGTCAGCTCCGAAATCATTTTGATTACTTTGCCTCTGACGGGAAGCTGCCGAGAAAGAACGTTTCCTCCGCAACGCGAAGAATGGAGTCGTATCCCCCGCATCTGGGTCCCGGTGCCGGTGCTCGGGCTGATTTCATGACCAACATGGAGATTTCTTCGCGGAAATACACGCCACTCCTCACACGAGTGAAGGAGCCCGATTGACAAATTAATTGAAAAGAGATGCAGCAGTTGTGCGTGCAGTGAAGCTGCTGTGTTGGGGCTTTCAAATTTCATTTGCGACTGCGAATTTAGAAGAAGCAAGCACAAGAAAGCGAAACCCCGCTTCATCACACGGCATACTGACGGATGTGCGCTTTGGCCGTCACTTACGCTCCGTTTCGCGCACAAAATTCACGCTGACAAGCAAAACTTTCATCGCCTGCATGCTGCTAGGCACAAACCAGGTTTTCGGTGAAACAAAGTGCCTGAATACTTGTGTGACCAGGTTGGAAGAACTTTCTGAGATTCCCCCTGCAGCCACACACGTGAGTCGCCTTCTTCTGAAAAAACGGGACAGCATCACGCAGACAACTCTTAAACCAAGGGTCCTTTGTAGTTTCACGCTCATCGTTGTGTTGTCTTCTATCGATTTGAAAACATCTCACGGAGTTTCAAGAGGATCTGTTACAACTTCACTGGAAACAATAAAAGACATGACGCTGGAATCAGGTTAATCTCTGTGAGACACATTATACTTGTGTCGCTCAGCTCGTAATTCATCTGAACACCGATTCCGTTTCAATAAGGAAATGCTGCGAGGGAGGAAAATATTTGCTCGAAAGAATTCAGGAAAAACCGCCGCTGTTGGAGGGGAAGGATGTGTTTACAGGTCACAAACACAATTTGCGTCCAATTTCAGACGACCACGAGTTGAAATTGCTTCTGCAGGAAATCCTAGTGACGTTTCTGTTGCGCACGAATGTTGTGTGTCAACACCATTGTGAATCAGTGTTGTGCGTGTGAGCGTGCGTGCGTGCGTGCGTGTGAGCGTGCGTGCGTGCGTGCGTGCGTGAGTGAGTGAGTGAGTGAGTGAGTGAGTGAGTGAGTGAGTGATGTACGAGGCCAATACCAAAAGTATATTCCGTCATGTTCAACCCGGATCAAGCCATTTAAATTGAAGTGACTGAGTGCAAAGAAGCAACCAAACTGAAACCAACATCGCTTCAGTTGAACATGCCGGGACAGACTTGGTATCGACCTCGTTACTGACTCATCCAGACTTGATGAGCCAACAAAATATTCCGTCACAAGCTCAAATTTTTGTTTTGTCACTTTTTGCAAAAATGCTCTTTTTCCTTGAAGTATTTGGATGCCAGCATGCATGAACACATGCCAGATAAACTGACATCCTTGGCTTGGGTTGCTTGTACCCAAAAGTGTTGGTCTTCAGGCTTTAATCTGGGTTTGCAACTCAAGCCTCAGTGGTGAGTGAGCGAGTGAGTGAGTGAGTGAGTGAGTGAGTGAGTGAGTGAGTGAGTGGGTGAGTGACTGAGTGACTGAGTGACTGAGTGAGTGAGTGAGTGAGTGAGTGGGTGAGTGACTGAGTGAGTGAGTGAGTGAGTGGGTGAGTGACTGAGTGACTGAGTGACTGAGTGATTGAGTGACTGAGTGCTTGAGTGAGTGAGTGAGTGAGTGAGTGAGTGATTACGTCGGTGAGTGCGTAACTGTGTGTGTGAGAATGTGAATGTGAGTGCATGACCACACAGGCAGTACGTGAGTACGTGCGTTGGTGAAAGAAAGGTTTGTAAAAAAACTGAACCGTCGCGAGAAGTTTGCGCGTGCACAAACTCACACAACCCGAGGTTGTGTCCGCACACGGATGTGTACCCGGCCGCCCATTTCTGCCTCCGGCCCAGCAGGCGGACCAAGGAAGTGCACGACAGCCTCATATGAAACGTTTGGCAGAAGCGCTGTTGGCGCTTTCACTCTGACGCCTCGCAGGAGGAGACTCAATTCAAAAGAAAGACGGGAGTGAACCCGCTATTATAGCTTGGTGTGACCTGCAGCACTGCAGCTCGTTCTACAGGCTGTCCGTGTCTCCCAGAGCGTGTGTGTTTGTTTCCAGACGGGACTGTCCTGTCGAAAGACAGTATTCCACAGTCTGTACCCTTTATGACGATTCTGGCCACAACATCACGCAGAATAACAATTGATATCCATCATTTCTGTCCATGTCAAATCTGGGAAATTGCAGCCGACAGCAGGACAACAGAAGGATGCTGCTGGTTTACACGTATTTTCCATCACTGATGTCTCGTCGGGTATGTGACTTGCAGGGCAAAGACGAAACGTTGAATGGTCTGTCCTGCGTGGGTTGCAAACACACGGCTGACATCATTCAAAAACGTTGACCCTCTTTGTCCATGGATAAGAGTCAACTGGACAGGCGCAAGACCACTCAATCGTCTGAACAAGGCACCAGATGCTGCTTTCCACTGACGACAAACAAGCTACCTTCGGTCAGTCAGCGCACTACAGCGCACCACGTCGAAGTGATGAAGACAACAGGCCTTTAGAGCCGCGACGAATGTTGCCTCGTGTGACACGCCTCAAACACGCAGCCTCACTCTCATTCACGAGTAGTGGTTGTTTTCCCCGTTGTTTAGGTGAGTCGCACGAAGAAAATTCACTGCGGCTTTTTGTCCCCGATGTCACGAAAGCCTGCCTGAGTCGTTGTTTCCGGATATTTGTTCTGTTTTACACCTTCAGTGACAGAAAAAGAAAAAAGAAAGGTGTACGTACAAGGCCACCAAGCAAAGTGTTTCGGAGCGGATCTCAGGCGGAACAACTTCTCGGTTGTTTGGAGGCTGCAGAGACAGGACGCCACGTCGCTTCTCTGTCAGTCATCGCGCGATGAGCTTCGTCCAGATCGTCATCAGTCACAGGCTCTGCTCGTTAGAATCGTGTTTTTGTCGCTATGTGGGTTTCGTTGGACGTGCGGCAGCCGTGGGCAAGACACGAACCCGTTTGCAGGATCCCTGAACCGGCAAGTACACTGCGAAAGTGTCACTTGAAAATATCATTTTGCACACAACAAATTGTGCTTTGCAAAAAGACCGCTATGAGAGATGAAAAAAGAGTTCGTTGATACCCGCAGACGCTGTCCATTCGAATCTCGCAATGTCCTCAGGCGTGTTGCCGAAGAATTATGGTGTCGTAATTCTGTGCTGCAGATGAGACAATTTGTATCCGAAACGACATATGTATCTTGTGATTGACTCGCAGGCTGAATGAAAACAGGAGCGTGTGCACCAGCATGTCTGAACGGCTGCAGCTACTTTCTTTCACCTAATCAGGTGGGCAATCCTTTGACCTGATACCCAAGTGTACAAAAGTTGTTCTCTGCATGTCAAAGCCAACGAGAGGAGGACAGGCCGCTGCACAAACCACCACAGTCTGGGGAAGCCTAATTGATATGAAAGGTCCAGCGTGTGAATCATGCGTCCGGCGGGACAGTGAAAAAACCTTTTAATGGACTCAGCAGATTCGCACAGCAACTCCGGACAAACGTAATCCGTTCAGCTCAGCGTCCCAACTGGTTTCACCGCTGCCTGTTTGGAAGCCCTCCCTGTGCTTCACTTGGGCGGGACGAAATATCCTGTTGGATTGGAGTTTCACAACGGAGTACTTCTTTGCAAGGTGAGAGAAGCGTTCAAGAAGCTGTGGATGAAGGCCTTGTTGACACACACACACACACACACACACACACATCTCGAATCTGGGTCTCACATGAAGCTGTGCCATACATCTGCGGGAAAACGTGATTTCCTTTGTGATCACACACTTTCTGGACACTGTTGTAACGTGTGATCAGACGCCAAGGCAGGCAGGAAACGCAGCCACAGGGACACTGGAACAGCCACGAGACTCACGAGCAACCACAAGACACTGGAACAGCCACGAGACACACGAGCAACCACAAGACACTGGAACAGCCACGAGACACACGAGCAACCACAAGACACTGGAACAGCCACGA
>JAAUXT010090422.1_pt1 | contig 13637 bp, 6 predicted proteins | sample 7278171 | NCBI WGS metagenome assembly JAAUXT01 (sample SAMN14350112, study PRJNA611818) | marine sediment metagenome | isolation source: surface marine sediment (1.8m) | place: French Polynesia: Moorea | collected 2018-08 | reverse complement strand
GAGAAGTTCTATCACTGTCCCAGTTGGCAAATTTGTTCAGTTTAACCCTCATGTAGCACTGTATTCTCAAAAAGCATTCTGGGCTCTTCCTTTTGTGTCTGAAGGTGGAATGTTCTCTCAAGTTTGGCCTCATCTTGTTCAAACCTTGTTGTGGATCTCTGGCAATAACATTCATTTGAAAAGTGCTTTGGATGTGAATGTGATGAATCATTCACAAGTTGCTGTTGCTCAGAACCTGATCCAGAATTGGAAATGTGAAAGCAAACATTTGGATGTTTGCACTTTGAATCTGGTTGACCTTGTGGTAAAACAACTTCAACTGGACAGTGAAATTATGTCACAGGCACAGGCATGGATTGAGGCTCTGAGTCATCTGGGCTATGCTCACCCTTTCACAGCACAACATGTCTGCTCACCACATCCCCTCCTTCATGAACCAGCCTCCAAACCAAACATGTTGGGTTCTGAAAACAATGCAAAAGAAATTATGGAAATCTACCTTGACACATGTGCTCTACACAACTATAGTCCCCAGATACAAACTAATTTTGTACCGCCATGGGCTAAATTTGAAGATATCTTGCTCATTGTAGTCTTCAACACACCCATGTATCACAGCATTCCTTTTGTGGAAATCCTGTACAGACCTTTCTTTCCAAATATAGTCTATTGTGGGCCAGGTACTCCAAACTACCAATCCAAATCACTGAAAAATCTAACATTTGATTTTTACTCATTTGGTGAGAATAAGAAGGGTCACAATCCAGGGTCTTTCAACTATGCATGTATGGTGGGTGTTGCTAGTAAGAATCACTCAGTTGCTGGGTATCTGTTCACTTCAGATGATCTGATCTTCTCAATTTCCAAACTGTTACCATTGAACAGAAGCCAGACCTGGTACATGCCTGAGTGGGATACCATAAATGATGATGTGCTGGACCCGATTATTTATCAGTGGGGCTTTAAAACATACCAAACTCAAATTTGCTCTCTATTGTCAAGAATGGGAAAATATGAAAATGACTCAGTCATAGACCAGTGCTATCATCAACTGAGGCAGCTGAATGGAGCTCCATACAGAGTGAATGGAGGTCTGGCAGATCTCTATTATATTCCAAAGAGACTTGCTCCAGAGTTTGCAGTTTTGGGCTCCTTATTTTTAGAAGAAGACATCTTCCTGGAAATTGCAGTACCTACAATTCTACAGTGCACAGAATCATTGAAAAATACAGTGCAACTTATGGGAGAGTACAGAAACATGGACTACACTGAACCTTGGAAAAAATTTACAAAGGAGAGATTTTTTGACAAGTCTTATATGTACTTACATCGCACAAAATGGGGTCCTCTATCTCCGGATATTCCAGGGCCGAAGTCTGATCAGCTGAGAAAGTTCTTTTGCACCAAAGTGCTGCCCTGGCTCCATGACCCTATGGCTAGGGAGCCAAAGTGAGGCAGCAAAGTGTAGAAGTGTTCCAGTCATTGACATTTGCAATATGTTTGGCTGATTTCAGAGTGTGAATTTTTCATTGACGTGGAGCACTTCTCTCTTGGTGTAATGGCAATATCCTTGAGATACCCATGATTTGGCCTGAGTTTATGGAAATCCACCAAAAAAAGACAATCTGCTTTGTTGGACGATGCTGAAAGATGTGACAGATCTTTTGTGGTGTTTTTCCTTGTTGCACAGGAGTGAATAAACACTGCCACACAAAATGATGAAGCTCTTCTTATTGGCACAAACTGCACAATGTCACAACAACTTGCCCCTTGGGCTGACACTCTTGGCAAAGTCTTCCTTCTGTACTTTCCTCCACTGGCAAGACTTCAACATGATACTTCTCATTGAAAGATGCTTGTCTGTACTTTGTTTTAGCCTCACCAAATTCTACACAGCAAAACCCTGTGGATTTCTCGCTGAATTTACCCGATGCTTGTGTTCTGAAACCCCGATTGACAATTGTGGTTTGTGGTGTTATTTGGCGCTTAACGTGTGGCTTGGTATCAACACAAGACACACAGCATCCAGGAAAGCAGTGCTCTACTTACAACAGACCACCAGACATCAACACATGGTTAAGCCCCTCAGAGATTTGTCTGGCAGTTTCCATACACACAGGTGACCTACATTTTCTTCACTTGAAAAGTGTGCAAACTTGTCTTTCTTTCTGTTTTCCTGCTGGGAAAATCAAGATTAAAATATGCCAATGCATGGCTTGTCCCAAATGGTTTGCTCAGGATCTGATTCACAATGTTCATGACGCCATGTGCACACAAGCGACAGGTATGCTGTTCACAAAAGAGTAATCTGGTGCACAAAAAATCTCTGAGCAATCAAGGTACCTGGGAACAACAAAGGAGTGTGACATGTTCCTTGCATCCATGGTTCAGAGTTTAGAAACCCTTCTTGAAAAATAGAGTTGTTTTCATGTTGTTCAGACAAATATTTATTTACAAGGCAGGAGCATCATTTCTGTCATGCTGGACACAACAGTTCGTATACTTTGACAGCACAAGATGGGCATTTGTTGCTGTTGCCAGATTTCACATATGAGGTTCCAGAATTGGGTTTCTGCCACCAGCATCAAGATACTGTTAAAGTTTTTCCAAATCTTGTCTCAGAATCACTCAATGAGGCTTTAATATTTGAGACAGCCAATTTTGTTCTTTTTGCCAAAAAGTTTGGCTTGCACTGTGTTGCCAAAAAAAGGCAATTAGTTTTCGTCATCCAGCATCAAGATATTGTGAAGTTCTTTCCAAATCTGGTCTCAGAATTACTCTATGAGGCTGAGTTGTCGAGATATACAGCCAATTTTGGTACACAACCTAAGTCCCTGAGATGTTGCCCCCTTGGCTGCCAGACTTTAACTGAGCCTGGAGCCCAAGTCCCATTTTCATCCATGGGTGGGGGGTCACTCCAGGCGGACAATTTCCAAGTCCAACTTTTGCTCCAGAGCCCAAGTCCATCATTGCCCAGAAAGGGGGTCACTGCAGCCTGAAAACTTCTGAGTCCAGTTTTTTTTTCTCCAGAGCCTTAATCCAATTTCACCATGAGGAAGGGGCTCTGGAGGCCTAAACATTTCAAAGTCCCAACTGATACTCCAGAACCTCATATATGATGCATAATGCTTGGTCCTGAGAGATATTGCCCCTTCAGCTGCCAAACACAAACTGAGCCCAGCTCTGCAACCTCAGTGAAAATTTCCTCTTGGGGAGGGGATTTTTCTGGGTCACACCGTTCCGCACAGACACACACTGACACTAATCGCCGCATTTCGCCAGACTGAAAAAGTATAGGTGGTGCCTACAAGAATAAATTACTGAGATACAATACTTGTTTTGTCTTTGTCCAAGACATATCATTTCAGTGCAGTGAAGTTTGAAACCTCCACCCCAGAAACATGGTGGAGTTTGGAGATGACCTCAGTCATCTGAGAACTCAGGCCTTCAGGCCTTTGGTACAGCAGGCAGGGGGTGGGTTCTGGGGCTTCTTCACCTGAACATTTACCATGGCAGGTTGCACTTGAGTGAAAGAGTGTCTCTACTTTGTGATCCATTGTGTCAGCACAATAAATACAGTTGGCATCAACACATCTCCATGGCAACAAAAGTGTCTGTGCTTTCATTGCATCCATACTCCCTCATGCTGGATGCTTGTATTCTTTTGAAAATGTTTATTTTTGACCGCTTTTTAGCATTTCATTAGCATTTCATGCACTAAGGTTTTGACACTGTGCTGGAATGAATCTCCCTGTCGGAGTTTCAAACACCTGGACTGCAAAACAAGGGAATCAACTGTTGATTAAATAATGATAAAAAGCTTTTGACAGCAGCCAAAAAAGACCATGGTCTTGTTTCAGGAATAAACTGAAGGCCTTTGCATGAAATATCAGCAAGCAGTTTGAAGCTGGCTCTTTCAGATGACAAGCATCATCATTTACTGGTGTACATACACAACAGTTTTTCACTTTTTGCCAGCAATGTCAACACCAAAATATCCACACAATTTTCAGATCAAGAAGCTGGAGGCTCTGAGTCTAGAGCGTGCATGGCACACATATGTTGAAGATGTGTTGTTTTCAGCAGTGATGGAGAGTGACAGGAAATCAAAACGAATTGAAAAAATAGGACTCAAGCAATGGACAAAGGAAATAAAGCGTGAAGTGGAACTGAACATTAATCACTCCAAAAGTTTACCAGATGAAATGGTATCACAGGGGACCAAGCCATTGAGGCCCTTCACACACACATCACATTTTGATTCACTCAGAGCTGCCATTGGATATTCTTTGTTTCCAACAGGAAAAGAATGGGTGTCATTTCTTCACAACTTTCTCAGACAAATTTTGAAGTCTTATCATGGGGGGGAAACAAAAGCCACATCACACATCAGCAACTTTCTAGAGTATGGACAGCAAAGAAGTTGGGCTTTTGTCCGGATCGCAAACACAACGATTCAATTTTTCAGACAAAGTAAAGCTTGCATTACATTCAACACCATAACCCTCCCCCTGGGAAGAATTGTGAAACATGAAAACTGCCAACAAGGCTGTAAATCTATGGAACAAGTATTTGATTGTGATCCGTGCTTCATCAGTCGCCTCTTTTACCACAAAGGCAAATTAATGAGAAAAATACTACAGTCAGAACCATATTTCACAAGTTTTCAGACTATCATATTCACCCTGGACAAGCAGTTGAAACTGAGGCTGGAATTTCACACAGTGCGCTTTGAATTTCTTGATGTTGATATTTGCAATGTTGGAAATCTTCAAGTAAAGAGTGAATTGTCAAGCCAAGTGTCTCATGCAGTTACCTTCTGTGGCATCTTTTCCAACATTCCAGTGTATCCACCACACAAAAATATCACAATCACTATGTCAGTCTCATATTCAGCATCTCACATTGTCCTATTTTCGTTTGAGGTCATCAGCTCCCAAAGCCAAACAAGGTCCTTGTCTATCGGGCACAAAACAAATCACCACAAATGGAGTATTATCCTTCCACCTGAAAACAAGAACGTGGACTGTTACTTTCTGGAGACAGACAAATACAATGTGATCCATTTAACATTTTCTCAATTAAGTCTGCTGTTTACTGACATTTATGATGGGCCAGGTGTTCTGTCTCAAAAAACACACATAACAAGCAGTGGCAATTACACAACAAGTTCATTCAAGTGCCAAATTGTTGCATTCTCAGGAAGAAGTCGTGAAAAAATATTTTCAGAATTGATCAAGTACAAGTTCTTCGCAGACAGCCACTTTCAACAGATTCACATCCAAAAGAAGAATTCCTTTCAATTGTCCTATCCAGGGTCCAACGTCTCTTCAAGCAGCACTCATGTGTGTAAAGGGAGCAGGGTATGTGTTCTGGAAATTCATGCTGACTCAACTGTAAATATCAGCATCAAACTACTGCAAACTCAATTTGGTCAAAGCAGCCATTGTGAATACAGTGGAGTAGCCATGTACACCAGAAATAACAAAACCAACAAACTTTTATCAGTCTTGCTGTGCTCTCACGAGGAAAGGTTCAACAACAGAAACTTCTTCATTAAGGGACCAACTTGTCTTTTAGTTCTCTACATGTATCCTGAGTATGACATTTTGCACACAAAGTTGGTACTCTCAACCACACAATGCTCTATATGGTATCAAAGTTCAAATGAATTTATGGAAAAAGTCTCCAAAAGTATTTCAGACTCCATTCCAGAATCAGAAGTTTGCTGGCTGGTCAGACTTGGCGCCCCTGTGATCAAAACTCCACGTAACCAATATATGCACACCAGATGGTTTTTCCATGTCTGGAGAAGTCTCCACATTACATCTAACAAAGCTGCTGGTCACACAGAAGTCACCATATTCTTGAAGGGATACTTTGAAGGTTTGTAGGGAAAGGTTCTTCAACATTGAACTGAAATGACAGCCAAAATAGCAATTTCTGTTCTGCTTACCCAAAACTGTTTCAGAACCCAATCTGCAAAACAGCTGGACAGAAAAGCAGTAACACTTTCAGATTTCTTGCCTTCTGCCAATGGTATCTGCACTTTCTAAATTCCATCCTTTGGACTTTCCAGTGATGTCACAACAGCACATCTTTGGGTTGATCACTTAAGTCAAGAAAAAGCCAAAATCTGCAAGTGTTTTTTTTCTGCATAAATGCAAAAGAGCACATATTGCAGAGCACATCTTGCTAGAAATCTGTTTCACACTGGCAGAAATGTCATCCTGTGCTATCTAAGTGAACCCGCACAGAAAAATTCAATCTGCTGAGCCTCAGTGAAATACTTCATAGTGAGCAGCGTCTTGGGAACAATTTGATCACAGAAGCAATAATTGTAAATTCCTTTCCAGGGAACTTATCAAGACTGGATGTTGAAGCAGCAGATTATGAAGTGATTGAAACAGACCTCCCGACACAGAAGACAAAACTGAGTCAGTTCAACCTGATGAGACATGCGGGTACAAATTGGACGAAACACTTTTTCACAGACCTGTGGGATCATGTACACACTGTGAGAAAGAATACAACTGAGAGAAGCAAAAATTTTACATTGGACATTTCCGTTGAACAAAGTGTTGCTGGTGCACGAGTCCCAACAGTCAATCCCTTCCGTGGAATCCACGGTCCTGGCCTTCTCCTCATACTCCATTTTAAACATGTTTATTTTGACCAGAATGACTGGATTGAAATGGAAATAAAGCCAACTCAGACCTTCATTTCTGGCAATGAAAGCCTTGATCTGTTCTACCCACAACAATTGATAAACATAGCAACCAACAATTCTTTCTTTGTTTGGTATTATGCCCTTTCAAATGAACTTGACCAAAATGGTTTTTTGTTTTATCACAGACCACGATCAAAGGAGCAAAAAGTGAATGTTTTAGTCAATATTGAAAAAGCTAATGACAGAATATGTGGTGGTAAAAGATATCACTGCAGCAATTTGACAAACGTGAACTTTGCTCATAAATGCCTTGACTGGAAATCCGTTTTAAGATTTTCACACCAAATCCACGCACACTGGATATCTTTACCAGGGAACCAAATTTCCTTGATCAGCCTCACACATATTCCTCACAACAAGTTCTCTTCACCTTTTTTTCTGCACGTCTACTGGCCAACAAACTTCCATTCTTTCCAGAAGGAAGCAAGCAGTCACTGCCAACCTTCTTGCAGAAGAAATTTATATCATGAAAATCATACTTCCTTCAATTTCTCTTTCAATGCCAACATTTACCACTATGTGCAGTTGTTGCAGTACTTCTGTGATCTGACAATGATTGCTTACCCCTGGCCACAGGAAGATGCATTCTGGGTCAATATCAGTGTAGAAACAGCAAAGTCAAATGGTTCCTGGAATGAAGCGTCTCTTTTGTGCAAGTCTATGGAGGGTACTTTGCCCATTATCAGGAACAGAAAAGAGTTGGACCAGATCTTGGCTTTGTGTAAATATTCTCTCAGTTTCATTGAAATTATGTTCATTGGTCTTGTCTCTTCAGCACAACCAGTAAGTGTACTGCGGCACGAAAACAGAATCAAACTTTTTCCACCAGGTCAGAAGACATTGCAATTGTCTGTTACTTGTAATGTGTTTCCATTTCAGCACCATTTTGTGTGGCAAGATGGTCACTTCCTCTCATTTCAACTCTGGAAAAACTATAATTTTGGAAAAGCAGAAATTGAAGCATATAGAACACATTTTTGTTTGGGATTTCATGCCCCTTGCATATCAAACATTGTCACTGTGCACAAGTCTCATTTATTAACATTGAAGGACACCAGTCAGAGAGTCTTGTACCCACAGAGAGAAAAGTCCAGTTGTGTGGTCATGTTGTTGATCAACTTGGCCAAACCTGAGTGGATCACTGTTGATTGTGAACAGTCCTTGAGTGCACATGTTGTGTGTGTTGTTCCTCAAGCTGGGAATAAAACTTTTGTTGTCAAAAATTTCATTCAGAACAAGTATAACCAAACAAAGAAGCTATTTGTGTCTCCTTGCCTGTTGCTGCAGACACAATGTTTCTTGTTTTCATGGGTGACAGATAAAATCTGTCACAACAAGCAAAAGTGTAGCAGGAAGACAAATGCTACAAATGTTATCAAAGAAATACTAATGGACACAGGCCTGAATTATTTCAAAGATTTGCTTGATGCATTACCCACAAGATTTCCGGCCATTTTGAATCCAGACCTGCAACACGTTTTCAACAGCTACAAATTAATCCAAACAAACAGGTTCCTGAAAAGCTCATCAGTTTATCAATTTACTTCACATCCACTTGATCACAGTTCGTTCCAGGGATATTTTATCACCACCCAAAAAGCTATACCAGCAAACATTGGAACAAACTTGTTTGAATGCCAGGAATCATTCATTTCACAAATGGTTGTGTGTGATGATCAAGATGACTGTCCAGATAGAATGGAGTCAGATGAAAATCAATGTGTTTGTCCGAAGAAAGAACACTGCAAAAAAGGTCACAAATATTTTAACCATTCTAACGGCCTTGTGACATGTTCATATCTATATTCACAACATGCAAATGGTTTGTGTGTCAAGTATTCATTTGACATAACCACAGAAGAGAGATATGAAGATGGTGGGGATTCCCAGACAAGTGAGAAAGAATCAACCAATAAGGTCAAGCAAACAGCATACATAAAAGAAAACACCAACAAAGCCTACTTTCTAAGTTACAACAAGCAAGGTTTCTGTCAAGAAACAGCACAATTTCCTTGTGCTCAAGACTTACTTCAGTGCTATGATATTTTAGATTTATGCATTTTCAAGCTGCTTGAAAATACATTGTTTCCATGTACAAATGGAGAACATTTGACAAACTGTGACCACTTTGAGTGCAACATGAAATTTAAATGCCCAGAAGGCTACTGTATCCCATGGGCATATGTTTGCAATGGAAAATGGGATTGTCCCTTTGGACTGGATGAAGATGCAAGTTGTCCCAAGGCAAGGCATTGTATAAACATGTTTAAGTGTAAAAATGCTGGGATTTGTGTCCACTTGATTGATGTATGTGACAAAGAAGCAGATTGCCCTTTGCATGATGATGAACAACTTTGCTCATTGAAAGCGCATAGGTGTGCAAAAGACTGTCAGTGCTTAGCATTTGCAATACAGTGTAACAATATAGTGTCTGAGCATTGGCAATTGTCACACACTTTTCCCTGGCATGCCGTGTTTGTTGAAAAATGCAGTTCCATTGTTGCGAAGAACTTTTTATCTGGGCTGCAATGGTGCTCAATGTTGGTCATGAAAAAATGTAGATTGATATATTTTTGTGAATTAGGTTTGGCTATTAAATATGCCATTGTTATTGATGTGGGAGAAAACAACATAAAGGCCATCACAAGGAACTGCTTTGGCAATCTTAAACACTTAAAAACACTCAGACTTGACACAAATAATATTTCTGAGCTTCAGCCAAAATCATTATACAACGTGTCAAAGCTGCAAGTGCTTGATCTTTCTCGTAACAAATTACTGCATTTTTACTTGAATTCACTTTGTGGCTCCAGAAATATTCAAGTTCTCATTTTGCGCAACATCAGCATTTCTGAGGAAAATCTGACCATGCTCAAAGACTTGGAGCTGAAATACCTTTCATCTTCATATTCACCACTGTGTTGTGCCATTGAAGAAAATACAGCTTGTGAAGTTCAGGACCACTGCATTCAGTCTTGTACTCGTCTTCTGACAGATACCACTACAAAAGTGTTTTTCTGCAGTGCGTTTATTGTTTTGGTGTTGTTGAATATTTTAAGTGCTTTCCTCCAAAGACAATCATACAAAAAGCAAAAAGCAATTCACAGAACAGTTGGATCAAATGAAGGGGCCAAGGTTTCTTGCATGATTATTCAATTTTTGAACCTGCAAGGATGCAGTTTTTCATTGTATTTTGGTGGTTTGTTCGTTGCTGATCAAATCATGAGTCATTCTTTTCCATATTTGCAGAACAAGTGGAAAGCAAGCTCTGTGTGTTTTTCAATATTTGTGGTTTATCTCTGGAATCATCTGGTTTCACCGTCTTTGTTGACACTTTTCACATTGTCAAGACTAATGGTTGTAGTTTCTCCCTTGAACACAAGATTCAAAGACAAACAGTTTGTTCGCTCAACATTGGTTTATCTTTCAGCTTTTACTTTGGTTTTAACTCTCCTGATGATATCATTGTTGGCCTCTCTTGATTCAACCATTGCAAACAAATTATGCTCTTCTGGTTTTGAAGTTTGTCACTCTTCATTTCTATTGGCTCTGTGCAGATGGATCATACTTGTGCTGCAAATTGTGTGTGCTGTTCTTGTTGCTGTGTTAAACATCAAACTTCTTGTTGATCTCAAAGCAGCTCATGAGAAAGTTGCAGCTTGTAAAACACAGAAGAAATCTGTCCACTTACCCATTGGTCAGTGTGTGACTCTCACCACATCCCACATCATTTGCTGGCTCTGTGCATCTCTGACCTACACTGCATGTAGCTTTCTTAGAACCTGCCGTGAGAGTGTTTTTGAACGGATTGCTGTTACCACAGAGCCTCTCAATGGTGTTGTTGTTCCTGTTGTTTTCATTGTTGTTGCAGGGAAAACATTGCACCCGAAGTGATTCGTTGAACACATTTGCTCTGTGGATTGTTTGTCATGTAAACTTGGCCCGTGAACCTGTGAAAAACTCACAGACTGAACTGTAGGCCCCAAGGTCAATGTGAGAACAGGCTGTTCATAAAATACACTGGGTTTTGAGCCACTTGCTTCACCTAGATGGCCAGCCATCCAACCCTCATGACTGATTCTTCTTACTAGTTGTCCCCATAATTTATTGATGTCATTTCACAACACATATATAGTATTTTAGATAAAGGTGTTGAGGTTTCAATTGTATTTTTGATGTAGCAAATGCATCATTTAAAGTTGATCATTTCATTCTATTTGAAAAGTGATTTATTTCAAGGTGTCAAATGTACTGAGCGTTATTGGTTTCACAGTTACTTTCAACGTAGATTTAGTACTGTTGTTATAAATGGAAAAATATTTTTTTCCAATTTTTAAAGTCTGTAACACAAGGGACTGTTTCAGCAACTTGATCGAGGAGTATTTATACTTATGATACGATACCACTGAAGTTTTGCATACAACACCGTCAATATTTGTTGATGATACAGCTTTAACAACAGAAATTGATCATAAACATTAAAATTATAGTTTTGATTGGATACAAAATGACATTGATACATTGCAAGATTGGACCAGTTTTTGTTTGTCCTTCAATGCTACTGTTTGCATGCATTCAAAGTTTTAACAAGAAGGCTATCACCTAAAAGGTGCGAGGTCTCCTATGAGCTCTGAGCTCTGACCATGGTTCAGTTGGTCAGTCACAAAATTTCACCGGAAAGACCCTCAGGCCATTTAAGAACATTTTGAAAATTTGGTTGAGTTGGCCCAACTCAACAGCAGGGGGGGGTCGCTCAACTGTGCCAAAAATGAAAGTTGCTTGAAATGGGCTTCAAATGGCATAAAATCATTTTCAGCACAGTTGAGTTAACCCCCCCCCCCACCCTGCAGTTGAGTTGGGCATACATACACACAGACTCTGTGTCATTCCAACAAGCGCGTCCTCTCAGCAGAGCTGGACCACATACTTGAAAATAATTCAAATATTTGCTGAAATTGATAATTGTGCATTCACTGGCTTGCATTTCAATCACTGCATGTGTTTTGGTCACTGAATTTCGGTTGCTTCGCAAATCACCGCGAGGTCTATCGAGCTATTTTGGGAAGGGGGGCGCAGACCCTGTGTGGTAAACCCCACCAGGCAAAAGTGAATAACTTGCTATGGAAGTGGAAAACACATACCAGCTGAAAAGAAACTGATGAAAATGTAAACTTTCTTTTCAACTTTACCGGACATTTGCAACAAAGAGTTTGTTCTCTATGGTAATTGGTCTGCTTCACTGGTTCCTTCATCTGGGCCCCCCTGCACCCACCCCTGTGTCCCGTGCGATCCCATGTCTGGATCTCAAACACGGGTATCCTGGAGAACACGTGCGTGGGCCCAATCACTCTGGACCACGCCTGGTCAAAGAGTGAACCGAATCAAGCACGATTCACCGCCGAGTGAGAAAAGCTTATTGTTTGTCAGGTCAACACTTTGAAATCCATTCTCGGGCACAAACTTCCTCAAGGCGTGTTCTGACGTCAGCAGCCAGAAAAGTTGTGCACGTGCTTTTCAGATACAAAGAGATTTTACTCGTACAAGGCAGGACGAATTTCTAACAACTGAAGCAATTCACAGCACAAATTCCATTGGGGAAGACGAAGGCCCATTCGCGTGTTTTCTTTGCATTTCCCTTCTGTCTCCACATCTCTTTCATCAACAGGGAACACCGTTGAGATATCTCACCTCTGCCAGACATCATGCATCAGTTGTTGGGACTGTATCTCGCCCTCATGTGGAACTTCTGTGCTTCACAGCCTGGTACGTATAGTTCTCCCAACATGCACAGAGTACTCCTTGAATTCTGGTTTCTGAAGTCGCGCAGGTCTACTCTTCACGCTCAAACCCTTCCTGCTGAGCTCTTTACAGGCCAAACACGTGAAGACTAGTTGTTTGTGGGAAATTGGAAAACCATGCACAAACAAAAACAACTCATTTTTTTATGAATTGTTGCAGATTCTTCAGTGGGCCACTCCTCTGATGGAAATTTTGCTGGCATCAATGGTGTCATTGCTCTCCTGGTGGTTGTCATGGTGATTGTGGTGCTGCTGTGTGTCACCAGGTGTCTCTGCTGTGAGGACTATGGCAATGGGTGTGACCATAGGTCCTCTGATGTGGTGAAAATGATGGTGAAATCCAAAGAACCAAAGGAGGAAGACAAAGAGATGGGCAAGCAAGAGACTGATGATGAAAAGGAAGATGAGGATGGTGATGATTTGATGAAGAGCAAAGAAGCAGAAGGAGCAGCAGGTGTTACTGCAGGAGGGAGTGATTCAGGGGAGGAGTGGCACAGCCTCTCCAGCAGTGTTCACATCCAACTCTGAGGATCCTCTCTGATTCAACAGGAAATGGAACCATTCTTTACACCAAAACAGAGTTTGATTCTTGTACCCTTCTCGAGTGTCAGAAAAGAAAGACAAACAAAATACGTTTGAGAACTTAGCTACAGCAAGTTTTGTGACTGAATCCAACCTGTGATCTCAGTGAGTGATTGTCGCAAAAGGACTATTGTTCGACATCCCAAACACATCAATGCAGGAAGGACAAATTCGGTGCGCATTATGTTGAAAATACTGTGTGAACGACAACTCTGACAGGCATCAAACAATGGACTTATCACCAGTGCAAGTACCGTCGATATTGGGCGTGCACCACCAAACAACCATAAATCAGACTGCTTGAGCTCTCAATTGTGAAATTTGTGCACATGGAAATCATCTTCATTCTGTCGAAAAAATTACAAGAAAAATCATGAAATGTGTTGTTGTGTTCCGGAGATTCGCAAAATCGGTAATAGCCTGGCACGTGTGTGTGTGTGTGTGTGTGTGTGTGTGTGTGTGTGTGTGTGTGTGTGTGTGTGTGTGTGTGTGTGTGTGTGTGTGTGTGTGTGTGTGTGTGAGTGTGT
>JAAUXT010069837.1_pt1 | contig 13640 bp, 11 predicted proteins | sample 7278171 | NCBI WGS metagenome assembly JAAUXT01 (sample SAMN14350112, study PRJNA611818) | marine sediment metagenome | isolation source: surface marine sediment (1.8m) | place: French Polynesia: Moorea | collected 2018-08 | reverse complement strand
TACTTTGCGCTCTTTCTCACACACACACACACACACTCACACACACTCTCACACACACACACAAAAACACACACACACACACACACACACACACACACACACACACACACACACACACACACACACACACACACGGTCGTACAGCTGTTCCTGTTCTCCCGTCTCGCAGGGAGCGAGCTGGACACGGAGGCGGAGAAGGCGCTGAAGCACGCCGAGGGAGGCGCGCAGGACGTCGGCGCGTCGCTCGTCATCGGCTGCCTCCTCATCGTGCCCGTCATCATCATCGTAGCCGCCACCATCTTCATCCGCCTCCGCAAGTCCGGTCAGTAGAGCTCTGCTGCTGCTCTGTGTGTGTGTGTGTGTGTGTGTGTGTGTGTGTGTGTGTGTGAAGGGGGTGCGTGTGTGTGTTGGAGAAGGGGTGCGTGTGTGCGTGTAAATGTACAAGTGTGTGTGTGTGTGTGTGTGTGTGTGTTTCGCGTTTGTGTTTGTGTGTGTGTGTGTGTGAATACGTGCGAGTCAAATCGCAGTCATCCGGACTGAGTTGTGCATTTTGTCACCTGCATCAATTCTTTATGACGTGACTTTGCAGCCAAGTACAAATCTTACAGTGGTAAGTCAAGCGCAAAGATCGAAACGACTATTTCAGTGTTTGTGGCCTACGTTAGGAAGGTCTCTTGCTCGTCTGGTTGCTTGCATCGAATGTGTCTGGGAATGCGAAGGAAGCTCTGCATGCCGTGAGGCACTTTCTGGGAGAGCTTGGCCAAGGGAGCCGCCGTTTTGTTGTGCCCGACGGCCAAACAAACGAAGTGGACCTCTTGGTTCTCGCTTGGTCAACTGCGTACGCACAGGGCGGTCTAAGAGGTGTCTCGGGCGGGTTGTGGCAAAGCTGGGCAGAGCAGGAGAGGGTCACCTTCAGGCAAACAGACTGCGACCAGTAAGAACCGTTTCCTCTCCACATGCATGTGCATGTACCGATGGAAGTTAGCCCAAAGTTGACTGTGAGGGCCAGTGTAGGTCGGAGCACGGGTTACACTTTGCGATGTCATGGCGCGTGTCGGTTGGTGGTGACGATGCTTGTGTTGCACGCGGCTCCTGCAGCTCGGGCTCGGAGGGCGCGGCCCTACACCAAATCCGACATGCTGCTGGAGAACGCGAGCAGCTCGGACGACACGGACTCGGAGACGGACGACCTGTACGAGCGCACGCTCTACACCAACCCCGACAAGCTCAGACAGGTACCGCGGAGAGACAGCCGTGGTGGTGGTGGTGGGGGTGGTGGTGGGGGTGGAGTCCATACGCGCACCGTGCAGCACTATGTGAGGCACCCAACATGCACCGAGTCTCTTCAATGATCGCACAGATGATCAAAAATGAGCTCGTATTTGCAAAGCCAGGTGGTTTTCAGGCAGGCAGTGCCAAAAACGTTCAGTGTTTGGTTGCCTGAACCCACCGTCTGCAGACTTGTTCTGAACAGTGCACCGAGTTTTTGTGGCAAAATTACGGATGCACTTGCAAACTTCAAAATGAACCGATGTTTTTTCTGTGTTGCACTTTGTAAGTAAGAAAACAATCGTCACACAGCCTTTGAAACAATATTTCTGGGAGATGGAGTGTTCTCTGATTGGTGGCACAGGTCCTTGTTTGTTTTCTGCAAAACCACTGATGTGAAGCGAGTGCACCCTAGTCTTGATTGTGGTGTGTCTGGTGAGTCGGGCTCAGCTCTGCCACACACCAAGCAGGAAAAGCCCATGATCCGGTTTGTACATTTTTATCAAGGGTTACTGGGACACCGGACAGATCGACGGCAACCACATCCCGGTAAAGAGAAGCACAACTTGCACTGAACTAACAATTTAACCATTCGAGCACCACAAGGACACGACACGACACGTGTGTCTGGTGTCTCGTGGTGGTTGCTCTGTACTCACTCAGGCATAATTCTAAATCTGCACGTGAAATTCACGCAACATGCCACTGAAAGGAATGTGAACGTCATCGAATCCTGCAAAAAGCAGCCCCTGCTCACTCATCTGCGCTTGGGAACTCGGGCTTTCACCTTGATAACCTTTTCTTGTATCGCGGATCAAGAAGCAAGTGAATGCCTTCACACGCAAGCAACATGCTTCTTTTTTGCAACAAGATGAAACGATTGTATCTTTCCGTTGACAAGGATCTCACTTGCACGCTTCTGGTGGTGGGTGGGAAGACAGTAGCATTGATCCATGAAATGAAGCACCAGAATTTTCTGAGGTGGTGTCGGTACTTTGCGACTGGTGGTGGGTGTCTTGTGTGGAATCCAAATGTGGAGTGTCTCCGCTGTTTCAGTTGCTTCGCGTGTTTGTCTGCGAAAAACCCTGATCTTCTTGCGTTGAGAAAAATTCAGTGTCATTTTGAGGCAGAAATAGGATGGTGGAAGCTTCTGTGCGATTGAACTTTATGAACCGCCCTGTTTTCATTTAGAAGTTCGTTGTCTCATCTGAAGTTTTGAAAGGATGTCACCTGTGTCCACGTGAACCAGTCTGAACTCACGACTTGACCTCTGAGAGCCTGCCTCCCTCCAAACTCCTCCTCCTCACGCTCCTCTTCCCGTTCTGTTTTGCAGGGAAACTTGCATTCCTTGCCCTTCAGCGCGGTCACAAGAACCGACGGTTCAACCTAGGAGACTTCTTCGGACCGCCGCACAAGGGCTTCGACCCGCTCAACACGGAGGACCGCGACGAACTGGACCACCTCAACTCGGACTCGGACGTCGAGGAGTACTCGGCAGCGACGCACAAGGCCTGACGAACACACCCCGCCCACCAACCTGCTTCTCATGTGGTTTAGGGGTCTCAATGTCGCGTGGTGTTCCAGTGGTGGATGATTTTTGTGTGGCAGGTACGCGCCCTGTGTTGGTGGGTGGAAGTGGGTGTCTGGGCAAAGGACGCGACAGTTTGTTTCGTTTGGAAAAAAAGGGAGAAACGGAATTTCTGGCACAGGGTACATTTTTGTTCGTTAGTTTGAGGAAGGGAAGGTTTCAAATTTGTTTGCCAGTGGGTACTTTTGAAACAATGTGCATCTTCGGTGAAGTTGAGTTTTTTGGGGGAGGGGTGGAGTTGCGACGGCCTGAATTCGGATCTCGAACCAAAATGTGGAGAAAAGAATTTCAAACCTGTGTGTTCTGGATATTGAGTGTGTTCTTGGCAGAGGATGTTTGGTTCGAAATGTGACCTGTAAAACGGAATCTCGATCTCAGTCTCTGAGTTGTGGAGAGTTTCAGTTCTCGTGATGTGGATCTTTTTCTGTTTTGTGTTTCGGTTTCGTTTTTCGCCTGCTAAATATTTTGAAATGTGATGTAGCGGTAGGCTCTATTTAACATTAAACAATGCATTTACTGGAGTTGGGGTCCCAAACCGGCATAATTTCTGTGCTAAATTCCCCCAAGTGGAATATGACAGGAAAACTGAATGCGGCGTGATTCGACGTCTGAATTCCAACTCGACTTTCCCAAGCGTCGCTCTTTTCTTACTTTTTGTTGTGTCTTTTGGACAAAACTGAAATGCACGTAGCGTCCGTGGCAAGATTTTTTGAGACTTAAGTTGAAGCAGTGGAAGTGCTGGTGCACGCCGGGTATCTTCAAGGTGGTTCTTTTCACTGTCGGCTATTTCTTTGAATCAAAGGGAACATTGAAATTAATTTTCAAGACGGACTTGCCAACTCCTCCAGCCAAACAGAAGGCAACAGGTAAAACTCCCAATAACTTGACTTGTGTCGTGTAAAATGGATCAGTGCTATGTAAATAGGTGTACATACATTGGTATACGAATCATATTTTTGTACAATAAGAAAAACAAATATCAGAAATACCTGTGACCTTTCCAATGAGTGGTGACCGGAATTTGCAAAAGGGCTTCATATCTAGTGAAGAATGGCTTCAAGGACTTTGTGATAATTTCCACAATCCAGAATAGATTTCTATTTTTTGTCCGTGAAAACTTTGGAAGGGAGGGGGCGTATTGGTGAGGTTCGTGTCAGTGAACCTAACTTCTGGCGTACCGCTAGTCGTCAAAAACACAAGCGAAACGTTGGTGTGTTTTGTTCCGCTACAGGAGTGGATGACTTTGCTATCAAACCCAGAGTCGGGCAAGTGGAGTGTCGTCCTTGTCACGAACTGTTGAAGGATTACGAGCTTTGTGCAAGTCAGGTCTGTGGGATCCAATCGTCTTGTTGATGCGTAGATTTAACAGTCGATCTAACTGGCCTGACCTGCGCAGAGATTTCCTCGAGAAACAAGCGTAATGATCTACATATCGAATGCATATCTTGTGTTACGTTTCTTCAAATTGCTCAGTTGTTTTGTTGTCACTTGTCGGCCTCTCTACTGCCGCTTCTTGTTCGGGTGTGTTTTTTGTTTGCAAAAATTCCACGTGTCAGTCGGAGGCGGCTGAATTTTACTTTGCACTGCGGTATTTTGGCCATTGCCAGGTGGGACTTCCATCTGGAACTTGACTCTCGCTAAAAAGCGCTTCAGTTGCGATGATTTCCCGTCGTGCAAATGGCAAATCCGTGTCGTCAGTGTTCGTGAGCGAACACTCGCCGTAGATCGTTGAATCTGCCTGGAAAATGGCTGTAATGTGTGATCTAACTGTGCGTGTCAGATTTGCATGTCAGGCGGGAAGAGCCTCCAGTGTATCAGGTATTGGACACTTGGTGAGTCAGAACAGTTGTGATGTCAAATTCTTGTGAAAAAGTTGATAGTGAATCAATGCAGTCAAATCTTGTATTTATTGACACTGAAATATTCTGAATTCCGTGTATTTGTTTGTCAGTGCGTATGAACTGTATCAGCCTCTCTGTATCTCTCTCGTTTCAAATCTCCTTCCAGTTTTAGTTGAGCCCTGAAACTGGCCAAAACGTGTACAGAAAAGACACTCGCCATCAGCAGTGAAGAATGACGATTCCCTTGCGTCCGTTTTGGGCGTCTTTCGGCCGCATTCGATTTGTCGCTCTGACCCAGTGAAGTCGCACCACTTCCGTTGCTGCGCTGCGAAGGACGCAGCCAGTGCGCTATGTTGATGCGCACCTCCGATCGAGTTGCCCAAAAATTGTGTTTTTGTTGGCCAAAAGACGTTCAGTTCAGGAAGAGGAATTCTGCAGAGGGTTGTCGTTTGGTTCCTGACCGAATGAGGGGAGTTGTCATTCTCTGCAAACGTAGCCAACTGCCCTTCTTTACTGCTCAAATAACTTCTTTGTACAGCAAACATACACTTATTCTACAGTTCATTTTGCCTGTACGTAGAACAAAACCTTCGCTGTTGCAATAAATGACAATTTTGTCATTGCGAAAATGTCTCTGGCGTTGCGTTTGTGAAAATGGTTTGTGCAAATGTTGCGTGAGGGACAAGATTCAAGAATGTACGAGGCAAAACTTGAAAACTCGGAGACATGACATATCACAACGCAGTTTCTGGCTCCAGGAGATGCCCCAACGTTCAAGTGTGGCTCATCTAAACAGGAACCTGAAGCAAAAAGTTCGCAACAACGTATTGGCTCGCGTTCGCCAACCGGACGCTGTTGCCCATTCGGCAACGCGGCCGCGTGGTCCCAGTGGACGAAACGTCCCACGGTTCCAATTCAACAGAACAGTTTCCGCTCAGCTTTGAACGAGGGAGCTGGAAAAATACAAGGTCTGATGGATCGTTTCGCCCACTTCAACATACATCAGTACTCAACCGAAACACACAGATAAAGTTCCAAGGGTAAGCTTCAAAGAAGTCCAGCTCACTATCAGTGATTCTTCAGACATTGAAAAATTAACGCAGAGCGCGTCGGCTCCATCGCATTGACAATAGGAGACTCAAGTCAGAAGGCATTGGGGAGGTTCAGCATTGCCTGAAACTTAAAACGTGCGGTGCCCCAGGTGCCAGACGATGGTACAGACAACCGTATTTCAAGAATAGATCTAGCTTCGTTTGGTTGTTCAACAAATGGTTGTTCCCTGGACATTTTGGTATCTGTGACACCAATCTCCTTGGCAAGCGGGCCGCATTGGCGGAGACTGGACATGTCTGCCAAACCTTCCCTTGTGGGATCGCATCGCCTGCGGTTGTCCACTCGTTCGTCGTGCACCTTTCTTGGGAAGGTGTTGTTTCTTGGGAGGAATGGTCAAGGTCAAGCCACGATCAAATAAGTTCACATTGACAGGCCTGCGACACGCAAGCAATCGTTTGTTGTTTGCAGCTTCAAGATGCGAGATGCTGTCAGTCTTCATCTTTTGAGCTCAACACACCAATCGATGGGGTCAGAAACACCGCTCCATCTGGTGGGGCCAGCCACCACATCAAACTGTACATCTGGTGTGGCCAGTGTCTTTCTCTCACGGGCCAATCGTTCTTCCGTACGGAAAACGTTTTTGGAATGCAAATTTGAGCATACCGGTATTCAAGTATTATGTTTGTAACTTTGAGAGATTGATATTTACCACAGCGGACAAGAACATTTCAATCAAACGAAAAGTTTTGCAAATAAGACGCCCCCACTGCTTTTCACTGCAACTTTTGGGTGGTTGTTTGCGCGGCCGTCTGGACCCGATCGAGCGGACCGCGCCTGCAGAGGAGTCTGGAGTCAGTAAATATTTATCTGTCCTTGGGAAGGTTGCTTCTCCGTTGAGAGGCAGGCTCGGGTTACTGATAGCATCGCGTATTATTCTGTTTGCTGCTCAGAGATAATGAAACAATGCCACGGTGAGAGGAACACAGAGCACGGTTCCTTGGGGACAAGGATGGAGTGGAGCGGGCTTCTGCAGGGACGGACCTGCGCTCGAGGGCCTCTCCAGACCCGCGCTGCAGACTCCACATATCGAGCGTTGGGGGAACATGTGCTCGCTTTATTCTTTCATTTGTGTGTTGAAAAAAATTTGAGAGCAGGTCTGTTTCAGAATACCCTTCTCGCCAGACTTTTGCAATACGAGAAGCTCTTCATGTGTTGTGCACTGGCAACAGTTTGCAAATGAGGCAGACATTCAGTGGAAGGGTTGAACCTCCTCAACCCCCACGGGGTGAAACCTATCTGACTTTTGGCAAGTCCAATCCTCCGCCATCAGACGGAATTTTGGGCAGGTCTTTGGGACAAGGCCAGCACAAAATAGGGCAGGTCCTCCCTTCCCGGGACATTATGCCTCGGAACGTGTCTGTGCCCAAAGCTCTGGTTTCTCATTTGTTGCGTCTCGGTCGTAACTTTCCAATGAAACGTGGCGCAACCTGTGCGGCGCTTTTGTTGTGTTTGTGAACGCAGCTGCTCCAGCGGAGTCTGAATTCCAAGTCTGGAGCTGATTTGCGAGCTCGAGCGAACGGAACGCGCGGGTAATCGGAAGCAGGGGCTGACGTTTCCAGCATTAACACCTCGTTATCTTTATTCCTGCCGTTTCAAACAAAATCAAAAGAACCTCGGAGGGATGGTGAGAACCAAATGTCCAAATAATGGCCAGAGTCTACAATGCATGTTGTCTCGAAGAGCATGATTTGGAACTGGCGGTGTCATCTGTCTTCAGGGCAAAAGGACGGAACTGTCACAGTCTGGACACCAAACATCAAACTTCGTTGTCATCTTCCTTTGTCTGGTCAAACGGTTCTCCGAGGGTCAGACGCAAAATCCCATCTGATGTTAATTTGATGACCAGAACACGTCTGGTCCCAAGGGAGCACCTGAAAAATCTGTTTTATGGCCTCGGCAGACACTTGGTTCCCCGTCTCGCGACCCTTTGATTGAATTCCATTCGCCCGCATGAGTGCAGCAAGGCCCGCATCCAGGGTGAGGCGAGGACACGGGAACACAGCGACGTCAGAATGCCTCTCGCGCACCCCTCGTTTCGTTCAATTCTTCCGCAAGACATGACCTGGAAACGAAAAACTGAGTGAAAATGGAAAAATGTTCAAAATGCAGAAAACAGTGACTGAACTTCAGTGGCGAGTGCGAAGCAGGCGAGTCAAGCGGCATTTTTCCACCACCAGATGATGTCTACGGCTGTGTTTCTGCTGCCCCGTGATTCGATTATGGAGTCTCATTGTGATCGCATAGGTGGGTGATAAAACATGTGTCTTCTCTCTGACAGATCCAATTGTGAGCACAATACTGGGCAAACAAGGCTCTGATTGCAAACCTGACATGTTCAATCAGCCTGGCTTGGATTATCGTCTGTATGCGCCTCCGATGCTCGTATTGTGGGGAACCAGCCTCCGTGGCCTGCATTATGCGACGTATAAATCTTCACCGCAGAAATTCGTGCGGCTCTGTCGCTGAGCTGAGTGAGCGTCGCGTACCATGACAGACCCGTCCCGCTGCCGTCGCAGTCACCACGCAGCGGAGGGGCTGCAGAACCTTGGGTCAGGAAGTCAAACGTTGTGACAACAGCAAATTTCTTTGAGGTCGCTGTGGCGTTTCTCAAAAGTTTTGCCTTATTGTTGAGACCAAAGGACCGGTAATTGTTCGCAACGTCATGAATTGCTTGGACAACCAGAGGTGACCCCGTGCCACCAAAATTTACTCTCACGTGCGCGTCGTCACGTCGCTCTGCTCGCGCGCAAACTTCACGCATGCGATGCACGTGGTTCTTCCGCGCCGTTGCCTCCCCGTGGGTCACTCACGCGTGTCACGTTCCTTCCGTCCTGCTCTGCGCGTGACGCGCGCGCGTGGTTCCCGACGCCGTCGTCATCGCGTCTCACAGCGAGCGTCGCGCGGGTCAGCGTCGTTTGAATGGATCGCTTCCCGCGCACGGCGTCGTCCGGCGCACGGCGCAGCGCCGACGACAGGTTATGATGGAGGGGCGAGCGGACGCTGATTGCATACCGATGAGTCGCTCGCATCCCCCGCCCCGATCAATACGCGACTCCACTCTAATTAATCGCATTCATGTCAACGCAACATTTGCTTTCTTGGTTTTACTTACACGCGGTTGTTTTTTTATGTCCTTTTGTTGCTGATATCCTTGCGCTGCAAAAGATGTAAAGTCGCCAAAATGAGAGTTTTTGACGCTGTTTGATGTGTTTGGTTCTTCCGTGGAACCTTCAGGACGAGCGACCAACATCCACGTGCATCTTCCGGTTCCACTCAATTGTCAAAATGAAGGGGGTTTTTTCATTGGTCTTGCTTTGAATCACAATTGGCATCACTCATTGTCAACGCGAGATGTTTTGACGATGTTTGACGTGTTTTGTTCTCTCGTACTCGCAGAACCTTCCTGACGCATATATTGCAATCGTGTGGTTCGGTTTGGCAGCCAGAAGCAGTCAGAATCAGAGTCTCAATACAGTTTGTCTGCTTCGGGGTCCTTTTCACCGCTCTTGTTTGAATCACGCTTGACATTCCACTTTATCTTTCTTTCTGCGTTGAAACTTCAATCACATTGGTTCCCACGGACAAAATAGTTTGTTGACAGTGCGCTTGGGTTTTTGTGAGCTTTCATTCGCCTCGTGTTTTCAGTCTGCCGTCCTCCCCCCGAGATTACTCATTCCGTGATGTTTGGCAAAAGATCAATTTCCAATTAAAGTCCATTGTTTCTGAGCACAGCTGATTTATTTGTCTCAATCACGTCAACTTCTTCTTTGCCAGTGACCCTCATCTATTATGAAACAAAATGAGAGTAAGAATAGATGTGTGAAGTGTGCTCAGTTCGTTCGGCAGTTTATTGGACAGACTGGAGGCAAGGGAGTTGTGGAGTTTGTTGAAGCACAGAACAAAAGTTCAAAATTGATCACTTCACGGACCTTCTGTATGAACTCCCAAAGACACCAAAAATGTCTTCGATGATCAGGATTACAGGTCAAAAATAACACAATTTTCTCCCACAACAATCTTTCTGGTGCAGTTTCACAAACGGTGATTTGTTGTCCGGGATTGTTGTGTTTCCTGTTTTGGTTCGTTCGTGAGCTTCCTACTACGATCGGATCCTCAGGTCCTGGTGAGATCCCTAACGCCCGAGAAAAACACCCTCCTTTTTGAGGTACTGATGACACAAAAAAGAATCTCAAAAGTTGAAATTTGTGAACCCTCGAATCCGACCAAGGTCCAACCACGATCAGACCCGATCAAAGCGATGACAGATCAGCAACATCCTCGCATTCTCAAGGAGAGCACACATTTTCACTGCCTGGGTGGCCTTTGTAACTGGCGCAGTGCATTTTCCTTGCGAACTCCAATTTCCCGACGGGATCTGTGCCCACGGGATTCGGGTCACCCCGTTTCCTGCGGGTCCAGGTTGGGGTGAACAAAGGGGCGGGAAACCTTTGTTTTCCGTGGAAGTTTTGGAAGTTTTTTTTCCAGCATCTCGACCCTCCAAAGCAACTTCTCAAAATATGTCAAGAACTGAATCGTCAGTTTTTGCCTCTGATCTTTCCAAGCTTGAGCAAAGCGGAAACAAATGGTACTGTCTGGCTCCGCACAAGAGAAAACTGCAATTTACATGCAAACAAGCAGAGAGAGAACATATTTGTTATTCCACGAGTTGATCGGGACGTCTGTGAAACATAACGCACAAGTGGCTGGGGTTGGGTCCCTGGAGATCCATCGCAGCGCCACCCCCGGGAGTCTCTGTCGCTTCCCATTTGCGAGCCGCCACACATCAACCGCGCGCGCAAAATTGTTTTCCCCGCAATGATGGTCTGAATTATCTCATCTTGACCTCCTGATCCCTTCCTTGTCCCTCAAAAGCGTGCAGAAGTGAAAGGGCCTCTGTGGTGAAAAGGGAAGACATTTCATTTGCGGCTGCACAAGAATCTTATTTCAAACCCGCGAAGCGTGGATTTTGAATCAACATACCCTTTCACAACAAGTGATTTGGAACTTTGCGTAACTGAGCATTGCAATCGCATCGTGCACAAAAACTTCACTTCCTCCTGGCAAAATCAAAATTAAATCTCGCAACAGTTTCCAGAACCTTGATGAGGCATTGAAACTCGGCTTCATTCGACTTTTCAGCGTCAAGACTTTTTTGCAAGGCAACGGGAAAAACAGGGAGTGTTTGAGAGAAATGAGGCGAGAAAACAGCTTCACTTTTCCTATTGACGCGGAACATCTGAATGGAGATCTACCAAACAGGGAAATCATGTCACTGCGGCTCCGGGTTTGTGCCGCTGCTCCACTGACACCACCAAACTCCAGGCAGGAGGGACACAAATTCCCCTGCAGGGAATTTCCCAAAGCATGGGGCGCGTGCGTTTGATGGTCAACAGCAGCGTTCGGGTCGGGACCTGGGTGAACAACCCCCCCCCCCCCGCTCTCAACGCTGGTTCTTTCACATTGACACAAAGCCTGAAGCCACAGACCAGAGCCAAAATCATTTGAAACGTGCAATCAAGATCACAGATCAGCAGCATGCAACCTCGAATATTCAGGGAGCACATGCGCGCACTTCCGCTGTTTGGATGACCTTTGCTGTTGGGCCTTGACTGATACCCCTCCACCCCCCACCCAGCACTGGTTCACACAACGTACGAAGCGACAAGCAGCCCCAAAATCATCTGAAACGTGCAAAAAGAATCGCAATTTCGTAGTCGAGCCGCCCAACACAGTTGTTCCTCAGTGCGAACCTCGCCTCCAACCTGGACGTTCGCGGCCTCGCCCCCGAAGCAACCGCTGCTTCTCGTCTGCAAACATCACGTACAATGAACGTCTGTTGCTCGTTTCAAAGGCGCAACTCACGAGGCAGAGAAATCCGATCAGAGCCGTGGAGAACCCGGACCTGACGCGCTGATCCCACGCTAATCAGGGTGAAGACATGCAGATCGGCCGCAACCAACAACTTCGATCTCAATGAACATCTTTATTCGGCTTTTCCACCCAGTGAGTTGAAACATGAATTTTTTTTGAAACTCAGAAATTTCACTGCAGTAGGTGGATATGTGCATGTGCAAAGCATGAAAGATGAATTCACATGCCATGACACATTCAGAAAATTTTGCGAAACGAGTTGACTTGTGCTGTGGACGTCAGTGCACAACTAGGTTTGGTCGCAGGTTCTGGTCTTTGCTCGTAGTCTAAACATCGGATGCGGCTTCACGCCCACCTCCCACAACGGTCAGTCCGACCAATTGCCTCACATGTAAACTACAGAAAGCTGATCTTTCTTGTCAACATGGTCAAGTTGCACTCGTGCATACCCAAGTGCTGAAGGTGTAAACCAAATATGGAGACACTAACTCTGGAGGCTGGCAGTCTGCGCGCAATTAATGTGGGACTGATCAAGACAGACCGATGCTGCACATTTTGCAAACTGATATACACTTTTTTCAATCTTCGCAAACCTTCCTTTGTTTTAGCCACCAGCCTCAGTGAGCGGCGGAAAGCTGTGGTGTGGGAACCACTGTCTGGAACCCACACTTGGGTTTGTTGCATCACTTGGAAGACGTTTGTATAAAAACGTACGAGATCAAAGACTCTTCGTGTGTAATTGTGTTTGGAAAGCATTGGGCAAAGTTCTGCAAATTTCAATCTTCCCGTTCGCCCTCTTGGCAGTGGAATCGTTTGTTTTCTGCACCTCAGGAGCAAGCAGAACGAACCCGAAGGGTGCAGTTGTCATGCACTGTATGAGAATGCAGACGCCCTGAAATCCTCACTCACCTGTTTGGCTTCTGTCAACGTTTTGTTCTTGGCCACAAACAGCGTGGCTAACAAAAGGTAATGAATGCGATCAGGAGGCAACTGCGGCAGCGGCAGCGGAAACCAACGTGGGAATAAACGGAAGTCAAACTTGTGGAAATCCAACTGTGACTTCCTGCATCACAATGCGCAAATATCAATAGAGGAACGTGCCCTCAAAACAAACGGCTTCATTAGCCGCTTAACGCCCGGAATTTTAACAGAATCAATCGCTGCAAAGGACTCTGATGTTGCATGGGGAAATGAAACAAACTGGTCCTTTTTTGTGTTTTGTCCGGAAATGTCAATTGACAAACAGATTGACGCTTTTGCAGGTCATCTCAATTCAACTCGTATCTTCTGAAATCCCATGGGCGCAGAATTTGCTGGTCCAATCTCTGGTGTTGGAGTCTGCAACCACTCCTGCTGACTTTCCCTGCGCGCGCACAATCTTGTGTGGTTCGTCTTGGGAGTCTCACCGACAGGTCCAAAACCAACAGAGTTATCTCCGCTCGTTGCCTCGGATTCTGCAACTTTATCAATCACATCGCTGAGTCGCACTCGTGTTTTCTGTCTCCGTCGTTTCGCGTTTCGCGAGATGTATTTTGATTGGCATGATAACGAATCGTCGGATTGTCAGCGACGTACAAATAATGGCTTGGAAAATAAGTCCAATTCCAACAAACAAAAATATGCGCATACCAATGCCAAAAGATAACTTGGTTGATATCCAATCCCGATTGGCTTTGCGCGAGAAAAACTCTGGGAACCAGTGAGGTGGATTCCCGTGGATGAAAGAAAAAAAAAAGCTCCATGGAGCTCGCGGTGATTTGAGGAAATTTCAGTTACTCTGATTTGGCTTGCTCTGATTTGGCTTGCTCTGATTTGGGTCACTCTGATTTGCCTCGCTCTGATTTGGCTCACTTTTTTATCAAAATTCTTACTTTTTTCACTCAATATTCACAACTTAGGAACTCATTTAGCACACACCCAAATGAAACAAATTTGACCAAATGGAACTTTTACACATT
>JAAUXT010121484.1_pt1 | contig 13641 bp, 15 predicted proteins | sample 7278171 | NCBI WGS metagenome assembly JAAUXT01 (sample SAMN14350112, study PRJNA611818) | marine sediment metagenome | isolation source: surface marine sediment (1.8m) | place: French Polynesia: Moorea | collected 2018-08 | reverse complement strand
TACAGACTGATGGTGATTACATTAAGCATGTGGTATATGGCCCTTCGGGCGACCACACGCTTAAAAATACAAGTCAAGATCGCACACAAAACTTTTCAGGACAATCCATGAAGGTTTTGGGGTCCTGCCGGATGAAAAACGGTTTCTTAAATGACGGGCCTCGTATAGTTTGTCAAACGATATTCTGGAACGGTACGTGCCCCGCCCGAGAAAAAGACAGGCACGTCATCAACGCCAATCTGCAAACGGCTCCAGCGAGACTTCCACAAACAACGCAAAGGTCTTTAACCACTAGTCTCAAACCTATGATGGATGAAAGCATAAAGTCGAGTTTATGGGCTTCGTAGGACCCATTTCAACTTCATACATGTTGAGAAGGACGCCGAGAGCCTTCAGAGGATGGTTGTCGGACGTTCAGAACGCTGCTGCATGCAGGGATCTGCATGGATGCAGAGGGGAACGCCATTCAACCCACACCGTCAACGGCAACGAATAACATCTCAGGAAAACTTCTTCCTCGACTGTAGCTGACCAGTCTCGACTCGAACCGCGTGGTCACAGACTGGCCATCTGAGCGGAGCGGCCGTCTGTCTGACAGCGACACGGAGCGGCGGAATAGTCGTGAGAAGCGAGGCCCTGATCCATCACGCCATCCCGAGGCAATCTGCATGTGTCCACCGCGACGGGTCAAGGCTTGTGTGCTCACCTCGGCCTGGCACATCACGGCGGCGTTCAGGAAATGAGCAGTTTGTCTCCACCGGACACATTGTGTTGTTGCAACCACTTGTAGCAACAGTCAGTGATGTCCAGGTCATCACCACCGCTCACTCAGACTTACACTCCGAGTGGAGATCATCCGTAAGTATACGAGAAAGAGACAAAGGCAGGGCAAGAACGTGCCTTTGTTGACAGAACAGATTCTCCCAATGATTTTCGGAGCACGCGAGAGGACAAGTTGGTGGGACATTCAACCCAAGTAAGCAGATATAGCACATTTTTCTCGAAAATATGTGCGTGAAAATCTGCTCTTGTTCCGAGTGGGGCGTGTTTTCCTTTGACGTGCCTGCACAACGGCACAAAACGTCTTGAAGTGTGGTATTTCAGAAACAAGAACATCCCTCAGACCACCCAGCTGAGGAGAGCACAACAGGAATGAAAAGAGCCATCAACACCGTTCCCCAACCCCTCGGCGACCGGAGTTACAATGTTTCTCAGGCAGAAGGAACCCATTGAAAAGTGTAGTTACCTTGGATCCCTCGACGCTGATGATGCGGTGCGAGTTGCGCGTGCTGTCGTAATAGAAAGACACGTTGACGGCCTGCGTGCTCGCCGGCAGCCATTTCTTCTTCGTGTTCGGGTCGATTTGGAAGACGTGTGCTTTCGTTGTGAAAATGGGCTGCTCCCTGCAAATAGACCAAACAGGCTATAAGTGTAGCACAAGAAATGATCCTTCCCTTGTTTCAGACAATGTTTCATGGTTGTCGTGTCTCTTCCGCCAAAGCCGCGAGGCTGGATAGAGCACGTCTGAACACTGAAATTGTTCCTGAATCCAACACTGAGCGCAAATCAACCAACTCAGAGCAAGTGACACAGAAGAACATTGTTCTTCGCACATATGAATTGTTTGACGCAAAAGCCGCACTTCGCCATCGCCACGACCCAGAATCAACTCCGCTCAGCTGCCCGATACCGGTCAACAAACCTCGGTGTTCGTCTTGCCGGTCCTCGCCATTTGGCGGAGGTCCCAACACAGACGATTTTTCAACCAGTTGGGATGCCAAGGTATTGAAGTTTTATCACGAGGGGGGGGGGGGCAAGGCACCTCAAGTCTGGAGGTTCCCAAAGCACGGGCAGGGTGAGAATGCCAAAGCAGTGATCTGGACACCCAAAGAAAGAAGGAAAGAAAGAAAGATTGAAAGAAAGAAAGAAAGAAAGAAACAAACAAACAAACAAACAAAGAAAAGAGAAGAGAAGAGAAGAGAAGAGAAGAGAAGAGAAGAAAAGAAAAGAAAAGAAAAGAAAAGAAAAGAAAAGAAAAGAAAAGAAAAAGCCAAATATCACACTGTGTCTCAGTGTGGCACCCAATCCTGTTTTCAACCCAGCCATGTTCTACGCCCCCCTGTACCATCACGGGGATCACCCATGGGGGGTGGTCAACCACAGGGGGGCACAGTGGGACATACGTGCCTGCCATCCCATGTCGCACAACCAGCAGGTGTTCTGTCCAAAAGGGACATCGCACAAAACAACTGCTTGCTCAATATCACCGCAGTGTCCCGGTTCGTGAGAGCGGTCTCACCCAAGCACCACCTGCTCAACGAGACGTGGTGACGCGAAGAAGTTAACGAGTTCCACAGTTCACTCACTTCCACAAACTTGCAGTCAGAGGCCTGCACAAGAAACCTAACAAAATCGCATGTTGTTCAAACCGTCGAAAAGACCTCACCCATCGCCCGCAGGAGCTACACTTCTTACCCGTTGCAGGAACTGTGTTCCGTTGTCTTTCGCAGTGCCCATTGTAGCATTGCTGATACACAAAACACAAAGAACTGGTATTCTGATGCTCTCCTTGCTTCAAATCCACAATTCTTGCTGGATCTCGCTGTACCTGAATCGCTGCTTTTTCGCTGTCATGGTGCAACTTCTGCACCCAAACGGACACATGGCATCCCTCTGCCGACAGGTTGATCACCTGAACGTTCTTGATTTCACAAACGAGTCCCTGTAGTACCAGCATTCACACGTGCACAACAGCAGACTGAGGATACTGGATGCAATATCCTTGCAAACGTTTCGACATTGTTCGCTGTGCCTGAAGCCCCTTGTTGCCGTGAATTTGTGTGCAGTGATATTGGGAAAGGTCGTCTTGATGTGAGAAAACTGCATGTTATGAGTTCGCGCTGAAGTGCGCAGTCAACTGTGCTGCGCACAAGTCGCTCACAAGTGTGGGAAACAAGTGAGGTTCTCAATGTGAAAGGACACACAAAAAGAAAAGAGAGATCTGAACACAGCATTCATTCTGATTTGGTTGCATTCGACCAAGGGTGCTGTTTGGTTGAATTTCTGTCACAAGGGATTTCGTAGTCGCCCAGAAGCAGTGCATTCAGATGTTCTACGAGACCAAATTCGGCGGAGACAAATTGATGTCTGTGACACTGTCATTCCGTGAGTGCAATTTCCGTGACGTCCGAGTGTGCAGATAACCCCCGCACCATTGATCTAAATTTTCCTGCAGGAGGAAATTATTCCTGTTGCTCAATAGACAGACAGGCAGCCAAATCAGATTCTATTCCGAATACACTAATTTATGGAGACAGTGAACACATCAACTGAATTTCTACGCCACCCATGGAAACACCAGATTCCAGATGCACCTGAATGAGCCTTTGTGTCCCGAATCAAACCCAGTGGAGTGCCCTCGCTCAATTTCTGTGGTGGTGGTGTCTCTTTCGGGCGTCTCTCAGAAACTGAAAACCTTACTTCTACAGAAGACAATCTCACAGAATAACTCCCGACAATCTCAACTTTTTGTTCCTTCCCATTACACAAGCTGTGAGCTGGACCAAATGGTCATGCACCAAGCGATACGAAGTTGCTGCTGTTGGCAGCTGATACGGCCGAAATCTGGTCGACAGCACACGGTCTGTGTTGTGACCGGTGGCACTAAAAGTGCTTGAAGAGCTTTGTGACACGCAGAGAACGGGGAATCATTCTATGCAGACCAGTTCTGCAAGTTGGCCCACCAAAGAAAAAAATCCTTTCTGCTTTGTTGATCTTTGCATCCATCCTTCCTTTTCTCCGGTGTAGGGCAAGGCAAAAGGACCCTGGCAGCACCACGCTGTTTCAAAAACCACAAAAAAAAACAACACCAAAAACTTATCATTCTTCATGTTCTGTTGCCTACGTTCCCTGCATGGCGAGTACAACTCACAAACAGAAAGCCGTTTGCCACACCTGCACACACCGGAGCACCACAGCGATGAAATGTGTGACGAAGTCAGGTCACATCAAAGCAAACGAACCATGACGACCATTCATTCCCGACAATCACAACCATTTACGTGGAATTTTTGAAAAATTTGCTGCAACGTCGAGCTCCCATCACCAAACACAAGCTTCAGCATTGATGTGATTTGCAAAACCCTGTGTCAAGTCTTTCCTCTTTGTGGGTGTACTCGTACCTGCAGGTTTTGGTCCACGAAAAAACCAAGGCAAAAGGAGATCACCCAATTCAACACGACATTTGGACAAGAAGTGCAAAACCTTCTCCACTTGTAGTTCTGCCGAGGTACATTCCTCTGTTATCACGTGCACATCTTCGATACAAAGTGGGAGAAAATAACAACTGCATAGATCTACCCAAAGCAAACGACAAAACAGAAAAGAACGGGCTTACCACGCTTTCCCGGACAAAGGTGCATTCGATGAAGTGTAAAGCATCTTAAGCTAGGGACGTGCCCATCTTTCGTGCTCTGCCTCTGCAGGTAATGTCCGTCCAAGTAACCCCAGTGATACACGGCTGCAGCACGCCATCTCGCTTGTGACTGACCCCGATAATAATTCACAGTCACCTTTTCTTGTTCGAGGGTTTCACGCGAAGCACAACACCTACCCTTTTGTGCGACCCAACACAGCCGAAAGGCGGCTGTTGATGAACGATTACAAGCGATGGTTTCTTTCTGCACTAATTCCTGTCCACCAACTATTGGCCAAATGCGGCCTGCTGCGTGTGGTTAATATCAACCCAACAAAAGTTGGACTTCAGATGCAGAAGCACTAATTCATTTGATTGAACATCCTCACGCCACAAAACTCCCTTTATTGTGCCAATTCTGAGCAGCATGTTCTCTGTGTAACTGAGGTACTGTACACTTGTGTCAGTTGAAAAAAGTCCGTCACAAAACATGCGCATTTCATGAAAAAAGAGCCGACGTTTTGTGTTGGTTGTACACATTCTAAAAGGGTGTGTGTAAAAGTATCTCGGCAAATACGGTTGGGTTTACAATGTAGGTTTTGTGACCGTCTGTGATTTCGTCTGTTCTCTCACAAAACACCTTTTGTTTCTTTTGTTGTTTCCTTCACACGAATACCCAAAACTGCTGTTTTCCCTCCACCGAATGCCAAAAGAAATCTGTACACATTTTGTTTCACCCGTTGTACAAGTAACGAAAGGAACGAAACAAACCGAAGACAGGGTTCACCATTAGCAATGCACTGCAACATTTGTAACATTCTAAACAGTATTTACCCATCAACACAGTGTGCCGCATGTAACTTGGTCTCATCAAACTCGAGAATTGAGCTCTAGAACCTGTCTCAATTTCCAATGTCAATGGACACAGGCATTTCAAATGCATTTGACAAGACGATTTCAACTGCAACCATTATCGTTGTTTTCAACAGCCCAAAGTGACCAAATTTTTCTGCTGCCGCTCACCTTTTCCGAGAAATGTCCAGTTTATGTTGGATCCACGCTGAGACGAGAATATCCTGGACATCAGTAGAAACAATCGACATTGCCGATTGCTGTGGACAAGTGACATCACCAATAAAGTTGTTGTTCCATCCCCATTGTCAAGCCTGGGCACGCACAGAAAACCTGCTCAAATTTTACTCAAAACTTGTCTCGTTTGCGTGACAGATCCCAAATGGAATTGTTCCATCGGAACTGAGCATCACAGCCTGATAAAGCGGTGCTGCCGATCGAAGAACCTTTCAAAGCTGCACACGAACGAACGAGAACCTGCTGCAGCTGGTGTCTGTGAAGACGTCTTTCGCATCCAGCAGAGGTACTGCAAGTTCAACATATTCGCTTTCTACGCTTTGTATCCAGCACAAAAGCAGTACCAGGACTTGTGTCAGTATGTTGTACATCGGCGCGGAGAGACACCTGCCAAAGACAACTGGCATGCTCTGGAACTCAAGGCCTTTCGTCCTTGGTCCTTCAAGAGCGAAGCCAAAAAAGACCCCAAAGGAGATACGAGGTTGACAGCCCATTTTCGTTGCAAAAATCACTGATCAACTTGCACACTCGAACCTGTGCAGAAGCTTGTCACGATTTTCAAGCAAACAATGTCAGCAGAGCTGGCTTGCTTGAACATGCGCTGAGGGTGCAGTTGTCTCAGACCATCATCAAGAACGTATCTCGCTGTCTTTGCCACAAAAAATGACAAAAGCTGGACAAATTCTCAAAGAATCAATTTCGGGTTTCTTTTGCACTTTGTACACTTTAATTTTGCACACGATCTTGCTTTGTGCCACTTTGTGGTTGATTTGTTTCTGTCGCAAATTCAGCCATGAGCTTGGCACAATTGTTCTGCAAGTGTGAGTGGATTGGAAAGAAATTACTCTGCAAATCCAGTCTGATCCTCATCAACTTTGCGCGGTGTTCCACGATCACCTTCTCCGTGTTCGTTTACATTCCTTCCCAGAAAAGCCAGTCTCGATCTCAAAAGAGACTCAGTCAGATGTGGTGGGTCTCTGCCGTACAGGTTCTCTCATCCTCGCACACACACACACACACACACACACACACACACACACACACACACTTCAAGGAATCCCAGTTCCTGACAGAAACCCTGACCTCTGCGACACACCAAGGAACTCTGGCTGATGAATGCCGAAAGCACATCAAGCTGAAACAATTTTGAGGTGCACCTGTCTCTTTGAGGTTTCTGCAGCAGAGTGGGGCAAGTGAAGAGAGTTCTTTTGGAGAACCTGAACCCACGATGCCTGATCTCAGACCTCCAGCACAGTGGCCCACGATTTTTGTGGAGGGAAACTCCCTTGCACACATGTGCTGCAGACCTGCAAAGAACAACAACTGCAGGTTGGGTCACAAGCCAGCTTATTGAGCTGTGGAAATACATCACCGTCAACAGGTCCTTGTGGTACCAACAGCTTTGGACATAACTGCCCCCACTAAAGTGCGTCTTTGCCAAAAATGGCAATACGTTCATCATAACAATTGTCTTTGACACTTCAAAAACTGCCAAAAAACAAACAGGACTTTCGGAGACACAAAGGAGCGGAAAACAGTCGCCGGTTCTGCAGTTATGTGAAGCGGTGAACTGATGAGCAGCCACAACGCTCTCCAAGTTGATTGTCACGTGGCAACTCTTTTGTGTTCGGCCAGTCTGTGAGATGTATGAGTACTTCCTGGTCTTCCTCATTGATACCTGGTGTCCTGTCCTGACCCAATCGTCCTCGATCTGTGAGTGCAATTTATCAATGACCCCAACAAGGACAATCCAACGAGACCAGCTTGACAATGTTGTCAACACTGTGAAGAATCAAGAGCAAACTGGAATGCCGAGAACCCTTCGTCTTCCACTCGACGGCACGGCAGGGGTGTGCCACCTTGTCAACCTTGGATTTGGCAGTTCCAGTCTGTCCAGTTCAACACCAGCTAGTTTGCTGATTTTGATCAATTCCATGCCCGAATCACGTGCTGTATCAACTAGGACTTGAAGAGGCCTTGGGAGGGGGAGGGGGAAAGCAGACGTGTGGCTGGTGGAGGCAGAACAACCTGAGGATTGGGCAATCCCTCTAACATTGCTGCTCTGTTAAGAGACCTGAAAAGCTTTGTCATTTATCGATGAACCTGAACCTGACCACCTAGCACTGCTTTTCGAAATGTCTGAGAAGACTTCTCTTTATCTGTGCAGGGTTTCGCAGAACCAAGGTGAATATTGGGGTATTTCTGCACCCACAAAAATCAGTCCAAGGTTCAAAACGTCAGAGAACTTCATCGTGGTTGCTTGCAGTGCTCTCTGGCTTTTCCGACAAGAGATTTCTGAGACGCATTCAGTTGGTTTCATTCGAGCACGCTAGTATTTCAAAATTTCTTGGTCTTTCTGAAAGAAAGACACATCTCGTTTCCGAAATTCTGAAAAATCACTTGCCTTGATTGGGATATCAGGTGAAGTTGCTGGTGAATCCACGCAGAAACCAAAAGATTCTCTGGAATATCCACCGACATTTTACTCCTCTGTTTGCCTGATGCAAATACCTCTTACACATAAAACTATTGCCTGAAACAAACACGGGAATAAACAACAAGCAAGGCCACGACAAAGGTCTTGCTGAACAAGTCACACAGAGAATGAGCATCGCGGTATGTCGCATACAAATAAGCCAACAAGAACTCGACGAGATGAAGGCGTGCGGACTACATGGGTATTGAAAGCCTACCAGATGCTGTTGCAAGCACACAGTGCGAATATTTTTTTCTGGGGGCACGATGTTCTACAAATTTGAACCATTTGAGCCTCTTCGACTCGATGAGTTTGGTACGAGGTCTACCTCCAAAAACAAGGAAATATGGTGTCCACAGAATCCCCTGTGGATTTTGTTTGTTGTTCTTTCTTTCATTTTCCCTGTTGGTGCCTATGATCTTCTGATCAAAAAGGATGAGGGCAATGGACAAGCTTCGAATCTTCACAACTTGCAGATGGCGTAATTCCTTCTGAACGGGAGAGGTAGAGTCTACTTGGCTTGCAGTGGAACTCCTACCCCACCTTGTTCACATGGATGAGGACATCCAGATGCAGACAATACAATTGATGCGTGGCTTTTTCAAGATCGTGCATTGCAAAGGACGCACGTTTTTGCTCATGCCTAGCCTTGCTCCAACAGTTCATGCGGTTGTTGAATCTCTGAACTCCAACAGGCTCTGATTGTGTTCCTGTATATACGTATGTTGATGGTTGTGGTTCGCGAGACCATCAAGGGAAATCAAACGGCTGAAAACCCAGTTCGTGCGCGCACACGTCCACAATTCCCCGCCTCTCTTGAACCAACCTCCCTACTCTTTGGTCTGTAGTCCCCCTTTTCAGCCAATCACCCCCTCTCGTCAGCTGACTCCATGGCGTGCACCTTTCAGCAGCCTCCCCTCTCTTTATCTCATTGGTCTGAAGCCGCGACCGGAGTTCTGCTGCTTTGCCTGGAACTTCTTGTTTGTTCTCGGACAACTCTTCATGGCAAATGTCAGCGTAAACTATGCAGAGCAAAACTAACCAAGCCAAGACCACGAAGAAAGTTTGGTTCAGACACATTCCAGTTTTCATTCGCACACAGGCTCTCTTCCCACAAGACTTGCACGCACGTAGCGTCCTCTCGAGTTTGAGGCGAGCCAAGCAGTTTTCTGCGAAAAGGCTTGTTTGCACCAATGATTTCATTCACCATCAGACCCCTGCAGACAACAACTGAAGTGGCAAAAGACACTGGACGCGAACGGCATTGTGGTCCAAAACAGAGCCACCCCCACAACAGCTGACACTGAACCCACACACAGTCCACTTCAGCACGTTCGAAGCAATTGAAAAGGCGGTATCTTCTCTCAAGTAATGCACGCATAACAAAAATCTGTTTGTGCCTTTCACACTTCCACGCCACGAGGTACTCCCAAACACTGGGGGAGAGAGGGAGGGAGGGAGGGAGGGAGCTAAGATGTGACACTGAGCACTGACAACTCAGCAGACGGCATATGTCTGACCTTGGCACTTGTCTACAGGGGGAGGGGATTCCAGCATGGGCACCACTGCTTGACACCCCACCGCTGCAGATAACACAGTTCCGACCCTGCGACTTTGCCTGTATGCAGCGGGGGGGGGGTCCAGTATGAGTACTCCCACCAGACCTAGACCCATGGACAGCATTCGTCCAACCCTAGAACCTACCATACCTGCCTCTGGGGGCCTGGGGGTTCTGGCATGGTCACTACTGCCAGACCCTCCCCCCGCAGCAATGCATAGCTACACGTACGCGAGTGAGTGGAGAGGGCACCGTGGCGAACCGCACGCTCAAACATTCAGAAGGTGAATGAGGTTTTTATGCGTTCGCAACTCCGGTTGATGTCTCTTCTCTGTTTCAAAAAAGTTCCAAATCTGACAATTTTATCGGACCAACTGTTGGACTTTCAAGTAGAACATGAGCCACCCACCAAACCCAAAAGCAAGAGTGCGGATCCAGTGAGGACAGGATTCAACAGCCATTCACAGCACCTGAGCTTCATGGATTCAGAACAGTTTCAGCAGATTACGCTGGCACAATGGAACAAAAGGCCCAAAGTGCACATCGGGCGGGGTGGGGGTTACAACAATTTACCGACGCTCCAGAACAGAAATCACGGACATAAATTTGATTCGTAACATTTTCAGGAATGTGCATGGCATCATGTACAGGAATAAATACTCGTATTAGACCAGAGACGGCAAACATTGTCGGTTCCAGAGCATCTGCTTTCTTCTTTCCTTGTGACAAAGGTGGTCTTGTGAGTTTTCAAAGAGTGTCAGTCCTCTGCAAGAAGAAGCTCCAACTTTCAAAACTGCGCCGTTGTTTTGGCATGTTGCAAGGTGCTCACAACGTTGAGACCAACATGCGGGACGAGTCTGACACATTTTTGGCACACCTTTTGTTCCGTTCCCTTCGACGGACACCGTGAAATGTCAGCAGTTTTGAGGCGACTCGTCACCAGACAAAAACAAAATCTTTATGCAGCTGAAAGATTCCCTTCGGATTCTTCCAGATCTGGATGCAAAGGAAGGGACACCACAAGTCAGAAGGCAATTAAAAACCCTTCTGAAGACACTGGCCCTGAGAACTTGGGTGTTTTTTGCCACTCCACAAAAAATTGTTGTCAGGCCCCTGTCAAGCTTTCAGTCAGACCCTGCCCCTTCGGGCTGCCGCAAAGTGTTGTGTTGGAAGAGATGTTTTTGCCTAAGACTGGTGTGCTTTCATTTAGATCTTGGTCGAGAATTCAGAAATTGAGCTTGCCATGGTATCCAGACAATTTTCCACCGGACTGCGAGGCGCCCAACAATTGGCCAGGGAGACGCGGTGAAAGAGATCACCCAAAACAGGTCCTTCTTCAAAGCCACTTGCAGAATGACTGAGCACCGCACTCCTCCTTCCTGAGAAATTTATGCAACTGGCACCCCCCCAACACACACACACACACACACGCACGTGGGCACGCAGACCTGTGGATTGGTAAGTGAAATGCGCACAGAAACCCTGGATGGGCCAATAGGCGTATGCAAAACAGAATAATTCAGAAACAATTTTAACTGAGCAGTTAGCAAATGTTTTTGTTTGGTTTTTTGAGTTTTATTTTGGTGAAGCTGAAAACACTTCACGAAGGACATCACCCGGTTTGATGGTTCAATCCTTTCCGGATGTCGATAACCATAGAGCTCCTGGGCATCACAGAGAACATCACTGAATCAAGTGTCGTTGATCGGGGTGAAAATAAGATTGGACTCTGTCCTTCACACGCTCCGAAATGGCCTTTTGCACACAATCTTTGAACAAAATACTCACAATGGGTAGTAGACAGTTGAACTTGGAGTACGCAGGACGTAGTAATCATGAATGTGCTTGTCCATTCCATCCATGTTTCATGTGGAGAGTTTGTCAACCAATTTCAGCGGTATTCCAGTCATTATCTCAGATTCAGCAATGTACAAGACCCACCAGCAATCCAAACAGGCACTACAAAATCTGTTTCGTTCAAACAACATCATCCCATCTGAGGCACACTCATTGTTTCAAATTCACGTTCCTCAAACAGCGTTGATATTGCTTCAACTTTCCACTTGATGAGCAAACGGACGACTGGAAAAAGTGTCTGCACACTGATCAGGAGTACATATCCTTCATCACAGAAACAATGTTCGACCAAACAGCAATGCCATGACTGCCTCTTCGAACACTGAACTGCGTTTGTTCCAAACGCTGAACGTTGTGTCCGTTGCTGCTCAACTGCAATTGTGAATGATATTCCCAATTACAGACAGCACAAATTGATGCACCATGCACCTGTGTGTGGAGTACTGACAACTGCACAACACAGAAAATCCGCTTTATGTCAGATCTGCAGCGCTTCGTGAGGAGCGAACGCTGCTGGCCCAACTGCCGGTGGATCAGTCGCTCTTTTTACCTGTGACGCTGGAAAACCATCCGTCATCGTGGCTTCCTCGATCGACACTCACTCACATCTTTTTTCCGTTCATTCACAAGTCCTCGGAACATGCCTCCGTGGGCATTTCCATCATCTACTGCGTGCACGTATTGATTTGAATGCTGTTCAAGGTCGGAAGAAGATCCACCAGCGAACATCAGCCCTCTGAATCTGATCCAAAGAAACTTCAGGAATGAGCTGCATGCTGGCAATATCCTTTCTCTGCGCTTTGCTGGATTCCAGCGATGCAGTTCGGCACGAGATGCAGAATGCTTAGCGAGCAGCCATCAGTCCTCGTGTTGTGCCACGCCCCGTGGATCCTCAGCTGTCTTGTCACGTGTGCATGCAGACTGACTCTTCAAGCCTTGCGCAGCGAACTGTCAACGCGAAGAGACGTGAAGCCACAAATTTTCGGAAAGAACCACAGCTCAACGGTTCACAGCTGCACCGGTCTCTCCAGAACAAGCAACTTTTCTCTCTCTTGTCGTTGCACGTACATTACGGTACAATCTTCCCTGGAATTACTGTGATATGTATTGTGCAAAACAATATTTTCCTGAAAAAGTTTTGACTGTGAGTGTCAAATACACACACCAGAAATTAAGTTGCAATCATCTGAACAATTTCGAGGTTTCTGGCGAAAGCCAGCGCACAAGATAGAGTCTGTAGCTGCAGGTACTTGTCACAAATAACTCAAGTTTGGCGGAAAAGTAATCGCAACATTTTGGGCAGCGAAGTGTTTCCAGTGCCTCATAACAAACATGTCTTTCAGCAATTGGCTGTTTGGTAAATATGGTGTGCACAAGGCAAAACATTGTTTCCATTCTAATAATCCTTCCTTCAAAAAACTTTCTTGAACTCGAAAGTTGCGTTTTGCATGAAAATGAAGAAGCCAACCACTGTTCAACAGTCAAGCACACACGACCTGCGTGCCGTGTTCTTCTGTTGCTTGCTTCACAACAATGCGTACAGGACAAAGAGTTGTTGCAGTCAACTGCAGTTTAATTTACCTGTTTGTGGAACAAGCAAACTGTACTTTTCTTTTCGCAACGTTACACAGTCAAGGGAAGTGTGATTCTGGTTTCTGCTAAGTATCCTCTTCGACCTGTCGACACAACTCAAAAACATTTTTCCATCTCCTGTGCCAAGTACTCGTATTCAGCTTGCAAGGTCGCCTACCCACAGCCCATTGCTAATTGCAAACAAAACGTCTTTCACAGAGAAACACCACTTCGTCACGCTCACCGCAACCTTTTCTTTGTTTTTTGGGAAAACTCAAATCCAGCTGTCTGCATGGCACAAAATCTCGTTTTTGCATTCCATCACTGCAGCACACAAAGGCTTCTTCCTGAAAAGGACACAGGGATCTAACAAACTCAAACATGTGAGCAAAGGTGTCCTGCAAGGTTCTCAGCACACAACCTATTGCAGACTGAAGTCGGAGGGGGAGGCATCCAGGGAGCAGGACTGGTCGGCATAGCAAACTGAAAAGTTGGAGGTGGTCAGCTTGTTGAAATCGGGGTGTGGTCAGTGGGGATGAGGATTTGGCCACCAGTCCATGGGTAGAATCTGAAAGGTTCGCCATTGAGGGTCAGCTGCCATGGGGGTGACCGCGCAGGAGGTGTTGCCCAGCAGGGGTCTGGAGTTTGACAAGCAAAGGGTTTGTTGGGCACCCC
>JAAUXT010138861.1_pt1 | contig 13645 bp, 12 predicted proteins | sample 7278171 | NCBI WGS metagenome assembly JAAUXT01 (sample SAMN14350112, study PRJNA611818) | marine sediment metagenome | isolation source: surface marine sediment (1.8m) | place: French Polynesia: Moorea | collected 2018-08 | reverse complement strand
TGCCAACAAAGAACATGCCAATGATGCCAACAGCAATGGATTCAACATGCCAACATGCAACAGAAATGTGTAAAAGAACTCTGATAATGCACACAGCATGCAAGTGTGGCGAAACAGGAGCAATTGAAGGTGCACAAATGACTGCTGTTCTGTTGCCATGTCACAAGAAGTAGCCTATTTTCAGAGGCATTTTTTGATGTGTTCACAAGTTGTTGGCACGCTATTTTGGCTCCTGTTCACATTGTTGGCATGTTTCCTTGTTGCATTGAAAGTTTGGCAAATTTCCTCGGCGAATTCTGTGGTGAAATCGGCGAAACAACGGGAAGATAAAAAACATGCCTCGTATACCTCGTCAACCTCAGGTGGTGGGAAGACCCTTCTCGGGCAAGTCACTCGGGTGGGCCCTACCTGGGGGAGAGGGCGGTGGACCCAACCCAGGACCGACCTCATCAGGTTGTGTCAAGGTTGGACCTCCTCAGGTTGCCATTCCCGATGAGTAGGACCCTCCTCCTCTTGGTGTAGGTGCTGGGGTGGGACCTTCCTCATCTTGAGGCAGGTCTCACCCCTCCCCCTGCCCTGAGTATGAGTGCAGTGGGTCCTGCTTGGCAGGGTGGAGACACGCCTGGGCAAAAATAACTTGACTTGCGGCAAGACCACATCGTGATCAGTTAAACTTCCCAAACAAGTGCAGAGTTGAGTTCTCGCTCATCAACTTCTTGCAGATCAGAAGAACTTTAAGAACATCTTGGAGAATGACAAAGACTGCGGATGAATGCTGACAACAGTAATCTTTCAGTCAGCCCTTCAGCTTCAGGGACAACATGAGAAAGACAAACAAAACATTCCGACAACGTACTTTGGTGTGGCCGAAGTTGAGGCTTCTGAGGTGAGCGGAGTTCGATCCGAGTGCGATGAGAGCAGCGTCGGAGATGTTTGAGCAGCCGCCGATGTTTAGATCAGTGAGTTGGCGACAGCGTTGCGCCAGCCGCACGACGGCGCTGTCGCCGACGTTTAGACAGCGCCGCAGGTACACGACGCGCAGGTGCGGACAGCGGTCTGCCAGAACCTGCACACCTGAGAAATCACCCACCGCGTTCACACACAGAAAATTCAGTTCAGTTCACCGAGTGTGATTTTCTGGCCACTCAGGTGTGGCTTTTGGCCTTCTGCTATTCTGGTGCAACCCCGACCACCTGCACTGGTGCGACCCCAGGTCACACCCGAGCAAGAACATGAAGGCTGCGCCGAGAAAGCCCGTGGTTGGTTTCACCACGTCAACTCAGATTTTGGTGACACGGGGGTTGGGGGGGGGGCTGTTAGCACCACCAGGTTTGGTCTTGGGTTTCTGCCTCAACCAGTGCAGAACACGCCCACCATGCTCGTTCAGTCGATTGGCAACACCTTCGTGCTTTCACTCATATGCCACTTTATGTTGACTCACCTTCTGACGTGACGGATGCTCTGTCCTGTTTGGCCGAGTTTAGGTCTATTTTGTTGAGACTTTGACAGCGCGCTGCGATCATTTCCAGGCATCTGTCACTGATGTCGCTTTCGCTCAGGTCGATGGCACGTAGCTTTGGGTGTAGAACCTGAAAGAATCAAATGCCACTATCGCAGTGAATTCTACACCTCAGCTCTCGACAAACTCAATCAACACCTCCAGCTGCGCATCAGTTGTTCGATAAACACTCCACCCAAATATGCAGCTTGAGGACAAGACAAACCATATCACCTGAGAAATGTTGCTGTCGGACACCAGCCCTCTCTTTGTCATCAGATGCAAGATTTTGTCTTTCAGGTTCGCTGGCAACGTCTCGACCGAGTCCAGATGCCGAGAGAGTTCGGCCAATACTCTTTCGGCAGACCTGAAAACCAAGGGGACTTTTCAATTAGAGAACAAACAGAAGAGAACGCGCAATTTCTGGTGGTGACTGACGGCCGAAATGTGTTTACCCTCCAAATCACGTCGCAAGCGCAGTTGGACAGCCCAAAATGATGCAAGTCCCAGGAGAGATGGAACCTGCCTCATAAATTCTCTGACGCCAGTCCTTCCCATTTTGGCCAGGTCGGTCCGACCCACGGGGGGTGGAGCTGAAGACCTGTCTCGTTTCCAGCTCAGTTGAGTTCCACCCCCAGGTGAGACTTCTCATGGCTGACCAGGTCCTACTAGTTTGTAGATGTCCGTTCCCACTGGACAGCAGAACTTTGAGTTCCTATGCCTCCAACCATTGCCATTTCATGACACAGGCTCGCTCCTTCGGATGCATGAAGAAATAGATCTATTCATGCGTTTATGGGCGTGTACACCGGCACAAGGATCTGACGCGCCCATTGATTCCTGAATAAATTTCTGACCCCGACCCCCCCCCCCCCACACACACACACACACACACACACACACACGCGCGCGTGAATAGCCCAATCGCGATCGTGCAAATTGTGCAAATGATGAGAAAAGGATCAGGTCAAGACTTCACCTCCAGCTTTTGTGTGCGCAGAAAGACCGAACCTCTTTTTCTGCACAGGAAACTGGGGAAGAAGTGACTCGAGGGTAGACGTCTTGTTTGGGCCTGAGGTTGTTCCCGCAAAATTTGGTTCTAGAATCTCGATTCTGGACGGGCTGTGAATTGACCTAGACCGTCCTGAACATTGGTTTCTGATGAAACTTCAACAGTTGTTGACAGCCTCGATAAAATAGTAGGATGACCTCACCACCACAACAAAGGGCGCACACAAGTTCTGCCGGGATGATCCATGATTTGTTTTGTTTACATCGCACGCGGATATTTCTGCGGTGACTGCTGCGGCCACATCAGTCTGGTGTTTGCAAGCCGATCAGAAATAAAAAAGTTTCTTCAAAGTTTTACTCCTCACTTATTTGCAGCAAAACTATATTGTAAATATCTTCCGTCAATCTGGTTCCATTAGGTGCTGGACCACAAAAGATGTGACAAATGTTGAGGAATTGTGGCATTCATGTCACCCGACTAGAAGTTGTTCAGTGGGAACCAGAAAGGCGACGTCACGGACGACCAAGATGGCGGAGGGGCCCTCGAAACAAAATATTGCAGCAATTTTTAAGCGATTAAGGAGCATTCCGACGAATAAGGTAATATCTTTTCATATGTGGTACTAACATAAACTTGGTTGATGAGGTGACATTCTTCTGAAAGAGAAAAAAGAGACCGAAATGTTTATTTTTCGTCCTTCAAACTTGTTCCATATTCCACAAGAATGGCCACGAGTACAATTTTGCCATCAGGAACGTTCTTTTGTTTTCGCTTGTGCTGTCTGAACGTGGACAGACAGTGCACAAACTGTGTTTGTGTCTATGGTCAGTCAGTGAAAAGTCTGCACTCTATGCCTGTCCCCAGACGGGGACCCTGTTCCGCCACCCATATTCCCATTCAGCGAATGAACTCGACCAGGCCGAGTCCAGATCCTGGTTCTGTTGATCAACTCCGATCAAAGGTTTTGTGTTGCTCATCGTTGAATGCCGTGATGAAAAATTCAAAAGGAGTCATGGAGCCTGAAAAACACGTTTGTCGTCATTTCAGACTTTGTGTCAGCCATCAGGTTGATCACCAATTAAACTCCAGACCCCAGATCCAAGACCTTGAACAAGATGTGCAGAAGGAACTTGTTTGAAAACCAACCCATTTGGTGGTGATTGCACATGCAGAACAATTTGTGTCAGTGCCTGATCGAAATGCTGTGTGTCAATTGTCTGTGCATTGTGAACTGAGAACAATACCAATCCTTTCTCATGAAACGTGACCGAGCATCACCACGCGAAACCTTGTTGGTATGCGGTCAAAGATGTGTCAGTTGGTTCACCTGTCATTACACTGACAATGAGAGCTGTTGATTCCTGGTGGAAAAAGCTGTATTTTCAATTTTCATTGCAGCAATGCTTTGATTGTGGGGCGAGCAATCCAACGTGGGCAAGCGTCACGTATGGGGTGTTCCTGTGCATCGACTGTTCAGCAGTCCACCGGTCTTTGGGCGTACATGTGACATTCATTCGCTCCACGCAGCTCGATACGTCATGGACTTGGCTGCAACTGCGAGCGATGCAAGTTGGAGGAAACGCTGCTGCGGTGAGTTTGTGAAGTGTCCATTGGAGCTCTTGAACAGGTCTGAGCAGTTGTTTCGTCAACAACGGTTGTTTTTGCGTTTCTGTTTCAGACTGGTTACTTCAGACAGCACGGCTGCACCTCGACAGATGCACAACAAAAGTACCACAGCAGAGCTGCCACTCTCTACAGGGAGAAACTTCACGGACTTGCTGTCAAAGCATTGCATCAATACGGAACGAAGGTGAGTGTCGTGTTTTCAGAAACCAGCACTTTTCGGATTGATGGATGTTGGATGACGATATCGAGTTAGCATGACTCCGATGTGTTGGGTTGATGGAGAAAATGGTTAACATTTGCTCTCGAGAACTTGGTGGGTGGGTGTTCAGATTTTCGTTGGCAGGTGAGAAAAAGACTGAATTGATGAGACCCACAAAACTCGTATCATTATCCATAGTCTGTTGTTCGTTCGCTCAATGAATGTTTTTCACAAGCTGAAGTTGTGTCAGTGTGGCTTGAGGTGGTGAAGTGCCAATTGTAACGTCACGTTACTAATTGAGCCTTCTTCTACTTTATAGCTTCATTTTCACGACACCAAAGGACAGGTAAGACACGACAATGCACCTCACCCCTCGTTCAAGGGTTCGTTTAGACACAGGCGCGTCCCAGATTGAGCCTGTGTGTTGTGCACTGGCAACAGCTGAAAGCGAATTTTCGTCGAGTGGCAAGGTCACCCAAAACAATAAAACAAGCACCTGCAGACAGTCATCAGGTTGATAAAAAACCGGGTGTCCATCACCCACAATGGACACTCGAATGTCCGTCACCTGACCCAAATGGAAGACATTCGAATGTCCCGTCACCCCGACGGTTGTTGCGCCCTTCAAGACGCGCCTGTGCTCAATTGCATCGGCTTACTTGTTCTGCAGGAGTCTGTTCAGTTTTAAGTGGAGCAGAAATGTTGCTGTGAAAACCCTGAGCTTTTGTGTGAAGCCGAGTTGTTTTTCTCACCATACTTTGTCATCTGACTGTTCCTTGTTTTTGATTTACTTTGGTACTTAGCAAGCGACAAATTTTGGTCAGATGACATTCTGTGATTTGTTCCTTGTTCCGGTGAAATGTCACAGTCAGGAACTTCAGATCGACAAGCATTTGCAAATCTGCGAAAGCAATCGCAGAAATCTCAGCTTTTGTTTGCTAAAACGACAGGGAAAGTGCAGTTGTGACAATTTCTGTGAAGAAAACAGAGATTAGAACACAACGCATACCTGTTTGTGAAGAGTAAATGGACAAGTGGAATGACGTCTGTGTTTGTCTTCCCTCAGCTCAACATAGATTCCCATGGTGACGAGGTGAATTCGCCGACCGACAAGGACGTGGATTTCTTCAAGCAGCACGAAGAGGAGACGACGCCCAGCGATTGGAGCGCCGCCGTACCCACCACGCAGCCGCAGAGCATTCCCGTCAGCAACGGCACCGTCACTAAGGAGCAGCAGCTCTTCGGTTGGTGGGCATTTGCAGAATCTACCAGAACGAACAAGCTTGTCAGATTCCTCAGTGAGAAATAATGCAAGTCACTGATCTTTCCTGTTCATCACTTTTGCAGACGGTGGAGAAGGGCCGAATGTGGAAGCTGCTCTGAGCACCTCGCCAACTGAAGCGTTGCGAACTGCTGAACCACGCAAACCTACGATTGGTGCTCGAAAGCCCGCGGGCCCGAAAAAGGGAGGGGTGAGATATTTTCTTGCGGTTGGATCTTTCGATTACGAGGTAGTATCAAAGAATTTTGAGACTGAGCGTAAAAATGCCTGTGCGCGGTCGAGATCTCGTCATGTTGAGTCTCAGAATTCTTTCCACTACCTCGTATGAGGGTACATTTGTTCATGTGGTGTTGGCATAGACCTTGACGGGACCAATAGAACTTCTTGGTTTTCTTTTGCAGTTGGGAGCAAAGAAAGGCCTTGGAGGTCAGAAAGTGAAAGCCAATTTTAACGACATTGAGAATGAGGCCATTCAAAAGGACAAAGACCGAGCGCAGTTGGCAGAAAACTTGGCTTTGCAAGAAGCCAAGACAAAAGAGGAAGAAGAAAAGAAGATGTACGTATTTATGTCCTGCAGTAAATACCAACTGGTGTCCCGCTTGCTGTGCATGGTGTTGACGGAAGTTGGCTGGTGTGTTTAGGGCATCGATGCGGCTGGCGTATCAAGACCTGAGCGTGCAGGAGAAGAAGCAGAACGAGAAGCTGCGCAACATGGACCCGAAAAAGGCGCAGCAGGCGGAGCGCCTCGGCATGGGCTTCGGCGGCTCCAGGTGGGCAGCGCAGTCGTCTCTTTGTGCGGGACACAACTGTCGCGAAGGAGGCGTTTCGTTCAAACGGCTGGGCCGATTGCAAAACCTGGGCTTTTTGCTGATTTCCTTTTTCCCACTTCCAGAGGCGTGAGTCACTCAGTGATGACCGACATGAAGGTGATAGAGCAGGAAAAACCGCGCAGCGAGCGTGATCGGTACACTTCCAGAGACCGAGACTTCGACGATTTCGAGTTTGTCGGGTTTTCGTCCGGTCCTCCCAAGTAAGTAACGTGGGTAAAATGTGATTGTCCTGTACGGTCTGTGTGGTGGCCTCCTCATGAACAGTACGGGTGTTTGCCTTGAATATCAATCCTAGAGCAATTTTAGACACCTTTTCCAAACGGGTTCTTGCATTGCAACGCATGAATGTCCTTTGTTTCGTGTTCCACTCATTTTCTTGGATTTCCGAGAAAGACCAATTTTATTGTGGGCGTGTCCCTGTGGTGCCAATTTTCCAACCAAAACAAACTCGTTCTTAGGTTGGGCATCTTAACCTTTCGATTCAAGCACCGTTCTTTGACATCGCATTTGTTGTCCTTTTGTAAGTGTATTGGTGGAATCGGTCAGATTTGTTCACAGAAAAGTCATTAAAAATTTCCAAACTTACCAGTGTTTCTTGTGTGGTTATCTTTGTGCATGGGCGGCATGTTAGTGAAGACTTTCTGCATTGTTTTAGGAAAGATAAAGATCACACAGATGATAAGGATGAATCGTAAGTTCGCGATTTCGGAATCAGATGCACATTCATTGATCGGACTTGGAATGGTTTTTTTTCCTTCTGTCCACGCACTGCGGGAACTTTGATCAATGCTTGTTTGGAGAGTAGCAGTGCACATGCCTCATGGCACCAAAGTTTGGATGCGTATTTATGCTTCTGTAACACCTAACCAGTTGTGTTCTTGTCCGAGGGTGCAGGCATGGTTTCTAACAATGAGATTCGTGGATTTTGGGAGCAGGTTTTCCTCACATTTTGCTTGATGACATTCACACAAGTCAGGTGTGGAAATTTGGTGACAGCATTTGGGCGCACCAACTTGTAAAAAAATTCTTTTCGAGCTTTCTTACCGGTATTCGTGTTTTCATCGGGGAAGGGGGAAGAGCTTTTCGTGAAGAACGAAAAAGTCCAGCTCTACTTCTTGCAGTTGCCTTTCATGCCATACAGCTGTATCATGGATGAATTTGAACACTCAGACAACCTTTATGGCCGTTCCACAGAACGTTTCAGCGCCGCACTGGGATTTAGCTGAGCCCGTTTCCATCGAACAGTCACCAGATGAGCCTTTCTGTGCTGAAATGACGTTCTGTCTTTGACAGATACTCTGACAGTCCTTTCGGAGTGCGGAAAGAGGACTCCTGGGGCGTGGACGACCGTCTTGGTTCGCTAGGAAGTAAGAACGGCGGTCGTAGCTCCGACAAGTCATCCACAATTGAGGATATTCCCATGCACAAACCGGAAGATGATAGGTACAGTGGACATACATGTATTTGAACGTTTCGGAACTTTGAAATGCCGATTTTAGACTTGAGTCGGAAGAGGAAACGGAATGCTTTTGACAAAAGAGATGTCAACAAGTGCAAGTTTTGGACCCAAGTCGGGAACGAAAGAAAGAAACCCTGAAGTGTGCAATACTTACAGAGGACGGAGTCGTCGGTTTGAAGCTGCTGCAGACGGTGGAGAAGCACAGAAAAAATTTGGCAGCGCCAAAGCCATTTCATCTGACCAGTACTTCGGTCCGCGAGACCCTGACGTGAGTGACTTGTCAAAATTTGGAAACAGCAGAATCTGCGTGTCAGGTGGGACAGGCTGGTTGACAGACAATGCTTGCGTATCGTTCGACAGTCTGTTTTTGTTCCCTCTTTCTGAACATCCCAAACAAGAGCGAAATTCGCGAGTTCCAAGTTGGCGAAAGACTGCATGTCAGTCGGTGCCGCGCAAGCAACTAAGATTTGATCTTTCACGTGTGAAGGAAGAACTAAGCGACGAACAGATCTGAAGTCACTGTTGGTTTGTGCACAAAAACAGTAAAACTTTTGTCAAGGTAGCTTCCGTGACAGTGAACAAGGCAATTGTGTACGTTTCAGTTGGAAACAAAGCAAAACTTGTCCAAGTTCGACGGGAAGAGCTCCATTTCGAGCTCAGAGTTGTTCGGCGGCGGCGGTCCGGCGCCGACGACTCGCAGCCATTACGGCGGCGCGGGGCCCGACCTGCAGGAGATCAAGGACGGCGTGCGGCAAGGCGTCACCAAGGTGGCGGGCAAAATCTCGAGCCTAACGACCGGCATCATAAGCTCCATACAGGTGCGTGTGCGCATTACGCCCAGTCTTTGCCAGTCTCACCCTTACCCAGTGCAAAAACAAATTCATTTTGGTCCAGTATCCCTGAGTTGTTCTTGCCTGTCAGGTAGTTATTTCATTCCTTGAATACCACTTTGAGATGCCAACAAAACTTCTGCTGCTTTGATTGCAACTGTCCTTGAATCCTTTTCTGGGCGTCGCTGAAACAATTCTGGGCACTTGCTCGACACATCTTCAAGGCTGTCGTGTCCGACGCGTTTTGTTTCTTGCCCCTCGTAACGTAACCACCCAGTCACCGAATTCACACGAGTTCACACGAGCTCTCCCTCGTAAATTTGCGTCTTGCGCTGACAAATTGTGATTTCCTTCCTTTTGTAGCGAAAGTGACCAAAATGTGGAATGTGTTTACCAATCTGTTGGTAAGATACTGCCCACGTGAAATTTCTGTCTCCTTCTCTCGTGTGGGGCTTTGGTGTGCATTGCTTGTGGCTTGGCCAAAACAAATGGATTTATGAAACGCAACGTCAGACGTTGACGATAGTTGATTCTGAGAGTGTTCAGTCAACCATGAGTGCTTGGCGGTGTAAAAATAGGTTGCACTTGTTTTGGAACAAACTCACGAGACAGGTTTTGTTTCTGAGTGTCTTCTGTCGCGAGTCTGCGCGTTCGCTGAATGTTGGAGGTGGAACTTTTGTAGTGTGTGTCAACAACCGTGTGTCCAGTTCCAGGAAGTTTGCTCACCTGTGCTGATCTTTTTGCCCTTCTCTATTCTGGTTCACATCGGAGTTCAATTTCCATATTCACTGCTGTTGTGCCGACAAGAACTTCGAAACAGTTTGACTTTGACTCAACAGTCTCCTTTTCCTTTCTCTCCAGGACAACTACGGCTAGAATTTGCGGGCCAATCAACGACTAGGCAATGGAGACATTCAGCCAGTAGTGTCTCAAACCGCCACTTACGTATCGTACATCATTACATTCGACTGTTCGTCACTGTGCCAAGTGCAGCCTGTGAGGCCGAGTTTCTCTGTGTTTTGTCTTTTTTTGGTCTTCGCGAAAGCGGAGTTCCGCTTTTCACTTGTTTGTACAGATTTCTTGTGATTGTTATTCTCTGACATCTCGCCACACCGAAACTTGGCTTTGTTATGCAATTCGGAGGAGTTGTAAACCTGGACCCGCTGTCTGCACAGAACTCACTCGTTGCGTGAATTTTAACATTGCTGCGTGTTTGGTTCTATGATTTGGTTCACGCACAAGGGTAGCTGGCCTGTTCCGGATGAAAACTGGTGAAACTTGAACGATCTTGTAGGCAATTGAAGCAAACGGTGCGCACGTGTTTTCTGTGCTACATTTCACGTTCAATTGAAATCTTTGTGATCAGCTACTAACTTCAAACAGCAGTCGAAGCGAACCTTGCTTGTGTCACGGAGCAGCCACGAAGGTGACAAGATCGTTATTTCTCTCAGAATCGTTTGGAGCCACCGCGCGAACAACTGCTTGCGTTTGGTTCCTTTGGTCCATTTGTGCAACAGGAGCAACGCTCGGGAAGCAGTGTTGTGTTCAGCTGCTGTTGGTGTTCCTCCGTGCCAGATGCACACAACCCGTTCGCAAGATGTGGCTCTCATGGTGGGGGTTTCGCGTTTTCTGTTTCAACTCGACTAAAGTAGAATGTAAGCCACATTTGTGATACGGACTTTGCTACAACCCACCGGTGTTTGACAAACCTGGGTGTCACGGCAATGTTTCTCGTTTGATTTGCGTTTTTCATGGTTTCATGATGACGACTCTGCAAGATGTTGCGCACCATCATCAGATGTAACCTGTGGGGAATCGGTTTCTATTGTTCGCAAAACAGGCAAATGTGTCAATAAAAGGTTGCATCAATTGAAATTTGCTTGCCTGTTGCCGCGTGCTTGTTACTTGTCTGTACGTGCAGGATTCTACAGAAAAACTAGTTTGTCTTCGGTATGATGGGTCGGGAGTCCAGAAGCTTTTTTGGTCGCGCGAGCGCGACTCAAGTTATCGGTATCCGTCTGTCTGTGCACACCTCAGTTTCCATGATGTAGTGAGGGGGGGGGGTGTCAATATCATGGAAAAGTTGAGCCACCCTGAGAATGAAACCTGTGTGACTCCCCCCCCCCCTGCTCACTACATCATGGAAAAGTTGAGCTGCCCTGAGAAAGAAACCTGTGTGACACCCCCACCCTCACTACGTCATGGAAAAGTGGATGCAACTTGTAGTGATATCACAAACGAACTGGTTGGTATCTCAGGAGGCGGGAACCTCCATATTTATTGGCCTCATTCCAATCACACCATCTGGTGTGTGGTGGTTCTAACATATGAGGCTAGTGTGTCACACCATACTCCTGCCCTGCTAGGGGGTGTTGGTATCAACAGACAAATTTTAATATTCTGAATATTTTTATAATTATTAATTAGATAGAACATAGATAATAGCACAATATCACTATTTTGCTGGCTTTAGCCTGCATCCCTCCCCCCATGGGGTGGTCACATGGCTGGGAATTCCCTCTCTCTCTTGCTGAACAAAACAGAGGATTTGATTGAAGTTGAAGCCTGGTCTGACATAAAACAAGAGATCACAAGATGCCTCATAGCTGAAGCACACATCAGGGGTGTGAGCCCTTTGAGCCAAGTGGTCATTTATGTTGTGATTCAGTCATTCTCAGCTCTGGCTCCAACCAACAACCAATGTTTTCGCACCATGGCTGTGCGCTGCACCATGAATGCTCATTTGAGCCAGCAACAGTAGGTGAGTGGTTTTCCACATTTGTTACACCTCGGGTCACACCACCACAACTCAACGCACGACACAATGCCTGGGACATTCTCGTTTTACCTTTTTGATCCCCGAGTTCCGATCTCTTGTGCTTGCAGTGCCTTCCAAATGTTCACACATTTTCGGGTCAGAAAAAGCAGTGGGGTGAACGAAGGAAGCAATCTGCACGCTGACCCCTGTGGACGTGATGCTCATAAATTTTTCGCATCATTGAACGACACCCAAGGGTGTGTTCGATATGATTTCCCTATCACCACAAGGTCGCCTTACATTGACTGAATCTGTTGAGAATTGATCAATTCATCGACTAATTGAGTTCTTGTTGCAACTTTCCGCTTTTCCGCAAACAAGTGTTGTTATATCTGTCACCGAGAAGAAACGTCACATTATTGATTTTATGTGACATCATGATCCAAGACGCAATCTTGAATTATTGATTTTCCTGGAGCAACATGTTGTACTTCGGGGAATAAATGAGAGAGAGTTAATTCAACCATAATCTGATAATTGCTCTTTTGTCAAGCAAACAACAAGCCTTAAATTAATCACAAAACCCTAAACATAAATTATCATTAATTAATCCGAGCGAGCTCAATCAAACAAGCGGAGAAAATCTAACTATTATCAGAACCAGCTGACAGGGAGAAACACAATTGCTGTGAATTGCGGGAGTTTGAATCATCAGAAAATTCCTGCCGTCCACACCCCTCTTCACTATTTACTCTTGAACTTCAGCTCGTCTGCCGAGGTGGCACACAAAACCAGTAGGTGGAGATGGTGTGCATTATGGTACAGCTGTCAGCAGGCATGTGCTGTTCAACTGCAGAGGGCAGCACACTGAAACGGTGCCTGGTGCAAGTTCCAAATTCCTGATGAAACCGGTTGTGACTGGTTCAAGCCAGTTTGTTCCAGTGTTTTCTTGCTTGTCGGACCAACGACCAAGGCTTCAACCCAACACACGAGGGACATACCAATAGTCTTTGACATCTCAAGGTGTCGCTCGATTCATCCTGCCTGTCCGATCACACGATGCATGCATCCTTGCCTGTTCACGTCGCGTAGGGAGATAGATCTCAAAATAGTGCTCCAGTTTCGGCATGAAAAAATCAAAGTCAAACGCTCAACTCCAGTACATCACACACACACACACACACACACACACACACACACACACACACACACACACACACCGCAAGACAAAAAATAATCTCCCACCCAATTTTGTATTTTTGTTGGGGGGACTTCTGCTGTCAAATGTCAAAATTTTGTCAAATTCAGAGTAAGATTCATGTTCGCATCAACACGTTCTGCTAGCGCCGGTCAAAAACAAGAATTTCGAGGATTCATGTTCCACCCAAGCGGATTGGAAAGGCTCGTGCACTGGCGGAACGGTCCTCGTGCCGCCTTTCCGGAAGGGGTCACATGATCAACAAAATGGCGAATCCCATCTCGCAGAAGTTTGGCGTTCGCCTTTCCCAGGTAAAAATGGAGCAGTTCTTTGAAGGGGTCGAATGAAAGTTTCATTAAAAGTTGAAGAAGTAATCATTATGCTCATCTTGATATATGTTGTTTTTGTTTTAGACGTCTCCCAAGTATTTGCACACGAATTCCACGTCTCACGTGTGGGTCTTCTCCGCGATTGCAGAACTCGTTGGTGAGTCTGGACGTTTGCCGCCAAAACTGCAGTGCCCCTGCAGGGAGGAAAAGATCCATGATGATGTTGTCCACATAAGTTGTCAGAAGGGGTGGACATTTTTGTTGAAAGTAAAATTGTTGTGTTGATCCACAACAACTAAACAGCTCCGAGCAAACGGGCACAAAATAAAACCACGGGACTAAAACAGCGCTAGATCTACGCAATGAAGAATCCAGACAGGTGTGTTTGGACTCGATTGCCGTTCAAGTTCTTTTTGACTTCACACGAATGATCACTTCGAAGATTTGTAGACGAGCTAATTGGCCTCGGGAAGTTAGGATCGGAGCTAGTGACGGTAACGCGTATCTGACTCGGGGCGTATTCGATTGCACCGCAAATTTCGGGTCGAGTTTGCACCCACCCGAAACTGACTGAACCATCAAAAGTGAGCCTCCACTGTTTGCAGTGGAAATTTGCGGTCTGTT
>JAAUXT010067537.1_pt1 | contig 13646 bp, 14 predicted proteins | sample 7278171 | NCBI WGS metagenome assembly JAAUXT01 (sample SAMN14350112, study PRJNA611818) | marine sediment metagenome | isolation source: surface marine sediment (1.8m) | place: French Polynesia: Moorea | collected 2018-08 | reverse complement strand
TCATAGCAACGAAACACGAGTTTCACGTTCATAGCAACGAAACACGAGTTTCACGTTCATAGCAACGAAACACGAGTTTCACGTTCATAGCAACGAAACACGAGTTCCGGTGCGCGGCACCAGACGTCGCCGTTCTTGTCCTTGGGTAAAAATTGGTTCTTTGGTAATCAAGACAAGTGTCGTCAACTTTCACCCTTCCAAAGAAGCTCTGAGCATCAACTGTTTTTCCTCGAAGAGCTTCTGACATCGACATCTGTCAGATTGACATTGTTCGGACGTTCAGGTGTTCAAATTGCAGTCTGAAACATTCTCTTCTCTCCAATGGCTGTTGGTTATGTTCTGTTGTTGTTTCTGTTGTTGTTGTTGTTGTTGTTGTTGTTGTTGTTGTTGTTTTGTTCTGTTCTGTTGTGCGTCTGACGGGAACACGGAGGATCTCTGTCGAAGAGAATTTTGTTTCCCATTTTACCAGGTGATGCTTGGCGTTTTACAGGCTTTTGCGAGGCTACCTCGGTTGTCGCACACAGAGGCCACTAAAACACATGGTTCATGAAGCCTTCACTTGTTCTGAAATTTGGTAAACTGGCAACTCAGTTTCAAATTAGCTGCCAGTGTAGAAGCTTGTTTAATTAAAACAGACATACACGTCGCATATTTAATCGAAACATTAATCTCGGTTGTCAGACCGGCGCAGAGAAGATGAATGTGTTGCCTCGGTATTCGCACAAACTTTTCCCCGTTATGATGGAGCAGCTGGAGACGGGTCGTTCCCATTTCCGCTGAGGGAGGCGCGCCGCGAGAACAACAGACTCGTCTGCAAGATACCACCTGTCTGGATCAGAACATTGGAAAATGTGAAAGTTGAATTTCAAATTTGAACCACAAAAAGCTCGATTTTGACACAAGACAAAATGAAACGATTGGACTTTAATCGGTGTCAACCAACAGCTCAGTGTTCCAGCAGGCTGGGGTTGGGAAACGTCAAATGATTGCGTTTGCAATTTCTGCTCCTGATTTTCAAAATGGGATCCAATTTCAATTCTGAAGAGATTGTTTTCTGAAATTAAGCTTCAAATTTCAATTTTGCGCGGCTCTGAATTTGTCAGTCATCTGCCCAATTGTGAAATGTTCCATAATTGACGCGTTCCCAAGTCATGCAAAACTCTGACAACTTTATCTCATGAAAATTCAATGCAAGAAACATTTTGTGAACATCCTGAGATGCCTTCCATTTTCGTGCAAAAAAGGAATACTGAAGATCCTCCGTGTTTCTGTGATACATACTCGCGTGGGTGGGAACTAGTTTTGGTGCAGCTGTACAACCAACTGGAGCCCACGTGCTCAGAGGGAACTTTGTCCTTGTTGCTGCTTCCCATCATTTGCACTTCACCTGCGAACTGTGGAGGTGAATGAAGCTCAGACGGCTTCCCACTCAACGTTCGCACTCGCAGTTGTCTCGATTGTCTGTGTTTGGCTTCGGGTCTGGGTACATGTAACAAAACGTGAACCTTCGGAAGTCACTGTTCAAATTGGACACAACCTGGTTCTGCTTGCTGGAAACAATCCCCTGAGAGGCGCGCCGGGCCTCGCGTGATGCACGTGGGTAATGAGACTCCGCTCCGAGCAGCCGCAGATCTCCAGATGACCACAGCAACACGCGACGAGGTTCGTCCATAGACAACAACCCCTTCCACCTCGAGACTGCGAACCTTGACCACAAATCCGGAGTCGCGAAATCTGACGTGCCACTGAAAACAGTCCAGGACAAGTGAGAAGAAGTGTGTGCAAGCCACCTGTGTCAAAATTGGACACAGAAACTCTCTGAGGCCAGCAACAGTTTGAGGAACAACACACTCCACCGAGCCCAATGGGCGAGGGCGACGAAATCACGATGCCTGAATGGCAGAGTTGTTTGGTGAAACCACTGGCCCCAAGGGTGGCTTTACCTCATCACAAGGTGGAGCACTTTGTTCCTTTTCACCAGGTGACAAGGTTTTGCTGAATCACATCTGGAGAAGAGTGACCAAAAGTGAAGGAACCCTTGATGGCCAGGTCTAGCCATTTTGGTACCGTGACAATCAACATGTACACTTCTCTGGTGTACCGACAAGAAACAACAAAGCTCCGCTTTCCACTGCAGACCGTGTTATAGCCTGAAAGAAATCGCCCAGATACTTTTTCACACATGAAATGATAATCTAAAGTTATTGCAGTCGGTACCGAGCGATCCGTAAATTATTCGGTGACAGTCTTACTGAGCCTAACGAGCCTCCAGTGGATTGGGTGTGTGTATTGAGTATCATTCATCCAGGCCTCCCTTTCACTTGTCTCAGAAACGTTCATCCGCAAACAAGCGCGAGTCCTCCGAGTAATGTGCTGAAGGATGAGGACGCTGAGCACACACGACTCCGCAGATGCGTCTCAATATGCTCAGGCCTCCCTCGTGGCATCGTTTCCGAATCATTTGCCAGTTTCTGCAGAGCATCATCTGCTCCGCTTTTTCCCTTGCTGTGATGAAACTGTGCCGTGCACTGCACTGCTTCAGCTTTGCAAGTTCGGTGAAAGACAAACGAAAAAGCGAACTGGGGTGCAGATGATTTCTGCGGGTTGAAGATGCACGAGTGAAAGACTACAGCACCATCTGCATCTTGAGACGCAACATGCTGCTCTGACCCTCGGAAAATTTCAACGAGGTTTGTCTGACGCTTGAGTTTTTCCACTCTCTGATGTTGATGTGGATGTTTTATTGACGGGCGCATCATTCTCCACCCCCGACCAGGTACCCACGGAGCCGGTGAATAAACCGCTCTACGTGATAAAAATATGGTTGAGAGAGAATCGTCTCTGCGCGCATTGAATTCGCCCCCGTTCCGGGTAATTAGGTTTCTGTTTGTGGGCCGTCTCAAAGGACATTCAATCTCAAGCTGGGAAATAACGAAGCGTAGATGAAAGACCAGAATGATGGGCTGCGAGATTGAGCATTGACTGCCTTAAAACCGCCCTTGTGCAACTCCTTGCGAGGTGCACTGCATATGAACATCCACGTTGCTTGTGGCTCGGTTGCAATCTACTTTACGCCGTAGAAGCACCGGAAAACTTTTGGAAAAACAGGCCCAATTTGGTGTTCGTGAGTTCTGACATCTTTCGTCTTGATGTGCCTCCTGTAATTAGTCTTCTCCAGACAGTCGGGGGACGCTGGGCTGTTCCTGCGGCCGAATTCCCGCGGGGCTCGGCGGCGCCGCCGCTGTGGGTCACTTCCCTGATTAATCATGCACCGCGCGAGACGAGGCCGCGTCTCAAGTCCCGCCGAGCGAGGCTTCCTCCCATCGAAATGAATTTCACACTGGTTTGTGTTTGACGAGTGAATTGTGCTGAAGACATGAATTGACAGGGTTGAATCAAGCTTCCAGTTTTGACTTCTTTTCTGAAGTCTCACCATATTTTTCATTCACCCAACTGAAAATGTCACTTATTTTTTCATTGTCTGTCTCAACTCGCTTTCCTGTGTCCTTTAGACTCTTATCTTTCGCTTTGTTCAACAAGAGTTTGACCTTTTTTGATGTGTCTGGTCTGTGCTAACTCCACCATGCAGGACAACGTTCGTGTCACAGGCTTTCCTTGATCAGAAGGCCAAGTAGCTTGTTTGAGTTCCAAAGAGGTAAGGCGCCCTGGAGTAAACACACAGTGAGCAATGAAGGCTGATATAATCGAGGTGGATGTTTTATTTATGGAAGTGCGGTGCACATTTCACACTTTCCGGGCGTCGCGGTCACTTCGGAGTCTGACCGTAGCTGTTCACGTCACCTCTGAAGCTGTCATTGCCTGACGGAACTGACAATTGTGAGACATTGTCGGAGAGTCTGTGTGGCCCGACAACAGGGCTCTCGGGCCTGGCTCTAGCTTCCTCGGGCTCGTGGAACTCGCTGGATGGAGGTCGCTTGTCCCTGTGGCTTTTCCTCTTCCTCCTGCTGCTGGCTCTGAAGGCGCCCGCTCTGCTGTGGTCCTCGTTGTAATCACTGCACTGGCTGTACAGCTCCATGCGGGTTGAGTTCTGCGGCTGCTGGGCCGGCGGCGGCGGGAGGGTCGTGCTACTCGCCGTCTCATTATCCTCCTCGCTCGCGGAGTCCGAGTCGCAGTCGCACGTGCACCAGATGCGGCGCAGGTAGGAGCGCACGGCGCGCTGCCGCCGGTCGAGCGACGCGCGCACCGACGCCGGCCGCGCCTCCGCTGCCGCCTGCGACGAGAACGAAATCAAGTCACAACGAACATCACCTCATAACGTGTGGAAGTAAACCCCACAAATCACAAACTTCCTTGAAGTACAGAGACTGCCCATGAAAGCTTTTTGTCAGACTTAGAATTGGGATAACGGACGCTGCAAATCGCGTGCTGAGCTCACCAGAAAACAACCAAGGGGACAGGCACTGTTTCCCCTTTGTTCCCATTTTCAGTCCACATTTCATTTCGTGTTCGCAGTCTCGTCGGGTCACCCAGCACCCTGTGCTGCCAGCTCTGGGTGAATCCAAACAGGAGGCCGACTCCACAGGAGATTGCACTCACCTTGACTGCTCGGCGCGAGGAGCGCGCGTCTCGCGACGCGGCGACGAGCCACTCGGCGAGCACGCAGAGGGCGCTCAGAGCGAGGCTGGCGACGATGACGTAGAAGACGCCGCGCATGCTCCACAGGTTCGCCTGCTGGTTCGTCACCACCTCCGTCTCTGCCAGGAAGATGGGGCAGACTACATGTAGCGGACTGCGGTCGTCACAACTCTTGGGTTCATTCACTACGGGGTGGATCCCCGTGGCGACCCCGTTTTCCTGACCTCAGCAAAGAAAATCCACCTCAGCCCCGAGTCGATGTTTTTCAATGTTTTTCTCAGGGTGGGTGCCCTCAGAAAACCGAAGGTAGCGATTTTATCTCAGCGTGCACATGTCCGAAAAGCACGATGTTGATATCTCGGCAGGTCTACCGATTACCGAAGAGACATTGATCAGAAACCAGGGTCTATTTCTCTCTGTTATGGAGGGGCAAGAGGGGCGTGAGAACGCGTTACTTGGACGAAATAGTTCAAATTTCTATTTATGGTTGCTGAGATGTTTCTTGGAAGAACATGACTTCAGAGAACATGTGAACACCATCAGGGTGATGAATGAAGTTCGACACGGACAACTCTAAACTTGAACAGTACTGTGACAAAGCGGCAAATTCCTTTCTCTGAATGTCACGCTTGAGATCGGTTCCAGGAGGGCAATGGTGCACGCACGCAAGAAAAATGTCCAAATGACAATAAATCTGCTTCTCCACAAATTTAATTTGGGGGGGGGGGGGGGATTCACTCCGTTCTCACCTTTCTCGAGATCACATTCAGCCTGAAACCACTTGGTGTGCGCCTCGTCGAAGTAGGAGCCTTCCCTCAGCTTGAGGATCTCGTGGGTGAAGATGGCAGTGAGCGGCGAGTTCTTGGGGAACGCGAGTCCGTATCCGAATTTTTTGAAGAGGTCCACGGTGGTGGTGGTGCACGGCTTTCGCCTCGCTGCGTACTCCAGAGGTGCTGAGTCAAATATGAATGCGTACCCTGCGGAAAGTGTGGAATGAACTTTTTTCAATGTCAAACATTTAATTCCGGTCAAAAGAACGTGGTTTATGCTTTGCTCCACCAGAATGTTCAGGCAGGTGTTGCGACAAGAAAATCACTCACTCTTGCTCGTTCCGTACGAGCTCTTTGCCAACTGCACTCCTTCTTCCGCCAGTGACACAAAGGCGTTGTACTTTTTGTCAATGTTGTTTTCCATCCCAAGGTACATCTTTCTGTACGGCTTGGTGACAGAGTCTTTGAACACTTGGTAAGGCGCGCTGTGAACCACCGTCCCGTATTCAACCTCGTCCTGATTCGCGAGGTCCTCGATGGAATTTATCCCTGCAGCAAAACCATTCAGCACCCATAAAATTCTCTTGAATACTACGCTTCAGACCTGCAAGTGAGCCAGTACAAAAGGAACGGATAAGTTTGATGCTGCAGGTTTTGAGAATCACCTGTGTCTAAGCGGGAGACGGTGAGAAATGCCGCGAGGTTGGCGGTGTAGGTGGCGGTGATCACCATGCTGGCGAACATCCACGTGCCGAACACAACCCGCGCCGACAGGCAGCGAGGAGTCATGTCACAACCCTGCAAATATTTCAGGAGAAACGTGGAGAAGATTATCTCGCCTTCTGTGTTTGGTTACTCGTGTTTTCTTTGAAGTTTTCTTTTCACACCTGTTGCATCCAAACACCAAAGGTGTGCCAAAGACTGTTGAAGAAACTGTAGTTGTCTCTGTCGTCTGAATATCTCTCATCCATCTTGACAGGTCTTTGGATGTATCTTCCACCGTACCCAAACGGACTGAAGAAACTGAGGCAAGAAAGGCACAATTGTCACTGAGAGACAAAAGGATCAACTGCGTGGCATGTGTGCTTTGTGAAAACTGTGCGAGCACCTGCAGAAGGAAGCCACGATGCTGACCGCGAAGTAGGAACCCAGCAGAGAGAGCCAGAGCAGCGGGTGGAACGGGTCGAGGAAGGAGAGCACCTCCCTCGTGTCCACGTCCCGGGGCATGAGGATCGTGAGACCCAGATCCATGTACGGCTTGCTGAAGTCCACCACCTTCTGCCTCTCAGCTGTGATCGTCAACGGAGCCACCGCCATGTCAGCTTTCTGCAAACGACCCAAGCTTCCCCTGATGGCGTAATTACAGCGTGTGATGCGTCTTCATCAATGAAACGCTGATGATAATGATCTTAATGCGGGAGTTTGTAATACAGCTGTTTCCTGCTTTCAAAGCGTCTTTCTCCTTAACACAAATACGAATGTGGGAAGAACAGATAATGGCAGTCGAACTTTAGATCAGCAAGACAAAATGTGAAAGAAAACTTGCGGTGGTGACGATGTCCTGGATGATTCCGTTCCACCTCTTGGCGGACTGCACGAAGGCGCCGTACTTGCCGTCCTCGACGACGTAGAGACTGTAGCTGAAGCCGAGCTCGTCGCTCAGCGTCCGCAGCAGGTCGACGCAGAAGCCGGACAGCGGGATCGCCTGACCCGTCGCCGTCGTGTTCAGGACGAACGGGCGCTCCTGTGGTCACGAGTCAAAACTGCGTTCAGAGTCAGAGGCTTTTGTGGAGCAAGTCTTACTTTCAGAGCTCTTTTCTTCTCTCTGTCTCTCTGTCTCTTTCTCTCTCTCTCAATGTGTATGTGTGTGTGTGTGTCTGTCTGTCTGAGGGAAAGGAGAGAGGAAAGAAGAGAAGGAAAGGAGACAAAAGAGAGAGGCACACACACATACAGAGTTGACAAAAGGAGGTACTGACAAATGTGACAGACGCAACTCACGAGGATGGTGACGACTGAGAGATTCAGCTTTGTGAGGTCACTGAGGTCCAAGTCTGAGGGAACCGAATTGCTTTCACCAGGAAACATTAGTCTGTCAGTGTCCAAGCTCAATTTCGGGTCAGCAAGTTCTGTCCAATTTCCTATCTGCAAAGCATCAGGACACAAAGTGTCATTGAGGGAATCATGGCGCAACAAACTCGTGGATCTTCTTTGTTCGCACGTTGACAACATGACGCATTTCATGACTCCTCGTGCGACGTTGACCAATCCCGTACGTGAATCCAAATTGCAACTGATTATGTTTCTGCTGCACGTTAACTCACTTACCGACGTCCATCCCGACGCCTGTAGATTCACTATCTCATACTCATTGACTCCTGGGTACAAATCCGGAGTGAAGTTTAGGTGGTTTGTGATGCCTTCAATGTTTATCTGCAAAAAGATGTTCTCCCACCAAATTTCTGCAACTTCTGTGACTATTCCCCACAACAAGTGTTCATCGGAGTCAAATTCTCGATCTGCACCCTCTCACCCTCAAACACCAGTCAAAGGTGGAGAGGATCAGTGTCTGATTCGATTCCACTTGCAATATGACAAAACTTTTCATCACAGCCTCTCATCTGAAACATCTGAGGAAGCCATCAGTTTCCCTCTGTACCTGTGCGATGTGTTCCAGCAGATACTCTCCGTGTTCCCACGCACCGACAGACTCGTTGCAACAAACGTTCTCAAACACGGGCTTCGTCACAGCTGCCGTCTCGTTCGTCAGCAGATTGTGCAGACCGTGCGCCACGGCCAGAACAGCGTCAAACATCTTCAGCGTGTACGGCTGCACGGTGAGGACGAAACAAAAACATGTCATCGTTTCACGTGTTGCTACTGATTCAACTGCACGCACAAGAACAATATGTCACATTCGTCGTCCGATCTCCGACCTTCGAGCGCCTGACGCAGAAAAGCCAGTCTGAAATCTACTTTCGGCAAATAACACCGCGAACAAACTTTCTGACTGAGTCTGAAAATTTCTCACCCCAGGAGCGGGTGAGGCGCGGTACAGGCTGAGGAACTCGTCGTGCAGTTTTCCTCTCGCCTTCGGAGGCCTCGGGCCGATCAGACCCCGGAAGCGCTTCACCGTCTCGTTACAGAGCTGCCCGTCCGTCTCTTCGTCCGTGAAGTGCGAAATCTGTGACGACAACGACCAAAAAAGTTTTTCACACCCATTGTGGAATCTTTTTTGTGTGTGTGTAACGTCTGTGTTGTGGATTACTGGGTGTTTTGGTTGGCCGCGTTGTTTTCTTTCAGTGGATGACAACGCATGCATTAGAGATCACAGAGACAGCCAAAGTACATGTGTTGAATGAGTACTTCATCTGCGATTTGCATGACAGCGACAAGTAACGCTGGGCACCAAACACGCACTCTAAGCGACGGAACCAGGACACCGAGCCTTTCCGGATTTGTCTCCACTGCATGAGGACCCAATTCCGGATTCATTGAAGAAACTCATCATCATCCACAGGTGTTCAAAAGACTGGGTCTCCGCTCCTGTGCCGGGTGCCCCGCCCCTTCCTCACGGCCCCACCAGAGGGCGCGCACTCACGGAGCTCGTGGTTCCGTCGGTGACGAGCCACGCCCAGCCGCGCGACATGAGTCCGAGCGCCGCCGCCTCGTCGAGCACCTGACGCGACCGCGAGCTGAGCGTGAAGAGCAGCACGATCCGGACTCCTGCAGCGCAACGCACACGAGAGAACACCACATGATCATCCGCACTGCAGGAGTGTGATGCACAAACGACACATCCGTAGCTTTGCAGCGGATTCGGGTCGGGGGCCCTGGGGAGCCGACGGAAGGACATGTGTTTGATTCAGACAGTGACAGGGAGGTGCCCACGCTTTATTCAACGAAGTTGGGACATGGGAGCAACCAAAGACAAAACGGAAACGTCGTCAAAAAGTTGCATTTTTTTCAAAGAGATCGGGACACGACGTCCAGTCCCGTTCTGCACGGCCCTTCCCTTTCCGTTGGAACGAAATAAGGAGACACTCCTAATTTTGGACACTGGTATTTGGCTATTTCAGGTGGGAGCCTGAAATAGCCAGACACGTATCTCCCTGTTTCAGTTTGGGGTGAAATGGCCTCTACCTTTACATTGTGCACTAGCAGATTGTACACCCCGTGTCTCCTCATTTGGGGTGCTTGGTCATTTCATCGTTTTTGACCTCTGTGCTCTCTTCCCTGAAGCTGGATCCGCCGGATGGATCAGTTGTGAGAAACATTGCTTCTATTTCAGGTGGGATGTGGTTCAATGTTATTGGGCGCCTGTCCAGGATTCCTCTCGCATGCTTTCTTGCGTCGTTTCACGATTCCAGCACCCAGAACGCGACTCTGGCAGTGTGTCCATGTGTTGCTGCAGACACGTGGTGTGACTGCTGTACCCGTCGCACCTGTGTTGAGGATCTGGTTCAGCAGGGGGCGCACTTGGGTCGGGATGTCTCTGTCGAGCTGCAGGTAGAACAGCGACTCGACCTTCCAGCGCAGAAGCGTCGCGCGCTCCATGAACTCACTCACACCGTTCCTCCCTACAGACAGAGCGTTTGCCATTGAGTTTCTGGTGCGTCCACTAGACACACGAGCTTGTTTGTTCAGCGCATTGGATGCACTTGATTTCATCAACAAACACAACAACGCAATTTGTTAATTGATAGCAGTCTACCATAATCGGAATTGTCAGCGATGATCACAAATTTGGTCCACCCAAAGAACGCGGCGATGTCTGTCAAGGCCTCGGTCTGATATTTATCTGGGGAACTCATCTGAAAAACAGAAACGTCATTCAAACAAACTAGAATCTACACGCTTTCCAGGTTTTGACCAAAAGCCATTCCTGCTGCGAGCTTTTGGCAATGAATTTTGTTCCGTTCGGCAAAAAAGATAACAAAGCCATACTGAGTCGATTTTTGGGCATGGTCACGTTCAGTTTCCAAGAGAAACTTGGAGGCCAGCCATACGTTTCTCAATACAGATCGAGGGAACCAGAGCCGAATTGACTTCTGTGTCGTAAGATCAAACACGGTGAGGTTCGGTGACGTGAGAGAGACGCCTACCTTGACGAGGTACTTGAACTCCCCCTCGGTGAAGGAGAGTCTGGTGTCGGTGGCGTCGTACGAGAGGTGCGGCACGTGGAGCCCGGCGCACAGCGGGTGCGTGCGGCGCACGCTCGAGCTCGTGCCCGGCCCGATTACCGCCACGACGCTGCGCCCCAGGAGCGAGCACACTGCAACACCAGGGCGACGTCGGCCCCACTGCACGTCCGTCTCCACGCAAGTTTCAATTTGACAACAAGGCACAAAGCTTGGCCACTGATGAGGGAGCAAGGAGTCTCAACAACGACACTGATTTCGTTTTGATTCAAGCGAAAGAGTTTTCCTTGTTTGTCCTAATGAGGAAAACTGAGACGCAACAAATGGGCCTTCCTCATCGTCTATGAGTGAGAGCTGTTGGTTGGAGTTGTTGCTTGTGTTCTCATGTTCACAGCGGAAACTGAATGCTCCAAAATCAGACGGAAGATCACGTTCAATTTGTGTTTCAGCTGGTTGTTGCTTTGAGAATCCAACAATTAACGATGTGTGTCTGTGATTTGATTCCCCGTGGCTCAAGGGGCCGGTCGGGCACAGGTTGACGGAGTCCTCGCACCCAACAACTTCTTACATGGGACCACAACGCCTTCACAAAATTTTGAACGTACGCGGTCTGCCCAAGGCAAAACCCTGTGATGGGAACAACTCTCATCCTGATTTCAAAGACACTTGATGCTCCTCCTCCTTCACCCACCTGCCTGAATGGTGGCGAGCCCTGACTCATCCTGACTGAAGACGTGTGTTTCTGCCCTGAGTGTTGTGTTGGGAAGCAGGTGCGACTTCTTGTTCACGTAGTCCAAGGCCGTATCAACGACCTGAGACTGGGCAGTGCCCTCCTCCACCAACACGCCTGCAACAATCTCACAAACGTGACAAATGAATTCCTGTTTTCCAAACGTGCAGAGCACATTTCAGTTCGTTAAAAATTGCAAGATGTGTCCAGGCCTCGTACCTATGTGCAGAACTTCCGGTACTTCGCGCGAAGTTGACGCGAAGCACTGAACCATCAACAAAACTCCCACTGTCCGCGCAAACATGGCGACATGGATCCCAAGTTATCCAGGTTCCCTGCAGAGGTGGCATCAGGTGTGTGATGATGATAATAGACACATCACAATCAAAAAGTGTTGTTAAGTTGCAGTGACAAAAGCAGGCAGTTTCAGGCACATGAAACACTGAAACACGACCCTGTTACAGGACAACAATTATGGAAAATCACGAGAAACACGCACAATGATCATCCTCATCCAAATCAATCAAAAGTCGCCGTATAACACCCGTAGAGCCTCAATTCAGATCTTTGTTCTTTACATGTACAACAAACAAACAAACAAATCTCTTCGTCACAATGATCACAAAGCCCGGCATCTGTTTTTTTGCGGAAGAGGTTACTCGGTTGAGTTCAACTTGCACGTGAAGGTGAGGCCAAAAGTCAAATCAGTATTCATTGTTGATGACACCAGGCTTGTGTTTGCACAAGAAGGAACAGTCCACAAAAGATGTGAACGACACTCACCTGTCGTTTTGCTTCTTTATCTGTTTGTGAATGCGTTGATCCGCAGGTTGTTCTGCTCCGCAACTGCTGCTAAAAGCGCCACTTCCAGCGACACACTGGGTCTGAGCAGCTTCGTCTGAGTGGACGCCATCGCAGCTGCAGATGTTCCCGGCGCTCAGTCTCTCACACTCGCACACTTGTCTGCTTTCTCCGTCATACACAATTTGCAAACATTCTCCAAGAGTGATCGAACGGATCACGAACCTCTTTCGTGACGCACTCCCAACATCAGGGCTGGCGATGAGATCGTTACTCCTTCAGCATTTCTTAACATTGATAAAACTGTTGCCTCTCATCCATTTTGTGGCTTTAGTATTCATTTCCTCGGCCTCTAATGGCGAAGGCATCGCGAAGTCTGCAAAAATCGCATTGAATCCAGTGGATGGTTGAACAGTGGGTGGCTGTCAGCTTATCTCCTTGGTACTAGCAAACCTTGATTTGTCTCAGCCTCCATCACTCTGCTCAGCAATCCATTCCTCAGCGCTCACTCGGCTCCGAGGCTGGAACTCCGGCACACCAAAGATACAGGCTTCTGTAAACACCTGTGAAAAAAACTATCCATGTTTCCGTTGCGAAGACCACCGGAGTAAAGCAGTGCACCCACCCTCAGAAAACCCGGCCGAGTCTCTCAGTGGCTCCGGGCTTCTCCTTCACGTACACCACGACTGCAAAACACCCACGTTGTCATCATCATTGCATCTCGGCCAGAGCTCGGAAAATATTTGCGTTGCCAGCTCGTCTGCTCGTGCAGGTTTGTGTTCCATCTCCATTAGATTATTGCAGCCGTGAGCAGATCGAGGACTTGTGGTTCAACAGCTTCGACTCGAGCTTCGTCCCTTTTCGCCAGCGACGTCCGTCCACCGTGGGACGGAGGGAAAAGTGAAGGGGACCTGCCAGAAATGAGGTGAGTTCAAGTTTCTCATTTCACTGCTGTTACTTGCAAAACAAATTTCAGCAATTCTGTGGATCGGATAATTCCGAGAAGGCGACTCGTTTTTTGTAAATGGTGGGGAGTTCCTCAGAGCAATGGCCACCCGGAGTTGACCATCAAAACTGTGAAAATGTGGATGCCGTGCACTTCAAACAAGTTGTTTGGTGCAGATTCTGCAAGTGCCGAAATGTGTATGTGTCTGTGTGTGTGCGTGTGTGTGCGTGTGTGTGTGTGTGAAGATAGAATCGTGATCTTTTTGTATTTTGTGCAGTCTGCGTATAGCGTCTTCCACATTTTCTGCACAAAGGCATACTCTTTTCGAAACCAAAGAGTCAGTTCTGTGTCAAAAGACTATCGTTCACGCACACCCCTGTGTGCCAGAAATTTTGACACTGAGGCGTCACAGCTGTTCCTTTGGCTCGTGCTGGAGCTTCAAAATCAGCGCCAAGAATGCGTCTGTGCACAATCATCCAAAACACGATGAAGAGTGGACACAAAACACACCAGGACCAACGCAAAAAGAACATCTTACTTCTCGCACAAGACGGACCAGAGAAGAGCCCCCCACTATGGGGCACAAAATTTTTGGGCGGGAAGGCTTCTGATTGGTCTAGAATTCAAAATCCAGCCTTCTGATTGGTCTAGAGGCCTAGTGCCCC
>JAAUXT010018517.1_pt1 | contig 13647 bp, 22 predicted proteins | sample 7278171 | NCBI WGS metagenome assembly JAAUXT01 (sample SAMN14350112, study PRJNA611818) | marine sediment metagenome | isolation source: surface marine sediment (1.8m) | place: French Polynesia: Moorea | collected 2018-08 | reverse complement strand
TGTGTGTGTGTGTGTGTGTGTGTGTGTGTGTGTGTGTGTGTGTGTGTGTGTGTGTGTGCATACCTGGAGAAAGAAGGAGGCGAGGTCGTCCTTGTGCTGCGCCGCGGCCGCCGACTGTTGGACTGACGTCTGCAGCAGCTGCTCGCACGACTCGAACCGCGTCGCCGGGAACTTCACCGCTGCGTACTGACCGTCCACCTGCAAACAGTGTGTGTGTGTGTGTGTGTGTGTGTGTGTGTGTGTGTAATTGCGCGCATGTGTGCACGCACGCACGCTTGGTTGTTGAACGCCACTGCACAGTGCAGTACACAAGCTCGTTTCTCCCATGTGTGTGTGTGTGTGTGTGTGTGTGTGTGTGTGTGTGTGTGCACATACGCGTGTGTGCGTGCACGCTTGCTTGTTGAACGCCTGTGCGCACTGCCAGTGCACAAGCTCGTTCCTCCCTGGATACGTCGCACAATTGCAAGCCTCGACACCTGAACCCAGTGTCTGGAACGAGTATCAACAACCCTTCTTCCGCCTATCGAAACCCACTTGACCTCTCGTGCCCTGACTGACCTTGATGACCTTGCCGACGGGCAGGACCTTGTTGTCCTCGACGAAGACGACGTCCTTGAGCGCCCACTCCTCCTCATCCTTTCGCTCGATCTCCTTCACCGGCGTCGGCTGCTTCTTCCGCTCTGAATCGTGACACAAATAGCGCTCTAGTTGACGACCCAAAATCTAGTTGAACTGATGCAAGTTTAGGGACACAACAGAGCGACTCCAGCCGAGCAATTCAAGGGTTCAGTAAGTACACCACGCGAGGCTGGATACTCACTGAGCGCGGCGCCGGGACTAAGTATGGAGCTGGTGCTGTGGTCGCTGCAGGTTGAACTCGCCGGCGACGGGGGCGGCGGCATATCCGGCTTTGACGTGTTTTCCGACGAACTCGACTCGGAAGGCTTCGGCGGCGGCTCCCTGCGGGGGACACGACAGGGTCACGTGATGTGCACACTGGGTGTGTTCGTTTTGGGCATCGAGGGCGTTGAGGCCCATTTGACTCACTGCTTTCTATTCTTTGGCCCTCTGAATGTACGTCAAATACGAGGTTGGGTCTCAACAACTCCTGGGATTTTGCGTGCAAATCGAAGACATGGCGATCGACTCGATCTGTCTGTTGGTCGGCTGTCTGACTGTAACAAATCGCCGACCAAAAACGCGCTTCGTCTGCATGCAAAATCCCAGGAGTTGTTGACACAACCTCGCACAAGACCAGGAAAACCCTCAGGATGCCAATCACTATGGCAACACCACGCGCCGCTTGTCACCCAGTAGGGCGGCGTCCACTCACCTGAGGGAGGTGCGCCTGATCTTGAAGCGGCACGTGTCGTTGAGGGACCACGCGCTCGCCATGAGCGTCCCGACGCGCGGCGCGCCGTCCACCACGTTGAAGCCGACGGCGCCGTAGTGGTAGAGCGGGGAGCTGCGCAGACACACCTGCAACACAGCACCACACGTGATGCAGAATAGTGAATACCACAACAGTATCGTCACAACACACACACACACACACACACACACACACACACACACACAGCACCACAAGTGACGAGGAACAGTTGATACCAAAACACAATGGTTTTGAGAAAGTCTCACCACACACACACACGCACACCCACCCCGGCATGTTTACTCGCGCGCGCACACCCACCCAGCACACACTGCACATTCACTCGCGCACACACACGCACACACACGTTTATTCGTACACACATCACGCACGCACACTCACCTTCACTCGTACTCACACTACACGCACGCACGCACCACACGTTGACACACACACACACACACACACACACACACACACACACACACACACACACACACACCTGTGTGCCTATCACGATGTCTGGGTTACTGTTGGCGCCGGATCCCGACTTGCTCTTCTTGCCCTTGGACCGCGCCTTCTCTATCAGCTTCTTACGCTGCCCGAACGGCATGATGCCCCTGAAACCAACCAATCCATCAATCAATCAGTCGATCAAGGCAGAGGCGGGTCCAGCCGCCGTTGTGATAACCTGGAGAAAATTACCCACCGAACTCTTCACAAGGTTTCTCACTTGAAGTCAGTTTTTTCTTTTTTCAAGGTGCCCCCAGGACAAGGGTTCGAAGTCCCAAACACAAATCCTGGACAGCCCTCCAGAAAACCAATGTCTCATTGTCACGAAGTTTGTGTGTGGTCATAACGTTTGCGCATCTTCCCGGTTCTTCCTTGGGTGTAGTGCTGACAAACAAGACGGTCATTTGTCCCAAAACTTCCGGTTTCTACTCACCACCAGAAGAGGGCTCCACTCTCGAGGCGCGCGCACGTGTACAGTGAGCACGTGTGCAGACTGACGATCCGGTCCGACTGGAACTCTGGGAACAGCGTCGCCGGGTGCTCCAGTTTATTCGCCACCAGGTTCAGAGAGTCGTCGATGAGTGTCGCCACCTGTGAACGCCAACAGTGTGAAACTCAATATGCCGTTTTCATAGTGGTCCTACAGCAACAAAACTTCCTCTTCCCCACCCGACGGCTCGAGAAAATCCGTGGTTCAAACGGGTTTTGTCCTGTCTTGCGAGGTTCAGCTGGAACCCGTGGTGAACCCAAAGAACCAGGTCGGACAGCCAAAGTTTCCAATTCATCACTGATTGGGGCTGAACCGACACCGCCCCTTTGGGCGCGGACACACCACCACCAACAGGAAAGTTGCATGGGCTACCTCGTGAACTGCACGCAGACACACCTCACAAAGATGGGACGGGCTGCCCCGTCACCTGGACCGCTACATGAGCCATTCACTGCACGGCACACCCCTGGACGGGCCGCCCAGTCCAACTGCCCCGTCGCTGGTGGTGTGCACCCAACCTTTCAGGCACCACAACGTGCCTTCAAGTGACAACATGGGGACCTGCACAGGAGCACAGCAGCGCCGCACCCCGCACTCACCTTGCCGGACTCGGTCCACACGGAGCAGCGCATGTTGGTGGCGGAGATGCCGAGGATCCGCTCCCCGACCAGACCGAGCGCAGACGCCTTCGGGTGGTGGATCACCAGCGCCTGCAACAACCATGTCCGTCAAGTGGAATTGTGTAGACACGCACACACACACACACACCGGACGTTTTCGAATGGTGGATCACAAACTCCTGAAGTGTACATGTTGGAACAGATAACTTGACACACGCATGTCATAGCGCGCAAGCACACACGATAGCAGCCACAGCTGTGACACGTGCTTCTGCGAAACAATCTGGTGGTAAGTACGTCACACACACACACACGCACACACACACCAGCTCACCTCTTTGTTGTGGAAGGGCTCGGGGTCGGACCACTTCCACTGACACAGCTGCCCGTTCACGTTGACAGCGACCAGCTCCGAGTGCATCGCCGCGATGTGCGTGAAGCGCGCAGAGCTGTTCTCCTGCAATAGCACAGACTTGTCAGTGTTGTAATTGTATCCAGGCACGCTTCAGCAAACTGCAGCACCTTGTGCGCGACATGCAAGCAAAGCGCATGAGACTTCAACTGCAACGTCCACACTGTGCGCACGATTCTGCGTGAGTGTTTCCGCAAACAATTCCGCACGAGTCAAACTGAAGACCAGATCAAGAAATTGTGCGGCCGAACAGACACCCCAACGAGGAAGCAAGTTGAGCTTCACGTTTGCAGTTGTCGTGTCGGAAAATTACCCAGTTGACAATTTCATTCCATCACATTCTCTGTCCCGTGTTGCAGTTACTTCTATCTTTGACCCTTCTCCCACCCCAGCACCCTCTCCCTCCCCCCGTCCTCACCCCCCCCCCTCTCACCTTCTCCGTCCAGTACTGCAGCTCCTCGCCGAGCCCCAGCACGTTCTGCGGCGCGGGCGGCGCCTTCCTCGGCTCGCTGCCCACGAGCCCGTCCGTGCGGTCCTTCTCGAGGCGACTCAGCGCCACCTCGTCCCGCAGCGCGCCGCTGTCCAGCCAGCGCCTGAATGAATGAATGAATGAATGAATGAATGAATGAATGAATGAATGTTCAACCACGCACGCACACCCGCACTGAACTGTCACCACATGGCGCGCGAGCGCGCGCCCACACACACACACACGTGTGACATCAGCACGAGTATGAATGAATGAATGAATGAATGAATGAATGAATGAATGTCCAACCATGCACAAACGAACACACGCACTGAACTCTCATCTCACGACGCGCGCACACACACAACACACACACACAGCACTCACGTGCGTTCGCGGATCCTGAAGATGGACTCGTTTCGCTCTCGCTCTGTCACGGCGTCTCGCTCTCGGTCCGCCGCTGCACAGAAAGAAAACAACTCGTCAGAACACAGCTTTGTCCACCAGACAAACCATTCCTCGCGACACGGGCCGAAATGAACGTGCAGTGGACAGATGGGTTCACGTGTTGTGAACAACCCATTGCAACCGTTCACTCACTCACTCACTCACTCACTCACTCACTCACTCACTCACACAAACCTGTCCTGGCTCCCCGTGCCGCCGCCCTGCCTCTGAGAGACGAGTAGCTGAACATATCCTCGCTGAACATGGCGTCTGAGTCGATGATGACGGACGGGTGGTCGGCGTGGATCCCGGCGTCCAGCAGCGACATGAGGTCGTCCGACATGTACGGGTCGGCCGCGTCGTCAGCGTCGTCACCCTCGTCGTCGTCACGTGACAACAGGTTGTTGACAGCCAGGTTCACGTCCAGATTCTGCGTTGAACAACATGTTTTGACTAATCGGGTCCAGCGGTTCAAGTCAGGTCAGCACAACACGTCATTCAAGTTCACGTCTGGTTTCTGCTGTGATCAGGCTGACAAGTGGGACAACGTTCCGAGGATGAAGGTTCAGATGTTATTCTCAATGGTTCAAATTAGGTTGAGTTGAATCAGGTTCAGGTCTGGGTCTTGCATCGTAAAGCTCAAACAACGTTGGGGGCCACAACTGTGGCGAGATTAACACGTCGACCAACGTTCAAGTTCAGACCAGGTTGACAACAAAATTGTCCACAGGATAAGAAGGTCTCCAAGCGAGAACGGAATTGAGCGGAACTCACGGTTCTCTGCAGCTCTCTGACGATCAGGTTTCGAGACTTCCCCTGCAGGACTACTTGGCACTGAAAAATGTAACGTGCAAGTTGAAAGAAATGGAACTGAAGTCGTCAAAGTGTGTAAAAATTTTCTGTCGTCTAATTTGGTGCCTCTGTGTGTGTGTGTGTGTGTGTGTGTGTGTGTGTGTGTGTGTGTGTGTGTGTGTGTGCGCGCGTGTTGTTCGTATCTTTGTGTGAGACGCCTGGAAGTACGTTTGCCGAGTCTGTTTATCGTCATTCAAACTGTGTGGTGCTGTGCTCTACTGGTGTGTGTGTGTGTGTGTGTGTGTGTGTGTGTGTGTGTGTGTGTGTGTGCGCGCGCGCGATTGTACGTGCGCTGTACCTGGTTGATGAGATCCTCGGGCACGACGGACGCAGGGATTAGACTCTGTCGCCCGACGATGACGCCGGCCGTGCCGCGGCCACGCCCCATGCTGCGCACCATGCGTGTCCCGCGGTGCCTGCAGGAGAAATAGCGCTATTCAGCACGCGTACGCGCCACGCACCAATCCCTTGCGCACAAACATGCACGCAACTTTATTTTTCCTTCACTGGGTGTGTTTGAGGTCAACCTTCGTACCATCCAACTGAGGCACTGTAGAAGTGTGGTACCTGGCCGGAGCCCGAGCGGCGGTGCTGCCCCCTCCCCCACCGGCACCGCCGGTGCCCGCCGCCGTGCTGCTGCTGCCCGCGCCCGCGGTGCTCCCCGAGCCGCTCGTCGCCGGCTGGTTGTTGTTGCGGGCCGCAGCACCGTTGCTGTGACTGGTCCAACGTCTGTGGAAAGAAACGCGTGCCTGTCAATACCGTGTTTTGATTCAGCACTGCTTCAGCCATCGTGTCTGTGTAAAGAGCCAACGCAAACCAACGCTGTCTGCACACGGAGAGAACCCAACTGCCCCTTGGGTACAGGCACCACCACCAGACCCACTCTGCTTGCTCGGGTTTCTCGAGACACACATGCCTGAAAGAGCCCCAATTCAAACCTCACCCCGAGGGCCAACTCCCACTTTGGCCTTTTCGAGGTCCAGCTTTCTCACCACATGACCCCTCCGCCCTGACTCCTTGTCATCACCCCCAGTCCCCCGACTCCGCGATGTCAGTACCACCACCAACCCACCCACCCTTGCTCCCCCTCCGCACGCTCACCCGGGCGGCGCAGTGTCCGGCGCCGCGGAGACGTCGTCGCCCCACACGAGCAGCATGGGCGAGTCGACGGTGCGGATCCCCCGCGAACTCGGCCGCTTCTTGTTCGACTCTTCCTTCTTGGAACTGCAACACGGAATACAGGAAACGTGTTCACACAGGATACGCCGACTCGACCCATGATTTTGGGGTGCACAGCAGAGCTTGAAAACCTGCTCTGGGGTGAAACCAATGAAGGGCGGACAAAACTCCAAAGACATTGGAGAGGTTCAGTTGCGACAAAACGTGTGGTGTGCGACGTGGTGTATGAGTCTGGAAAACATGTGCTTGAATTTCTTTCCTGTTTTGTGGTTTCTCTTTTTTGTAGAAATAGAGGTTATTTTATTCAGATTTTCAACCTGTAATGCCACACCTATTGTGTCACAATCACCAGACACTGTTTCGTCAACACAAGGTGCAAGTTTCGGGCATTGAGTGTTCTGAAGCACGCCGCGAAGTGCAGCGAGAAGTTCACTTGCGACCTGGGTTTCTTTCCTGTATCTCTGTGTTTTGGCAAGGTCCGCTTCGTTTTGGTGCAGTGTGTGTGTGTGTGTGTGTGTGTGTGTGTGTGTGTGTGCGGGTGGCCGACCACTCACGTCTTGGGGTCCGTCTTGGCGAGGTCCAGTTTGTCCTGGTGCAGGTTGTAGGAGACGCGTGCAACGCGTCCATCCTCCAACAGCAGAGCCACGTGGTTGGGCCCGAGCACCAGTTGCGTCACGATCGTGTTGCGCAGCTGCTGCAGCGCAGGTGCAGACACGTGACCGTGCTTCTTGATCTTGTCCGCCACTTCCTTGAGTCTGCAGGTAGAAAACAGCGACAGGTCATGGAGACAAAATCTCGGCGCATTCACCTCCACTGCCATGATGATCAGCTGCTGTGACAACACAGTCCAGGTGCAGCAGGCCGAAGAATCTAAACTGCTCGATCCGTCCACCGCCCGATCGTACGACGCGTATTGTTCAACAAAATTATCAGAGACCCCTCTTTGAACAGGATCAAATCTTACACAAGTGCAACATGCAATCAGACGCATCTGGATCATTACACCGAATTTCTTGACAAATCCAATGTCAACAAAACAAATCCCATTGCAGATTACGACACGCAGATCTAATTCAGATCACACATTTGGATCTTGTCAGACGCCAGTCTCCAAGCGTAGAATCTAGTCTGCGGGTTTGTTTGGTTTGACTTTCACACGAACAGAAAGGGCCAAAATGTGGAACTGTGAACACGGACGGGGCTGAAGCCTTGTTCCTGGAACGGCGAGACAGACGTCATTCAAACGAAAAGCGTTGAGCAAGAACAGTTCCCTTTCTTCCGTTGTCACAAGCCCAAAGTACTTCTGAACATCGTCCCAAAATCTGTGTCCGTAGAGTCCACAAAAGCCCACAACTTCTCTTTAGTCCAAACAAACTGCTTCCAAAACGTTTGTGCTTCGTTCTGGGTCAGGACGCAGGCAAAAGTCCTTTCTTTCAGTGTCTCATCGAACAAAATGGCCTCTGAAATCACACACGAGGACACAGGAACGAACAATTCACTTTTACCTCTCATTCAGCTGATCTTCCGTCCCGGGAAGCGGGTGAACAAGAAAGTGTATCGAGCTCATCCTGAGCTCTTACAATTTTTTTCTCTTTTCTTTTCTCAGACAGTTTTATTTGCTTAAAACAAAGCCGACTGTTAGATCACTCCGGCGCCATGTTTATCTGGGCTGACAGTCAAGTGAGACAAGCTTTGTGATTCGCTGTCACATGACGCGCGCGAAGTGTCAAAAGACAGCGCTTGCGATTGGTCGCTGAATGTGATCACGTGATAAGCGCGAAAAATTAACCACGGGAACGATTGAAATTCAAGGTTTTATGTGCAGAACTTGCTTGCTTTCTGAAGTGCTCATTGGGTGACGCTCTGTACACTTGAACCGCCTCCCGGAGGCTTTGGTTTTGAATGTGCTTCATTTGCCTTTTACACCAGACAAATTTACGCAGTGAAACCACACCGCTGCGGAGGACCCACCACCGAAACGGCAAACGCGACGGCACCACCGTCGCTCAACGTGAAAGACAGATTTCCAGAAATCACAGGGTTGGAACAAAAGCACTGCCTGGACTCTACTGATATTTCACCGACACACGCTGAAGCAATGTTTTGGTGATTTGAACTGCACACAATCAGGTTTGCTCTTTTGAGCAAGACGGATGATCAGCTTCAGTTACGACGCGAATTTCTGGTAGATCTACACATGCTTCAGGTGAAGTTCTTTATTGGTCTGTTGCCCCAGATATCAAAAAGAACAAAATGCAACATTTCACCAGTTTTCACGTGGCTGAAATTGAAAGTTTGATGCTCTGGATCATTGGATCAAAATTGAAAGCAACCCAAGCAAGCAAGACACATAAGCAACCGGAATGAGCAATTGGCATCGGCTTTTTCACCGCGAGGCCCAGAGGCCAAGTTTATTGCAAGACTTTCCGTTGACACTTGTAGATTTAACACGCACCCCATCCAGCGGACCTTTGCAGGTCCTTGACAGCCAACTTCACAGTTCATATCGGTCACATTTTGAATTGGGACACTCAGGCTCAAAACCCAAGTTGTCCCCGACCCCAATTCCATGTTCTGGCAACACTTCTGCACGCAAACATGAATATTGTTTCCAAAGCCGATTCAATTTATTTTCTGCTTTGGTTTCCCTCTCACAACATTGAGGCACTTGGAGGCACAGAAACCTATCAGACTCACTGCAATGTGAACCACAACGAGCACAAAGACCAGGATGTCCAGCATCAGATACTGGTACCAGGGCATGTCCAGCGCGTAGGATCTATAGTGGCTCCCCCCAGTGGCCAGGACGTGCTCTATCCACCACACGACGCGCTGCAGTGACGTCATAGGCTGCAGTTTGTAGACGGAGGACGCGAGGGAGATGGCGTCCTTGTACGACGGCGTCGTCGCCACCCGGATGACAGCGGCTTCCAGTTCGTCTGGGGTGAAAGCCTTGATGTCCAGACTCACGCCAAAACCCTGCAAAAACAGCAGTTCTTACATCGGATATCAAACGCTATTACTTTGAAATATGACCGCTGTGCTGTGCTGAGAAATCGCGACGGCTTCTGAAGAGTGGTGAGGGTGGATCAAGAGGCTTCAACAGCGGCTACCCATATTCCCCACCCCGATCCAGCCAGTGGACCATCTGCGCCTCATCACTGACGTGTACAGTACCTTGTAGTCGACTCTCTTGGCGTTGTAGACCTGGTCGCCGAACAGAGGGATGCCCACCATGGGCACCCCGTGGTACAGGGACTCGTACTGCCCTCCGTTACCTGCAACAACGCGAGCGAAGATGTCTCACCCTCCAGGAACGAAAACTGTACGCTCGAATGGTGACGCGGATCTGGCATTCCCAGATCAGCATGAAGCCCACCCTCGAACTCAAATCCTCGCTTTGCTTGAGCAGAAAGACGATTTCTCTTCGTGTGTCTGAACTATAGGGAAGAAACTTCAACTAACGAGGAGAATTTCATACAAAGAGCAGAATTTGCGCTCCTTGGAGTGAAAGGGGCTTTGTGGGAAGAAAAGCCAGCTGAGCCCTCATGGATCCGCTGTTGTTCCTCAGATCCTGGATCCTCTCCGTGGCTCGTGCCTTTGCCTGCCTGAGAAGTTTTGTTCAATGAGGTGATTCCAGTGGCCGTATGCAGGGGGTTCTGGGGACCTGGGTTCCCCCCAACCCCCAGTGACCGACCTACCAAGTGGGCATCACCGCTTGACCAATTCCCGGTGTAACAGAATGGCCAGACACCCAAAATCAGGAGGCATGGGGTGAGGGTCCCAAGCCTCTGCCCAAGGTCAGGCAGGTCTGGAAGCAAGCTCCTAAGCCCTCATACCTGGTACCTCCTCATTTCAATTCTCATATGAAATGGCCAGATACTCATCAAGGCTCTGAATGCCCTGTGCCAACTGATATCACAGATGAGATGAAATGGGGAGGCACCCTGTGTCAAAAATTTGGGGTGTCTCTCCATTTCATTCCACCGGATCCAGGACGGGGACCTTCTCACCGCAGTGCGTGACGAAGACCTTGGTGTTGTTGTGCGCGAGGAGGTCGTTCTGAGGCATCCACGACATGAGTTTGATGTGGCTCGGCACATTCTTGGGTTGTTCGCCAGGGTAGCGCCAAATCACGTTGTACTTCAACCTGAGAAAACAGTGCGTTCGTGGAATACAGTGATCGTGTGGCGGGCTGAAGCAGGCAGGGGGTTGAGACCGTGGGGCGTAGATCCGGCGAAGTATCCTGCCTTTAAATTTCAATTCGCCCTCTGTTTGCAGCCGTTGTTGCTAAAACGTTCAGAATGCCCTTTTCAAAGTTGGAGTCACAAGGGCCACCACCTGTTTGAACCCCGGTGTAATGAAATGGCGAGAGACCCACATCAGGAGGCACGGGATGAGGGTCAGGCAGGTCCAGAGACAGGCTTTTTGGCCCTCTTGTCTGGTGCCTTCTCATTTCAATTCTCACCTAAAATGGGTAGACCCTTGTCAAGGCTCCGAGTACCCTGCACCAAATGATATCACGTGTGAGTTGAAATGAGGAGGCACCCATGTGTCAAAAAATTTTGGAATGTCTCCCCATTTCATTCCACCGGATCCTCCCCAGACGACGCACCTTGACAGCGCATCCATGAGTTTGTCCATGATGTACTGCGGGAGCGGGAAGGCCATGGAACCGAAGCTGACCACCACCAGCCCCAGAGGATTCGCCGCTGCGAACGCCTCCAAATCCGCTGAAAAAATCGGACGTTGAAATGTTTGCGTGCGGCTGTGGAGCACATGTTGGTTTGGGTGGGGAAACCGGCAAACAGCCACACACACACACACACACACACACACACACACACACACACACACACACACACACACACACAATCTCTCGCTCACACACAGGCACACACACACACACACACACACACACACAATCTCTCGCTCACACACAGGCACACACGCACACAATCTCTCGCTCACACACAGGCACACACACACACGCACACACACGCACACACAAGAAAGCAAAACAAAAACGGGACATGTCCGTCAACAATCTGACTCTTGGTGTCATGCAGAGGCCCCTTCGTCCACAGGAGGACCCACTCACCCGGCAGTGGTTTGGCCGGCTTCGCGTTCAGACCGCCGATGAGGATCTCGTTGGGCATGGTGGGGCGCGGGTAGTCCAGCGTGACGTCCGCCTCGATGAACCAGAGCAGAGACTTCCCGACCAGCGCGTTCAGGGTCATGTACGGCTTCTCGGGTGCGTATCTGCAACGGGTACAGGCACAGAGACGGACAGGTGGACAGACAGACAGACAGGTGGACAGACAGGTGGACAGACAGGTGGACAGACAGGTGGACAGACAGACAGACAGACAGACAGACAGAAAGAAAGAAATAAAGAAAGAAAGAAAGAAGAACGGGAGCGTGGAGGGACAGAGGGATAGATGTGGACCTCAGTTGTGTGATGCCCAAGCCCAAGTGCGTGCAAGTGCAAATTTGTACGAAGATGGCTAAAAACCGTTGAGGTGCGACATCACACTCACTGCGCGACCCAGGCGTCGGTGAGGACCGAGGTCCGCGGGGACACGTGCCACTCAACCTGCCTCACCAGGTTCCCGAGCCTTTCCCAGAAACTCATCTTCGGCATCCTGCATCAACCAATCCAGGGGTCAGACACACTGTCACACCAAGCTCTCCAAGAGCAACCTCCAAAGGTGTTCACAGAGTGTCACTCACCTGGCAGGCAACAGGTTGACGGGAACGAAAGACGGCAACGCTGGGTTGCGTAGTAACCAAGGCTCGTAGACCGCTGTCATGGAAACGAACGGGATGTTCAGTCTGCAATGTATGGGTGTGGTCTGAAGTGACATCCCGGATGTCCGAGGACTCCGTCGTCAGTACAAGTAGCCATTGTTCAGCCATGTGTCTACACAATAGACGTGTGTTTGTGTGTGTGTGTGTGTGTGTGTGTGTGTGTGTGTGTGTGTGTGTGTGTGCCCTTGTTGAGACTCAGGTTTCTCACAGGGGGCCTGTTTGTGTTTGTGGATGCAAGCTTGTGAGATTTTCAGTCGCAACCGTGCAGTCAGCAGAGCAAGCAGAAAAGAGAGAAGGGAATGAATCTACGAGCACAAGGTTCTCTGACAGATCCAGGAAACGGAAGGAAGGCTGGGCGGTCCCGGCCCATGATCAGCCATCGGAAGCTCAAAATTCTGGGCATCAAATCTGTCAACCTTTGGCATAAAAAGGGAGGGGGTATTTTTTGGGGGCTTCAGGTCGAGGGGCCCCCGGAGCTCCCTGGATCACTTGACGCCTGTGGATGAGGGGAGCGGGATCCGATGGCCTCTCCATGGGTTCCCCCCGTACCGCTCCCTGCGGAAGCTGCGCGGGCTCTTTGATCGGAAGAAAGTTGGGTTGGGGTGCACATGGAATCTGGGATACACAGCGCCAACAGGAAAACAAAAACTCCACATTGACCAGAACCTCTTTTGGCTGCAAGATTCCCCCTGTTTCCCACATTTTTTCTTCCAAATTTTTATGGACTTTTGAGCCCTGCAAGTTACAATGCAATTTGCACGTCACGTGCCAGGGGTGGATTGAGTTGCGCGGCTGCATGCAGGGCCTGGACCTTTGCATGTATGGCTTGCGTCACGAGTGCATCAAGCATTGCATCCCTGCAAGTCAAAGGGCTCTACACATTCTGACTTCTGCAGAAATGCAGTTCGTGCTGTGAGAACCCATGGCTGGCCTCAGGCAAGAACTGGGCAAAGGACATATTCTGCTGTTTTCCAGAGGTGTGGAGCTCGATCGCAACACTTCAGAAGAAAAATTGATTCCTTTTGCTCTGTGCGATTCGTCACACACTGTTTGAATTTGCTTATATTTCTGCTGTTTTGAGGTCCTCCTCCTGTCCAGCTTTTCATTCCAGGAAGTCAGGGCAAGAAGAAGTACGGGTGCACGCACACAGAAAGCGAAAGTTGTGCAAAGTTCAGGCAGGGTCCATGGCACAAGACAAGATTGAGAACGTGCATGAACAACGTGGCTTCCCATGGGTGGACAGGGCCCCGGGCCCCGTGAGAAACTTGGGACAAAGTGTTGTGCCTGTGACATTTTTTTGGGGAGGACACAGGCAGGTCTAAACTTGGCAGCGCCTGTTGAGTGGCGCACGCATGGACGCAACGCGTGGCACATCATGTGTATCCATAACCTCTGTCATTTGTCTCTGTCATGAGCCATGGTTTTATTTTAAACCGTACTATTTCCGGTTCCGGTGCAAGTAGTACGGTTTTTTTGACATCA
>JAAUXT010138937.1_pt1 | contig 13653 bp, 19 predicted proteins | sample 7278171 | NCBI WGS metagenome assembly JAAUXT01 (sample SAMN14350112, study PRJNA611818) | marine sediment metagenome | isolation source: surface marine sediment (1.8m) | place: French Polynesia: Moorea | collected 2018-08 | reverse complement strand
CCCCCCCTCCCCTACTAAGCACCCCCACCCCCTCCCCTACTAACCACCCCCCCTTCCCCCTCCGCTTCCGCGACCATCAGGGTTCCCGCCTCGGAACTTCTTGGTTGGAAAAACTCCACTCCACATAAAGGTAAACCAACGTGGTTTGAATATGCACGCACGCACACTTGAGTTGACTGCACCAAGCCCTCAGTGCCGCACCATGACACACAAATAAAACGAATCACTGTTAACGCTCCATGTTTTTGTGCTTCGGGGCACCCGATACAACTGCGACAAACTCTGATTTTATCGTTCCACAACACTTCACTCTTTATTGAGTTTCTTCACTGCTTTCCATTCGAACGACGCATTTTCAAGATTGGTGTCTTATGACCACGCGCAACAATGCACAAAGAACGACTCAATACAACAGATGAGCATTGCAGGGGTATCCGGAATGCAATGAAAACACAAACATCTACCGGTACATCTCAACATGTTTACTCGCGCGTGCGTTTTTTCTTTTGAGAAAAACATCAATGGACTTCGTACAATCGTGTACGAACTTTTACGCCGTACCGAACGACCATGTATGGCAGTGGCGGCCGTTTTGAATGATGGGTAGACAAACTAGAGAAGAGAATCAACCGCGCGCCGCGTTCATCGGCAGTACAGCACTTTATCTCAGAGGTGATATCCAAGTTGGACAATGTCACAGTTGAAAATTCTGTGGACGGCAGGAAGGGGGGGGGGGGGGTAACTAAGGACACAGATTAAGTGGCAAACCAATATCAGCGCGGCTGATACAAATTGAGGCGATTGCTGTCCTGTAGCACCCGAAAAACCCAAAAGAAATTCGGGAGGGATCGATTTCAGTGAAATAAGGATATTGCATAAAAATATTGCGTCTGTTGTGTTGATTTGACAGTGCAGGGACTTCAATGCGAAAAAGAAGGCCTGGGTTGGATCACACATTGATGATATTGGTAAACCTCTGCTTTGTCCAATCAATTCATGAAGGCAACTCGTCGCACATCCTCCATCTCCTTTCTCTTTTGCATGTGAACACAACACATACCGGTGGGAAAACATTCTGGGAATGTCTACTTCAACGTGAGCAACGCTACGCGATCATTTTTCAAAAATTTCAATACTTTCAAATCGAAAACAACGTTTGGCACATGTATTTATCACGGACAGACACCCGACAACAACACCTGATTCATTCCAAAGCACGTCTGATTGTTTGGGACAGTTGCCCCATACACGTTTCTCCTTTCGAGCGTGGGCGCAAGAACTCGCGCGAAAGGCACCACATCCCTTGTTGGACCGTGCAGGTCAAACGCGCATGCTTCGGCAACATCCAGACATCATCACGATGACAAAACAAAATGACGATGACGACTCCTACCCACGACACAATGGTGGGGCTCAAACATTAAATTGTAATGTTCTTTGATTTCAAAAGCGCGCGAAGTAGAATTCAACTGTTTGATCATTTCACTCACCAGCGAAGTGTTCTCTTCGCTCCAACCAAAAGATAACATTGTAAACAACTTACAACAAAAGTACCGTAACAGTTGACTTCGTCTGTTCAGAATCACCCCCCAAATCGCTGATTTCACCCGGATTTTTCTCCTGCACCACACAACCTTGCACAATTTGCAGACAAAAATCTCGAAAACATTATCACTCACCAATCACGGTTCAAACTCCTGTTTGACAATGGCAGCTGTTCTGTACTTCTGGAAGCCACCTGCTTCTCCCAACATCGACATGGACAACAACACCGACTAGTTTTGAGATATGTGGCTTGTGTTCTCACCAACCTGCTGAAGCACGCCTTGTTTGGTCGTTTAGAGATGCCACAACAACGACAGCGGCGGGACACATTCAGGAAGTATCCACCAGAAGGTGTTTATTCTTTTTCGTCCTACTTCAACAGTCAATGGTGTCGAACCAACTTGGAAGTTTTTCTTTGTGCCCTGAACATGGTTGAAACGGGAATCTGAGATTTTGAGGCTGAGGGGTGCGGCTCGTATCCGCAAACACCAGAATACTGTTGACTGTGACAAGGAACGTCGCACTCCATCTCAGATTTTCGGGCGACTGAAAATACTGACGTGACGACTTGTGGAAATACCGAGATAGTTGGATTTTCTGAGGTCTTATTTGATCATTGTTCCTGCTGCCTGTTCCTGGCCGATGTGATGTTGCAGTGTTTGACGAACATGTGCCACAGGTCTCCAGCGTGTCTGCGCGTTCCTCTGGTAAACACAAGCGAAATGTGAACACTTGGTCTCAAGAAGCGCGCGGAGTGTTCGTACAGTGGAATCTGTTCAGAAGCGCAGACGCACCTGTTCTCCGGTTGGCGCCCTCCAGTATCGGTTGTCATGGGACTGCTGATGTAATTCGCCCACCAGTGGCCATTTTCTTCCATGTCCTTCATTGTAAATTTCTGCTTCTCTGCAATGTGAAAACTGTTCGGCTGCAGGCCTTTCTTGTCGCCGCTATACAAAGGAATAAGTGAACATTTTCCTTTCCCTCAGACACAACTCACTCCAGTTGACGGGTCCGAGTTGCTGCGCCTTGAAGAGCAAATCCTCCGGGGTCCAGAAGCTGGGGATGCGTGGGAACACCTTGCTCGAGACTTCGGAATGTTGGAATCCCATCAACTGTTGCAAAAAGACACGTTTTCTGTCAAAGGGTGGTCACCAAAACTTTTATGTGTGAGTTCGCGTGTGACAATGTTGTCCAATTGAACATTTGCAAAGACAAAACGCCGAAACATTGACGATTCAAGCAAGCAGCAAGCAATACCTGAAGCATCGAGACGAACACGTCTTCTTTGAGGAACCGCTCCTGGTCTGCCGTGTACGCCACTATCGGAACCGACTTCTTCTCCAGCGCGGAGTAAAGCAGCACAGGTTCCTCCGCCACTTGGCCAAGACTCAGTGTCCGTCCGCCTGCGTGACATCAAACATGAAATGATAGACCTACACGTTGTAACAAACTTTAATCTCTTGCACAACAGAATTATCAACCTGTCCCTGACAAATTTTGTTCACGCACACGAACACGCGTGTTTTCTCCAGATGCCTTCCCCACACTTGTAAAATGGGAAGGTGCTTCAGCAAATCAACGAGTGTCCCGTGGGTTGTTCTCCTTGGACTTCTTGTTTGCAGACATTGAAAACACTCGCACAATAGCCGCGCCAGTTGTGTTCAGAAATCAATCCACGTGATGAATTCGTGAAAAATTCTGACCTAGTTTGATGGAGCAGAGTTCGAGCAGCACATCCTGCACCCACGGTAGATGGTGGTCCAGCTGTCGTTCCTTTAGCTGCTCCAAGCACGTCCCTACACTGTCTCCGAAGAAAGGTGCCTTGTCACCGTTTCCGGCTGTGAGTGCCTCTCCTTCGACAGACTTTTGGCACAGGCCCAGAGCGTACAGCTGCATTTTCACCTGTTTGGAATGAATGAATGAACTCAGCGTAGACTTCCCGAAAATGCAGAATGTCGAACTCAGCGAAGACTGAAAATGGAGAACAGCCGCAAACCCGGCACGTGTGCATAGACACTTGAATGCGGGGTTCCACTTGAGCACTCGCGAAATAGATCTAAACTGGGCCATAGGAACCCTTTATTTTCAGATTATCCACGTTTGATTGAGTGACTGCTTGAACATGAATCATGTCATGATATCTTGCACAGCATCAGCTCCCCGACCACACAAATCCCTGCTTCAGGTTCACAAGTCCCAAGCCCAGCCCTTTGAACGGTCTGTGACCCCGGCAGCTGTCAAAACAGGTTGCCCAGACAGACGCACCTGTTGGTGGCACTTGTGGATGTTCTTTTCGAGCAGAGCCTGCACGATGGCGTCTACGGCGTCGTCTCTGTCCCCGATCTCGGCGTGCAGCTCGAACAGCTCGTCCGCCTCCTCCTGCGCCCACATCTCCGTGTCGGCCTCCGAGGACCCCGTCTCTTCCTCCGCACTGTAACACAAGGAGAGTTGTCAGGAAGTGTCCGTCCGCTACAGTGACTGGTCAACACACGAGCACGTTGTGGCGAGCCCAGTGTAACATCAAAATCTTCTTTCTTGTTGGTTGCAGACGTAACCTGAGGAGTGTTCGTCCACGCGCAATTGGACTCACCCATCTTCGACTCCCAGCAGCAGCTCGGAGCAGTGGCGTGGGTCCTCCTCTGCTGCCGAAACGAACCTCGCCATCACGAAGTCCGCCAGGTCTACGAACTCCTGAAGATACATGTCAACCAGTGTTACCATCAGCGTTGTTGCTTCACTTCACTTGTCCTCCAAAAATTCCACTTTAAATTGAGTGAGGTATCGGACCGCAGCAAGTGAGGTGCTGTCTGAAATCTCGGAGAGTTTGCAGACGATCGGGTAGTGAAGAAGCAGGTCCGGCTGCGCGCAGTCGCCCGCGATGTGGTGCAGGAGCGTGAGCACGCTGTCGTTCAGCTCACGCGTGTTGGCCTCGTAGTGGTCGAGCACGGCGCCGTACTGCTGCACGATCTCCAGCGTCGCGAAGCTGCGGGCACAAACACCACTTTCAGTGGTTCAGTTAGGTCTATCACGCGGCATGCCAGCAAGACGGAAAATAACTGAGCCACCAATTCAGCTTATCTCGGCTGCCCCTCAGCACATTGATCTGGTGTGACAAGGCCTTTATCAAGACGCCGCTCGACAGAACAGTTCAGCATCCCTCACTTCTTCACGTGCTCTATCATGTCGAAGCCCTGGTCAGGCGCGCTCTCAGTCATCACTTCCTCGACCACGACCAGGAACTGGTGGTTGGCGCACACGATTTCGCCGACGTGCTCCACGGGAACGACGCCGACCGGAAGTTGGCGCAGGTAGAGCAGGAAACTCTGACGCAAATCTTTCATGTGCAGCATGTGGCCTGCAACATCCAAATTCATTGCAGGCGCAAAGGAACCTTCAAGCAAATTGTAAAGATCGCAAAAGAATCGATGACTGGACCATCTATTTGTGAAACTGGAGTGGGGCCCCTCCCATCTTGCACTGGGATGACGCCAGAGTGATTCACTAACGTTGGAGAGTGCGGAGAACGTATCGTTCGTCGGGGCGAAGCGCGCAGCCGCTGAAGTATTTGACGGTGAGCAGCAACTCGAGCAGCGCGCGCACAGCCACGCGATGGGCGCGCGTCGCCGGCGTCACGTCCACGTTTCGGGCCAGGGTCGCCATCACGTTCTCCACGCTCGACACGCCGAAGTACACGAGCAACCCAACCGTGTCCACCGACAAAGACGCCCTGCAATTGTACCACATGCAGCCCTGAATAAACTCAACATTTCATAACGAAGAAACGACCCCCGATTTCGACAACCACAAAGTTCTGTTCACGGGCCCAAACTTGACGAAACGCTTCACAGCAAGGACATCTGCTGGAGACGAACGCGTTTTCCCAAGCTCTTGCAAGAAAATTCCAATTATGGCATCAATTGGTGCTGCAGTTTGTTTTTCACAACATGCACGTTTGGTCCGTCCAAATTGCCGTTTAGAAATGAAACATTTTCCCGAGGCAGCCACGACACAACAAGGTAAAGCTTTGAACACAGGCGCATCGCGAAGAGCGAGCGCAGTCGTCACTGACAGATCGCCACTCTGTCTCGGTCGTCTTCACCACCCATGATCATTGTTGACGATCTGCGGGAGAAGGGGATGCAATCGAGAGGACAGTTCAAATGAAAGAGTGCCTGGGAGCAGGCTGTACGTCACAAAGTCATCTGAAAGCATTCAGCAACCAAACACACAACAACGCTCTTGCCCCCGAGGGAAAAAGTTCCATTTGGAAGGACCGAGTGATCTCACTGGGCCGGAAACAAGATCTACACTGGTCCAATTTGTGCCTCTCATTCACAAGGGAACACGAGAGACACTGCTTTCATCCAGGGTATCGTTCACAGGCCCTGCACGCGTTACGAGTGAATTGCACAAAGAGCGCAGTCACGAGACACAAGGAATTGCTGACAAAGCGCACAGGAGTTGTCTCAACGTAGATTTGAGGCAGAGTGCGCAAAGGTGCAGTTTCATGTTAAGCTTTGTTTGAAACCAAACTCGCACCAAATACTGGCTGTCAGGGATGGCAACCACACCTTTGGGGGCGCAAAACGAGGTGTCCACATCTCAACCAAAAAGTTTCCACTGACTTTTCCCTGATTAAACCCGCAATTATGTCCATTTCAAGCTCCTTTGTTGTTGTTTTATTTTTTTTTTTCAATGTGACACCCAATTGCTGACAGGCAGGTGTGCAACAATATCCACCTGTTGCTGCCAAGATGACTTCTTTCTGATGTTTCCACACTTGTTTTTAATTTTCCGTGACTTTTTCAGCATTTTGCCGAAACATCCATTTTCATCAACATTCTTCAAAAGTCTGGACGTCTTCTTTTCCACACGAAGCGACACATATTGTGCAAAAAAAAACCTTGCGGAGCTTCCTGCCGCAATCCGTGTGGATGTAGGGATGTCGCGTGACCGCTTCAGTTCTTTGGCTCGCCTGTGTGATATATCTGGATCTGGCTGTTGACAAGTGGCACGAATCATGGGTTGAGTCCACTCTTCACTCGCGTGGTCATGAAATATGACACTTCTGAGGATGGTAATTCTGACGCACACGAAACGTGTCACCAACACTCAAAAGTGAACATCTTTCATGATCCGTGCTTCAACAGTGTTTACTCCAAACGATAACTCACAGCAAACCACACCAGCCCGTGCAAAAGTTGCACACAAGGGGAAGAGAGGTGTTCACGGCAACTTTTCTGCCGGTGTTTGTGTTTTGTTTCAGAAGAGCATTTCACATGACAGATGATTCGGCAACCGGCCCCTGGGGCGGGAGAGAAAGAATCTTTTTGAAAAAAAAGTTTCCGATGCAAAGGTATAGACTGGGCTCCAGGTCATACCGGACGCAATTTTCCGACAGCTGAGAGCAGGTTCCGACAACCAGAGAAGCTGTTCCAATGTTGAACAAAGCTGGTCATTGATATCAGTTGGATGTTTGCAGTGCCCAGTTGCAGGCAGCATTGCACATAATTTGAGAAATTCTGCTGAGGAACGCAAGTTTTCCCCCTCAACGTTGGCCGAGCGATTTCAGTGACGGCCAGCTCAAGGTCACGTGAAAACTCACCGAACTGTGGAGAAGGGTAACTTGAGTTGTCTCGTAAGACCCAGAAAATGCGCGACAAGCCACGTGAAATAGATGCTTGACAGTCCGTGACTCGAGTTGACCATCATCAGTGTCTGAAAAACGATTGAAACTTGCATCGCAATTTCGTTTTTGAGTCGCAAAAGGGGCGTCACACACAGATTTTGCAAGAACACCAATTTTTTCACCCTGAACATTTCTCACACGCGAAGAGCGGGACATCCATTTTCTTGGCCACTTGGATAAAATGAAAACGCCACCCCAAAGTAGTTGAACCCAGAAGGACCAGACACATGTGTCCCCAGGTGGACTCACCATCAAACTTGAGACGAGATTGGAAAATCCCTTCTTCAACAAGTTTTTCGTGAAGTCCATCAGCTTCTCACTGAAAACATAACGCGCAGCCATTTATTTTTTCAAACGTTCACACATTTAGTTCTCAGTTTGTTTGGAACTGTGGCCACGGTTCTTGATTCCACTTGCCTCACTTGCCAGTTGACCAGTTTGTAGTTGACAGACTGCTCCATCTCTACCAGGCGATCCCACATGCCTGGAACCTCCTTCTCCTCCATCATCGGTTCTGTAACAGCGCCACATAAACAGCCTTTTGGGGCTTTGTTGTGTTCCGCAGTTGAGGAAAGGGTAAATTCCAACCCGGGTTTTCTCAGCATTGCAACAAACGCGAACAGGAAAAAAGGAGAGGCAAACACATAAACCTACCATCGAAAGAAAAACGACTGAAACCAAAGTTGTGTTTCTCCGGAATGTCATACACACCGTGCGATTGATCAACCGATTCTTCACTGTTGTGCGGAGGGACCAAACCATTCTCCGACGAATTCGGACTGTCGTCGTGTGCACCCGGACTTTCATTGGATCTACGACCGCTGAGGCTTTCGTCCTGATCGTTGTTTGCACCCCGCGGGAAGAACAACAACAGAAAAGACCAGTTGTGGTTTGGACCCGTTTTTTGCCGGAAAATGTAAAGCAAATTCGTTGTGTGACACCAATCTGAGACATTCGCAGAACTGACACCAGACCGATGTTTAGCTGCGGTATAGCACAGAAGCAAATGTTCAGATGAATGAACCACATCGGTAGTCAACACGGCTTTCTTGTGAAGTTGCACAATCAAGACAAGGTTTTCCACTCCAAGAAAAGCTCAAAGACCACCAACCTTGACAGTGCTGTCGCTGTCCGACTGGTTGTCACTCGACGTCGTCTCCGAGTGGCTGCTGCTCTCGCACCACAAGAAGACGTCCTCCGAACAGACAGTGGCGCCGCCACCGCTGGACACCGACGCCGATGTCGGGCATTTGTACACGAGCTCGCGAACAGGAAACCGCTGTTGGACAAACAATTATGTGCAATGACCAAAACAGGCGTGCGCACGTGATACAGCCAAAGTGAGGTGTCACCACAACGCAACAAAACGTGCAATGAAACGTCGAGGACTTTACAACCTGCGCTCGATGGCCGACTCACGATCAGTGACAATGTTCCCGCGGGACATGGAAAGCTCAGTGTTGCAAGAACTTCGAAGTCTGAAACCGTGCGTTCTGGCCAAAAACTTGTAGGAGAAGAAAGCAACACACCTGGTCCTTGTAGAGCAGCGAGATGAGCTGAACTAATGGCAAACACCAGAAAGCCTGGAAACAAATGGTGAACAACATTCAGATCACGTTTCACCAACACGACTCAAGGCAAACAGAGTCGCCTCCTCACACCTCTATTGTTCGGAAGGGGAGACTCCTTTCTCCGAGAAGGGCGGGAGCAATGAGTCTTGAAACAACTTACGTGTTGCTTTGCTTCTAACAAATCCAGGATAACATCCGTCATGCCAGCTTTGAAAAGCAACCTGCAAGTTCAAGTGGAAGACGTGGTGTTTCTTCAACAGCACACATATCGAAATCCGAACACGAAGCACTCTTGCTTGTTGTTTGCTCATTTTGCACGCCAGTTGTCGGAGCGCCGTACCTCAGGATACAGACGCGCTCTTCAAGCTCGTTCGCCACAACAGGCGGCTCTTGCGACTCGGCGAGAAACAGCACATTGCGCAGCAACAAGATGGTGTTGTTGAGTACCTGGCAAGTCTCGACATCCAGTTCCTCTTCCTGCATAAAGAGAACACTCAACCGAATTCACGAAGTTTACAGCAGTATCGACAGCAAAAGCACAAGCTTGAACCAAACGAAGCAGAACACAGCAACAAGAGACACTGCATTGAGGTCCTCAAACGTGTGGTCCGCTATTGTTGCAAGTAAATGTGCATTGCGTGCACATCTTGCCATCACCTCAGCTCACCCTCAAAGTTTGTAGCGTTCGGAGAGCCCAACCAACATTTTCATTCAGGAACCGCAGCTTTCTTGGTCAGTTTGTTTCCAGCAAACAGAAAATACCACCCGAGCGAGGCAAAGAAGCCCCAATACGTTGACAAACCACCTGATTTACCTCATGCAGCGGTTGAATGAGCTTCTTGCAGGCGAGCATCAGCGCCTCGCACAGACGTCGGTGGAGGAACGCCTTTCTGGCAGCGTCATACAGAAGACCAACGTCGTCCCTTACTCGCAAAGACACCACTGCGCTGTTCACCGTCATCTGCTTCGACGAATTCTGGAACAACACGCGACACTTCAGAAAACTCAACCAGACTTTCAAGTAGAGAACCAGCCGTGCGTCACTTCGATCACCTGCCCGGGTGTCCACAGTCACACTCTTTCAGTCAAAACACACCAGCCAAGGTGTCCATGGACAATATCCAAGTTGAAAATTTTCTGTGGGTGGGACAGGGGTAAGGTTCCACAGACAATGTCTGGCTCAGGGTACTGCAGACAATGTCCAGCCAAGGGTTCCTCGGACAATATCCAAGTTGATTTTTTTGTGGGAGGGGGTGGGTCCACGGACAATGTCTGGCTGAGGGCACTGCAGACAATGTCTAGCCAAGGGTTCCTCGGACAATGTCCAAGTTGAATTTTTTTGTGGGAGAGGGGTGGGTCCACAGACAATGTCTGGCTGAGGGCACTGCAGACAATGTCTAGCCAAGGGTTCCACAAAAGTTTCAAAAAGTGAACAGGTATGAAGACCAACAAGTTACAACGCACTGACCAAATGCCCCCGGCCCTTCCAAAAACACCGCAACAAACTCAGTTTTTGGGATGCCAACTGTGACCAGAACAGAATGACTGCGTCGAGGTCCAGTCGACCTGAATTCACCCAAGTGCAGGACATTCAACTGATCACCTGCATCAGCTTTCTTTTTTCCCAAATCCACAAATGCGTGTTTGTTTGTGCACTGCTACCCTGAGTAAAAGTTTTTGAGGGTCACCTAACACACACACACACACACACACACACACACACACACACACACAATGTGTGTGTCTGCTTGGTGGCGTGTGTACCCTTATCTGGTTCAGCCTGTCTAACAGCCCCTTGGTTCTACCGGTAGTTTGGTTTCCAAAAGTCGGTGCACAAACGTCCATGGCACACACGCACGCTTGCAGAGTCGGCCTTCCGGAGTCGAGGCGACTTTGAACGGAAAAAATGACAGGCGGGTACCAAGAGTTGCATGGGCAGGGTGAGCGAGACGAAGAGGTTGAGCGCCTTGGAGAGTACAGCCAGCTTCTCCTCGTCCTCGAGGGCGCTCGCGTCGTTCTCGACATCCTCGTCTCCATCCTCGCACAGGTGAAGCAGCAGCGGGACCATGGTCTGCAACAAAAATGCAAGTGATCGTGTGAAGTCAAGCTAGTTTTCTTTTTTCTGTGAGGGTTCACCCACGTTGCAAAAATGGTTCCTGTGAAATCATACAACGACTTTTCGAGACCTTTGGTCGAGAAAAGAGTTGTATGATTTCACAGGAACCTTTTTTTGCAGTGGGTGAACTCGCTTCTACCACAATGAGGCCACATACGAGAGGCTCTGTGACGGCAGTGTGGTAGAACAACGGGGAAGGGGAAGAGGAAAGGTCCGATCCACAGGCGGACTCAGTCTTACCTCGAAAATGTGTCTCCTCGCTGATGTCTGACGAAAAACATCAGCAAGAACTCGGGGCGAATTCAAGTACCAGTAAGCCGCACCCATTTCGACGCGAAAATGAAGGCCACGCTGGTCCAACATTTGCTCTCGTAAGTGGCTACATTTCTTTCAGCAGACTCAGGAAAACTCACAAGGGAAACAAACTATGAACTCGTACAAGCCAAACCAACCCAAGTCACGATCCAAAGAAGACAAAAGAACTGCGTGAGCTACTTGCTTCAATGCGAGTGTTCAAGACTTGATGATTGTCATTTTGATTTGAAGTATCCTCGCACAACTGGTGCAAATGGGGTAGGAATACAGCACACGGTGTACACGCCTTCACGAGAAGATTACCGGTAGCGACCGCTACAGCTGCGAGAAGCGGCCTCTGAAAGTCGAGCTGACGTGCGGTTTCTACTTTTGGAGAATCCACAAAGGCGGAGAGATCCTCATCAATCCGCCCGTCGGGATTTGTGCGGACACATATACACCGAGCTCAGAACCGCACTCAACAGCATTTGGGAAACATCCAAACACCAAGGCCGCCAATCTGTGTGTTGACACCGGTGGTTCTTTCCAAATCCAGACCTCAACAGTGCCGCACGAATGTGATGTTTGTTGTGCGATGTCCCGTCAGGGAAGAGCACCAAGTGACTCACTGAATTTTTTTTCTGCCATCGGAGCGCGGTGTCCCATCCCATTCATCCCCCCATGGACAAACTGAATGGACATTTGGGCTGAGGTGAATGAAAGTTGCTTGAAATGGCCTGAATAGCATTGAGAAATTCGCAAGAGAGTAGATCTGCCACATCCATGTCCAGCCTCAACAACCCATTCAGCTGATATCGATTTCAGTGACCCCCTTTTGTGCTGGCAGGCTCCAAAGACGTCCAACAGAAATGTAAGGACCAGATTCTTTTGACAGTGCAACAGATGAATTGGCACCAGTAATGATGCTACAGTTCATGGCAAGACTGAAGAAGAGCACGACAGAGACTACACCACTTGATGAGGGTGGTAAGATCTGGGGTCTTTGTGTTCAACTCCCCAGCAAACAATTACAGCTGTCACAGTTCTTGGGCACAGCAACATGCACTAGTCCCTTCATTGCTAGCCTTTCATCACTGGATGCATCCTTGCAAGAGCTGCTCAAGAAGGGGGGTGTTCTTCCAAATTTTGGCGTCTCTCAAAAGAAACCATCAAACGTACGACACATCGTACATAATCCGAACTCATCAGTCTGCGACAGCAGGCGCACATGTTCGCGCTGCATGCGCAAACACGCGACAATACACACGGATCTCTGACATGTCGACTCAATCCGCTCCACGCATTGCCAAGTCACGTGGGAGTAGAACTATACGTAAGCGTGGCTCGGACATGTGAGAGCGGCTTACGAAACTACTAGAGGCCATTGAAGCTGTCCACGCTGTGAAAGCAACGCGTGCAAAAGCACACGGCAATGTTCGCCTCGTGTCTTGAAGATCTTTTCAAAGGCCTGACATTTGCAGTCAAACTTGTCCAAACTTCAGTTGACAACTCTCACTTGGGAGAGGGGGGCATGTAAAAACAGAAAGAAACTTTGTAGAACTGCGAGTTCTGATGTGGATGTTTCAGCAGAACAATGCAGCGACGGGGAGATTTACATATACTCCGTTGACAAGAAAAACAGATCGCCAGACCAATACTGTCCGACTTTTGACACGATTCAGGTCATTTTCTCGACCAATCACCGTTTCATACGGCGACAGGGCAGAACGTTGCAAAAGGAAATCAAGAAGCTGCACGCAACACGAACCGAAAACCTGTGGAAAGGTGGTTAAAGCACCTGCATGAAGAATACATGCAGCTCTGCCCATGTAGTCAAATGCAGCACAGCAGGGGTAATCTTAGTTGTTTCAAAATTGGCACTGGAGGGTGTGTGTGTGTGTGACAGACAGACAGACAGACACACACACACACACACACACACAGAGCGCCCACCATTGAAAAATAAAACCAAACAAAAGGCAAGACAACAAAAAAGGTACTGAAAGCACTCTTTCTGAGCTTTCTTGAACTTTATTGCTCTTGCCAAACTCCACTGTTCAACTAAACTCGCCTTTTTGCCATTTTCTCTATTTTTTTTTTTATTTTCTGTTTTTTCTGACTTCAACCAAACTCTATTTTTCTACATCTCAAAATTGTCTGACTGAAGGTAAACTCTATGTTTGTCTTACTTTTTGATTTTGGCTTGACTACACTTTTTGGTGTGAAAAGAAATTTGGCTTTTATTTGCCAAAAATCTTCCATCAATACTTTGCTATGACTTCAGGCTGGAAACTAGACTTTCAAGTAGACAATCAGCCGCGGGCAGTGTACATAGGCAGGACAGCACTTGTCCCAATCCACCAATGCCCCAGTCAGCAATGTGTCTGAGATACTGCTAACCCGGACAATTTGGAAAATTTTTCTTTGCAGGGGGGGGG
>JAAUXT010033425.1_pt1 | contig 13654 bp, 19 predicted proteins | sample 7278171 | NCBI WGS metagenome assembly JAAUXT01 (sample SAMN14350112, study PRJNA611818) | marine sediment metagenome | isolation source: surface marine sediment (1.8m) | place: French Polynesia: Moorea | collected 2018-08 | reverse complement strand
TGCATGCAAACATGTCGATGGTGAGTATCCTATTTTCACATGGTGTCATTGTTTTTTGTTCTGTTTATTTGTTTTGCCCCCAAAAACCTCCCCAAAACACACAGGCTATTATTATGGCCTTGGTGTTTTGGCAGAAAGTGAAGTGACTTGCATTCTTCAACTGGCACTTGGATGCGAATCTCCCAGTCCAGTGGAACACAAAAATGCACTTGGTTCTGCAATTGAGGTCCTCATGATGATTTCAGAGGGGTTCAAAGTTTCAGATTTTGGTGGTGGTCCTGATCACAAATCATCAGTTTTACCCCAGTTCCAGGTATTGGAGGCTGGAAATTTTTTGCATGCAAACATGCCCAGAGGTACTCTACAAGTTGCACATGGTGTCATTAGGTTCTGTTCAAACTTTGTATTTTGCCCCCAAAAACCTCCCAAAAACACAAAGGCTACAGCCTTGGTGTTTTGGCAAAAAGTGAAGTGACTTGAATTCTTCAACGCAAATAACTTTGTGCAGATTCGGGTGATTGGGGCGATTCAGCGTGTATCAACTCTGCTTAGTGTTCTTGTTTTGCAGGCAACCCGGTGGTGCAGTGTCTCATCGACATCATCACCTCGGAAAAGTGAGGACACGCAGCCCGCTGTAGTTCGTTCGAGTGTGGAGGACGAAGATCAGGGTGAAACAAGAGATCGGACTTGACAAAACGCGCGCCGCTTGTTCAGTTCATTTGCTCAACGTCAGTCATTGCAATAAGCGCTCTGGGGCCGTACAGCGGGCACGCGCTTGAAAACTGCACATTGCGATCAAGTTGTTGAAACGAAACGCTTGTTTTTTGTGGAAAATGGTTGTCTTCATAAATTTTTTTTCGCAAGTTCATTGTTGCAATTACATTTCAACTTGATGCAGGTGTCCGAGAGAAAACTCAGTTCAAAAGACAAAACTGGTTGAAAGCTAACAGTCACTCAAAAGCAGAATAAACACGTGCAAAAAACAAAGGTTTGCAGTTTCATTCGAGTGTACAAAATGGTGTAATATTTTAAAAAATGCACCGCTGCGCAGAAAAAATGTCTGACACTGCGCGCGGCTGTTGAGGCGTCCCGTCGCGTGATTCCCTCCGTTCCGCGCAGGTCAGAGCGCGATGCGTGAATTTGACGCGGGAAGCTGCGCGCATGCGTGAATTTGACGCGGGAAGCTGCGCGCATGCGCAAACTAGGAGACGCACAATGCACACTGGTGACGCGCTCTGTGTGTGAGCGGAAAATAGAAAACTCAATTGAGCAGGTTCGGTGTCCTCGTCACTGGCATGCCCGAGACTGGCCTGTGCTGCGGACGTCACACAAGGCGCAACGTGTGTCAATGAGCGTCGTGTTGCGACGTTGCACCCTCTTGGCGCATCATGGAAGCAGTGTGCACCCGGCCTCAGAGGAGCAACCGGGCTGGGGATCTTGTCTGGCTTTTCAAAAATTCCACAGTGTCAGTGTCACGCGGGGAGGGGAAAGTTGCAGATCAACTGGTGAATCGACAGTGCACCTCATGCACAAACAACTTCCAACCCCAATGAGTCCATAATCTCCACATTTTCCAAGCCTTTGGAGAAAACTGCTTGGCTGAGCTAAAATTCTATCAAATCCCTGTTTCATCCGGGGCTTGGTACTGGATTTCCGCTCCCGGATGTGACGTCACAAAATGCGCAGTCACGTGTTCTGGACGCATCGTCTCTGCGCAGTATTTGCACGTGACCAGTTGACCGACTGAGGGCGGCTCTGGTTGGACAGTGGAACCCTGTTGCCTCGTTGCGTCGATTGACCGTTGTTGTTGTGGTTCTTGTTGTTGCTGCTGTTCTGGTTGTTGCTGCAGTTGTTGTTGCTGCTGTTGTTCTGGTTGCTGTTGAACTTGTTGTTGTAGCTGCAATTGTTGTTGTTGCTGGTGTACTTGTTGCTGCTGTTGTACTTGTTGTTGCTGCTGTTGTTGTTGTTGCTGCTGTTGCAGTTCACTGGAAATTCCCTGCAAACGACGCACCCCAACATTGACCATTGTTCTGCGGAACTGAGGTACCAAAGAAACAACACTCAATTTCCAGACAAAAGGTGAGAAACTTTGAAGCTGTCGTGGCGATTAACGCACAAAAACTTGACCAGATGCTTTGCTGCTCTCACTGCTCACACACACACACACATACACGCACGCACACACACGCACCTTGCTCTCTCCCAGCCCGTGCGCCACCACCATGTGGTGGTTGAGGTGCTCCGTCGCCATGTAGATCTTGTTGCAGATGACGCACGACTTGATCGACATCTCGACGCGAGACGCGTCTCGGGAGTTTCTGCTGCTGCTCGGCGCCGCGTTGTCCTGCGGAAGGTCACGTGGGAATCACGTGGGCGCGAACGTTCAGAAATTCTGATGGTTATTTCTCAGTGGGGAAACATGTCCGTGAGGCCATCGTTTTCTTTGGGAGTAGAGTGGTGCAAAGCAAAATTTTCCCTGTGAAATCAGTGATCGGGAACTCTGCAACTTCTGAAGCAAACGAGAGGCAGTGTTCTATTGGGTGCACTCGAACAGTCAGAATGCACCGTTCTCTTTCATGAAAATCGAGTTTTGAGTGCACCGAGATGCTGAATCGAACAAGCCCACAGCGGAAAGTGCGACAAATGGAACGCGCCCGGTGAGGCTGATCAGCTGACCTGCTGCGCGTGTTGCTCGGTGGCGCCGCTTCGCGGTGGTGGCGCTGCAGGGCTCCAGTCCACTGCCTCCTGCTTCACCGTCACTGCAACACGACACGTGTGTGAAAAGGTGACGTCATCGCAAAACGCAGCACTGATGTTGCGTCAAACAAGCTGCTGTCCGTTTTGCCTTCCAGCAGTCAATGAAATTTTGCAACACTCGAAATTGAAAAGAAGTTCGTAGTCGTGGGATGTGGACGCTGAATATTATTTTGAGATGAGGTTGAAACACAACAGTGGGGACAAAACAACACGGGCATCTGACTTCACCCGTGGAAGCCAAATCGTCGCACCAACGTTGCGTTTAAATGACCTTCCGACGTTGGCGCCTCGCGTCCGCGACGCGGCGTTTGCGCGCGCGTGCGAGTTTCAAACGTCGTGCTCAACCCCGCTGGTGAAAAGGATGAAAAGGATACTGACCGTCCCGTGTGTGGTCGTAGTCAGCGTTGTCTTCTTCTTGTTCGTCGTCTTCAGATTTGTCGTTGTGGGAGTCTGCGGAAAGCAATTTTTGTGTGCTTTGTGTCGACAATTATTTTCACCAGCAGAGAACCAACAAGCCAAAAGAACCGAAGGTACCAAGATCATGGTCGTACCATCTGACATTCTGTCACAGGATGCGCCGTGGAATGTGTGTGTGTGTGTGTGTGTGTGTGTGTGTGTGGGCATGTGTGTGTGTGCGTGTGTGTATGCGTGCGTGTGTGTAGTGTGCGCAAGTTCGGCTGGTCAAGAGCAAGAACCAGGGGTGTTCGAATGCGTTGTGCGCACAGTGTGTATGTATGTGTATGTGTGTGTGTATGTATGTGTGTGTGTGTGTATGCATGTCTGTGTGTATGAGCATGTATGTATGAGCGTGTGTGTGTGTGTGTGTGACTCGTATCACGCCTCTCACCCGAGTCGTTGTCGCGGGATTCTCTGTAGGAGACGCGTTTGCGGGCGCGGCGCGTGCGCGTGGACGCCGTCTGCCTGACGCCGCTCGCGACGCCACCGCCGCCGCCGCCCGGCTCCCAGTCGGCGTCGTCCTCGTCCTCATCCGGCGGAACGTCGTAACTCTCCATCTGCAGCGAGCAACATGGCCGTGGAAACCTCATGGCGCCCTCTGTTGGAACCAGGGGACGTGGGACCCTCAGACCCCCCTCTCCTAAAGAAATAGATCCAATTGGTCGCACCTGCAGAGACATCGTTTGTTCCCGGCTCGCTGATTGGCGCGCGGGGCGACCTCGTTTCCGCCGCGCCTTCTTCTTGCTGCCCCCTGGCGCCGCGGCGGCGGAGGAGCGCTTCTGCCCCCTGGTGGTAGGGGACGGCGACGCGTCGTCTTCATCTGCGCATGCGCAACCAGAAATTTGTGGTGAAGCTGCAAACACCTACTCACACCCCTCAATTCTCTTGTGCTGAGGTCTCATTTAAGTAATAAACAGTGCTGCTTCTTATGATGCTCAATACCAGGGGAAAAAAGTTGCAGATGAACGTGTAAACACAGTATGTGGGTGATGTACTCTGTGCCCCCACATGACGTACCCTGTGCCCCCACGTGACGTACCCTGTGTACCCACATGACGTACCCTGTGTACCCACATGACGTACCCTGTGTACCCACATGACGTACCCTGTGTACCCACATGACGTACCCTGTGTACCCACATGACGTACCTGGCCGCAGCGTCTCGTTGATGTTGAGCAGCAGCACCTCGCGCTTATCGACCGTCACCCCGATCAGCGCCTCCACAGACACCTCCGCCGAAAACTGCAGCGAGCACCGCAATGGGAGATTTCAGCACGCCTGCATCTCTTGCAGAACACTCTCTTGGTCTGTCCTGCTCTCTGTCTATCACTTTCATGCCTGCACACTTTCTCTTTCACACGCACAAGCTCTCTCACGTGCACACACACATAAACACACACTATCTGTCTTGTCTCTATCACAACAATCTTTGTCTCTCACATGCATACACACAATCTCTCACGCACACGCACACACGAACACACACACGCATCTCTTACCCATTCTATCTCGTTTCCTTGTCTCTCTCTCACACACACGCACACACACACACATCAGAATCTCTCTCTCTTCTCTCTCTCTCTCACACACACTCTCACACGCGCACACACACGCACACACACCTGAAGCCTGTCCCTGCACAGCGCAGCTATAGACTCCGTCAGCAGAGCCTTGATCGTCTCCTTGTTCGCACCGAGCGGCTTCAGCTTCTCTCCCGCCGCGCGAGGCTCTGTAACCAGACGAGACGCACTGCACGCATGCGCAGAAGGGTCCAACTGCAAAGGTTTCTTTGTTGTGTGAAAGAGCAGTTTGCATTGAGAATCTGCACCAAAGGTTCTGGTTTGCAACGACTCTGCGCAACAGCACACGTCATATCAACACAGAGTCAGACCATAATCTCGACAACATACACACACACACACACACACACACACACACACACACACACACACACACACACACACACACGGTATTTTGAGTGCTTTGGCGCTTCTACCTCTGGTGCTTTTTCCTGGCGTTCTCGACGACTTCTCGACACGGCTGGCGTTGTCAAGGAAACCGAACACGGGGTCGACGCCCACGTCCGGCGCCGTCATCAGGTCAGCGGCGTCCGCGTCTTCCGTCGCGTCGCCCTCGTCGAACACGAAGCCGTCGTCCTGAGCGAACATCGTCGTAAAAATACAGGCCAACACAGACAGTTCTGTCCAGACGCATCCTGGTCAGGTCAGTGAAACTCAAGAATCTTCCTCCGGTTCAAGCAACGGCCAAAATTCTGCAGTGAAGCCTTGTCCGGGCAAAATACGTTGACTTGCTCCTCCGAAACACCAGGAGGACTCGCGATCCCGGAAGTGTTCCCCGCTGCGCGCACTGCGCATGCGTACTCACGTAAGCGGCGCCGGAGACGCGCTCGCCGAGCTCGTACTCGCGCGGGTGCTTCCGCTCCAGGTGTTTGTGCATGGCCGTCGTGCCGTCGTGATACGCCATGTCCGCCCCGCATAGGTCACACCTGCCGGAGGAGGGACGGAGATAGGAAATTTGACGCACGGTTCTCTTTCCTTTCACAACATCAGATATGACAACATCAGAAATGATTTTTGTTGAAACTTTGAAGGCAATGCCAGAGGTAGATCCAGGATGGGTCGTCAGGTGGGGAGAGGGAGGTGGTGTTCAGGGAAGCCCCAACTCAATTTGGAAATATTTCACGCCGAATGGGGGGGGGGGGGAGCTTAGCGCCAGGTGATTGATCGGAGGTGTGTGTGTGTGTGTGTGTGTGTGTGTGTGTGTGTGGGTGTGTGTGTGTGTGTAGCATAAGGGCTGAGATTGGGGGCAGGAGTGTAAACCGTTGGGGCGTAGCGACCAATTTGAAAAGCTGTCAACGTTCCTGTTCTCACGAAACTCAGTTGTCACACTTCATGAAAACTCTGTTGGGAACAACGACGCAGAACAACTGACCTGGTTCGCTTGTCGGGTCCGAAGTAAACGACCTTGAAGAACTTCCACACGACGGACGACTTGTTGCGCCCCATGCTGCTGCTCGCTGCAACAAGATTTAGTGCGCATGCTCACTTGCTGCGAAAGACACGTGTCGCTTTGACCTGTCCCGCACCGGAGGCATCGTGCGCTGCGCCTGCGCACTCCGGTTGGTACAAACAGCCACTTGCGTCACGAATCGGTGTACCCAATGAGAACGACGGTTTGCAGTGCTTTGGACGAAGCAGCTTCGAAACCAGCGCCCTTGTCTGTGATGCTCCCTGTTTGTACCTGGGAGCACGTCCCACGTGTTTCAACTGGAGAGGGTGCGCGGGGAACACGGGCGGAAATGCCCGAGTGCGCGGGGAATAACTAGACTTTCAAGTAGAGAATCAGCCATGGGAAGCGTTCATCAGCAGGAAAGCACTTGTCCCAATCCACCAATGTCCCAATCAGAAAATGTCAGAGTTAAATATTTTCTGTGGCTGCAGGGGGGGGGGTAACTCGGACAATTTTTTGTCTGGGCTGGACAATGTCCAAGTGAGACATTGTGCAAGTTGGACATTGTCCAAGTTGAAAATTTTCTCTGTGTGTGTGTGTGTGTGTGTGTGTGTGAGGGGGGGGGTAACTTGGACAATTTTTTGTCTGCGTTACCCAGGACTGACGGCCGGAGACAGACACAGGACGGACGGCCGGAGACAGACACAGGGGCAAAGAAACGAACGCGCCCTTGACAACCCGTGTGAGCGCGGCAGCGCTGCTGACCTCTGTGGTGCCGGTTCACGGAGTCGACTCTCCGCGGCGCCGAGTCGGAGTCGAGACTGGAGTCGAACTGCGCGTCCGCCACTCCGTCCTCGCCCTGCGCGACACGAGCGACACTCGAGACACGGAACACAGGGTGGGGACTCAGTACGGCGTGGATTTTCACGCGAAACTCACAATTTCTGGGGTTCAACGTGAAAGTTCCCGCGCCTTATCAAGACGAGTGTTTGCACGTAGCCGAGAGGAAAAGACACGAACTCGTGAACCCACGTGCACACGGAGTTCACTTTCCTGAACGCCCCATTGTGTCTTCCCACCCACGCCCCCTGGTGGCGCTACTCACGGGTTTAGGCGCGTACCCGCGCGCCCACGCCGCCTGGTGTTTGGCGCGCAGATGGTGCAGCATGGCCGTCGTGCTGCCGTGGTACTTGAGGTCCCCGCGACACATGACGCACCTGTGGGACACAGCGCGGACTAAGCGTCACGGTTTTCAGTTCCTCACTGGGATCTGCTGCATTTCTTCGCCAATTCAACGACATCACAGTCACAGCAGATGCTGTTTCTCATTTGGCATCCCTCCGGATACACACACTTGTTAGCCTTGCAACGAGCCTGTGTCCGTAGATGTCGCATTGCTGTTCACGGTACGAGGATGCATCCAATAATTCTAAGAATCAGCATAGTTATGGTATTTGTCTGCGACCAAAGTGCTCTTGCTTTTGACTGTTGATGACCAATCAATTCCTGGAGTTATGCAATGTGAACAATACAAAGACAACAACAAACCAGTCAGGTGACCATGTTTGTTGTTGTCTGTTCCCAAAGTCGGTCCAATGCTGTGGCCATGATGATTCTTAGAATTATTGGATACATCCTCGTACACCGCGAGCAGCGCACTGACTGACCTGCTGTAGCGTTCGTCTCCGTACTCGATGAGCCGGAAGAAGTTCCACACCTTGGACTTCTTCCCCTTGCGCGCGTCCGGGATCAGATCCTCCCCTGGAAAACAACCGCGAGACAAGACGTGAGCTGGACAAGTTTCTGAAGGACTCGGAGTCACACACACACGCGCACACACAATTCTGTCATCAACAGTTCTGTGACTTGTTTCCTTGCGGCTGATTTTCCGCGTCAAATATTTTCCCACCGAAATGGAACTCACATGAGGTTTCGTCCATCGGCACGTCTTCGCGCTGCAAAACAAGAGAACTCAGCGTCTGAAACAGATCATACTTCGGGACAACACACACTGGGAGATGCCCAAAAACGTCAAGCCGCACAAATTGTTCTCTGTTTCTGATGAACAAGTCGGGGACGGGGCTTCTCTCTGTCTCTTCAACAGGGGTAGATCTGGCCCACTTGGCCGCCTCCCTGGCCCCAAAAGTTGCTATTGTTGTTCCTTTTACTTGTTGAATTTCTCAACGTTGCAAGTCAGACCTCCGTCATCCCTGTGAGGTCCACGCTTCCCCAAAACCTGGTTCCACCCCAAACCAAACCTCCAAGCACCCACTCGTTTGCGGGGGGGGGGGGTTAGAACTCACGGCGACGCCTCCTTTGCTCTGGGTGTCGAGGTGCAGCTCGTGTTTGTGGATGAGGTGCTGCCTCATGGCGCTCGTGCCGGTCACGCCGGGGGTGTACGCCAGGTCCTGGCTGCACATCTTGCACCTTGAAGAAGGGAGACAACGTGCAACAAGAGAACAGTGGCCAACCAGCGCGCGACGTTCCACGGCCGACAAATTTTACAACACAAATTTTGTTTCAGCCAAAAATTTTTCTGACTCTGTCCCGGTCGGGGTTTCGGGACGGGGGCTCAGACATGTCAACCCTGACCCCGTTGGACCCCCATGACCCCCACCCCCTGGATTGACACACACACACACACACACACACACACACACATTGTTGTTGCACTTGGAGAGTCATTGCACCAAAAGGAAAACCAAAACGAACACAATCAACAAAGGCAACAAAACAGGATGGTCTTTTGGTGTCGAACCACATTCTCGGGAAAATAGTTGACGCACCCCAATTCGACCACTTCCAGATCAGTTTGTTCAGTTTCTCGGCTGTTTCGAAGAAATTCAGAGGGATGAACAATGCACGCCCACTGAGACAGGATTGAAATGTGCCTGGCCAATTCGGACATGAGCAAAACTACTCAGATTGGCCACGTGTCAGAACGTCAATTTTGTTGCTTCCCAAGTAGCCAGAGAGTGAAAAATCCGCCGACCAATTTCTCACCTTGTTTTGTGCTCGTCCCCGAACGTCACGATGGTGAAATAGTTCCACACGGAGGAGGCCGCCCTGCCGCCCGCCTGACCTTCGTCTGCAAAACAAGGTCACCCGATCCATCACAATGGTGTGAAACAGTGAGGGTGAATTATTCACTGTGACAGGGGAACCAGATTCACTTTCAATGCGTTCGATCCAAGGCAGAGTCCACAGAAGCAACGTTGCACTTGCGACTCTGTGCAGTCAAAACGTACCGTATTCTCTTGAATGTTCGACATGTGCCTAAAAATAGAAAATTCCCACTTTCTACTCACCGTTTGTCGAATTCGTACTCATCGCCATCTGAGCCATTGTCGAGAGGTCTGATCCAGAGTATATCTTCCTGCAAAGGAATTTGTATTGTTGGTCCTTCTCCAGGTGTGGTTGCGCTCTCGCCTCGGATTGACTGCCGTGCACAACAGCTGAGGAGAACACATTTTTTCTCCCAAGCACTGTGCTCGTTTCAAAGATCAGACAAAAGGGACTGCATCACTCGACTGTGTGACTCTTGTTGAGATCTTTCAACCAGTTGCAGGGGCTGTGATTTTCTATGTAGAGTCTGCACTCCTGACAGTTTCTCTCCGTCAAGCAAATACATTCGATCTAGTGAGATTTACTCCAAGAACAAAACGAGCCTTTTTGTGCGAAATCAGGTCAAGCCCTGCAACGGCTTTTCGACATTCAAGATCAAATGCCTTTGCACGCAATTCTCGAGACGTTCTAGTTTTGCACTGATAGATCTGTTTCTGGAAACAGTCGTATGAGGCGAAAAATAACCTACCACGAAGCAAAGAACCCGTGTTTTGTTCGTTTCAAGTCCTTGGGTCAGAAATCTACCGCCATGACAGTTTTCCTGTGTCGGCGAAAATGTTTAGACTCTGTAAAATAGTTCGCGAACGGCAGGTGCGCGATGAACGTCACTTTTACTATTAATCTTCAAAATGACGCGATTAAAACAACTGTTTCGCAGATTTTTATGACAGGGTAGTGATTTTTGTTGAGGACAACATTTAGAGATCTGGAAATTTGAAGCTGCAAAAGCAGTGTTGAATCCAGCCGGAATGGATTTTCGGGTGGCTGCTGTTCTTCCAGCGAGTGGAGTTGGGGAGAGAGTGGGCTCGTGCACCCCGAAACAGTTCTGCAAACTGCTGCACAAGCCTCTCATCACCTACACCATCGACGCTTTCGAAAAGTGAGAAACCACATGTTTGTCTCTGCACCCAGATTCTGGAAAATTATAGGGGGGCGGGTCCTGTTCCAATTCCGGTTCAGAGAGTTGAGTGATCGAATTCTCTGCACAACTGGGGTGACAAGTTCTCGAGCGAGCTCAGTGAAACCGGATTGGTACAAATGCTGAGTCAGCCTCTCAGTCTGGGACTTGACACTGCACAGCACAGCACAGCAACGAATTGGACTCTATCGTGGGATACCGTGTTCACCCGTGCAAGACGCATCTTTCTGCCCTAAACGTACACAAGGAAAGCGTCTTGAACATGAGGTTTGAAAGAGAAAAACCTTTGTGGGATACTTCGCATCAAAATGTTGGGTTGCAAATCTCGGGTACATCTTGCACTTGAGTGAGACTTGCGCATGCATGAATTGTGTCTACGTTTTTTTTTTTCACACGGATGAATGCGGTAACGTTTCCTGCAGGGTGAGGTGGATCGACCCTGTGGTGGTGGTGGTGTCCCCGGACCGGGTGGACTTCACGCGGCAGCTGCTGAAGGAGCACGGGGGCCTCGGGCCCCACCGCCGCCGGACCCTCATCGCTGTCGGCGGCAGCTCCCGCCACCGCTCCATCCACAACGGCATCAAGTTCCTCACCGCCCAGTGTGAGTTGCTTTCCGTTGACAGGGGCGAATCCGAAACTTAGTTGCCGTATTCACCCGTGTGTCTAAGTCGGAAGACGCCCAAGAACAAGACGCACAGAAGTTTTTCCTTCAGTTTTCTGAATTTCTATCTGAACCAAAAGACACCCGTTCGTTGGTGTCCGAATGTGACGTGCACATGTTGTCACCAGGTGGCGCTGCTGTGGACGTCGTCGTCATTCACGACGCGGTGCGTCCGTTCGTTGACGAGGAGACGCTCCGAGAGGTGGCGACAGCGGCGCACGAGCATGGGGTCAGTAAGTGCACTGGGTCAGTACGAGCACGGGGTCAGTTAGTGCACCGGGTCAGTGGGGTGTACTTAAAAGTTGCTGCGTCCTCCGAAAAATTGTGTTTTATTTCTTTCCGCTTCGGATATCTTGAGAACATCAGCCGAATCCTGCGGGTGCGATCCGCCTCATGCTCGGTCCCCCCCAACCCTACCGCGCCCCCACCCCGCCCCACTCCACCCCAGCCAAGCTTCCGAACTGGTGCCTTCAGTTTCAGGCCAAAGGCACGATCCTCCCCTGCCCCGCCCCTATCTTTCAGGCTGTTCTCGCACCCCACCCTGCCCGACTCTGGCCGCGGCCAGGGCTGGGCCACTCCCGCCCGAGCTGACGCCCCCAATTTCAGCCTGTCAGTGTGATCCACTGCCCCTTCTCCGCCCCATCCCGCCCACTCCACCCCACCCCTGCTGACTCCGTCAATATCAGGCTCCCGCCGTGCTCCCACCCTAATCTGACGCCAACTGTTTCAGGCTGCGGGCGCAATCCACACCACACTTCCCCTTGCCGCCCTGCCCCGCCTCCACCCTGCCCCTTCCCCGCCCTATCCCGCCCTGCCCCATCCCACCCTGCCCCCTGACACCTCCTCACCCCGCCCGCCGCAGCTCCACCTTCACTGACTCTCTGTTTCAGGCGGCGGGCATGATCCGCCCCCTGGTGTCGACGGTGATCGGGACGGACCTGGACGGGTTCCTCGAGAGCTCGCTGGAGCGCATCAAGTACCGCGCGAGCGAGATGCCGCAGGCGTTCCAGCTGCCGCTCATCCGCGCCGCCTACGGGAAGGTACCGACCACCCAGTGGGGGGGGGGGGTAATCCTGGAGTGCACCCGACTGGGATGCGTGGTGCACACAAGCTGAATCAGTGTGCACTCCAGCTGAAATAAGGTGCACTCCAGCCAGAGCAGGGTACACCCCACTTGGATGCAGCTGCACACCAGCTGAAGCAGGGTGCACTCCACAGCTGAAATAGGGTGCATCCCAGCTGGATCCAGAGTGCAGCACCCAGCTGATTTCGTCCAAGTCCAAATTCCACTTGTTTCTGAAAGGTCCATTTGCCGTTGACACGATGCAAAACTGCACTCTCTGGTCCTTGTTTGGCTTGCTCGAACAGGTCTTCCCTATTTTGAGACCCTGAGTGTGGCAGGCACAGGATGAAACGCTGATAGTGGTTGTCTGTCTCGCAGTGCACGGACTACGATCTCGACTACGGCACCGAGTGTCTGCACCTCGCGCAGAAGTACATGCGCTGCCCGGTGCGTCTCATCGATGGGCCCGACAACCTGTGGAAGGTATGGTGGGCGGGGAGGGAGAGGGGCGGGGCAGGGGGTGGGGTGAGGGAGGGAAGGGCGGGGAGGGAGAGGGAGGGGCAGGGGGAGGAGGGCGGACAGAGGGGTGGGGACAGAGAAAGGGTGGAGAGGGGTAAGGTGGGGGTGGACGGGAGGATCTGAGGGTGGGGAATAGGAGGTGCCAGGAGGCAGGTAGGGGAGGGGCCACTGGTGAGAAAAGGAGCAGGGGGAGGGGAGGGGGCAGGAGAGGGTACGAAGACAGGGTAGGAAGTGGAAGAGAATGGATGTGGAGGGGCCGGGACAGGACTGGGGAGTGCAGGGAAGGGAAGGGGATGAGTAGAGAGGGGCAGGGCAAGGGAAAGCGTGGGGGAAGGGAGGGGCGAGGGTGCTCCCAGGGTGCCTCTCATGGACGGGCCCCGCAGTCTGTGAGAGGCACGAACCCTTCCACACCAAGTGGTCCAGCGCGTGCGTCCGGTGTCCCACTGGCCAGATCGGTGACACACAGACAACCAAATTTGCCCTGAATTAGCTCCAAGAGCCAATGACAAGTGACCGAACGGTATCTGTCTCATCGATCTGGCAATTGGGTCACGTCGGAAAAAGGAGCGGACGTGTTTGCTAAACCTCCGTAATGTGCCCAACACACTCGGTATTATCGGCCGGTGAGGCGAAGGCTGGAGCACAGGATGAACGTGTCTATTCTCTCCCTTCAGGTGACGCACAAAAAAGACTTGTACGCGGCTGAAGGCGTCGTCAAAGGTGAGGAACGGAGGCCCACTCCCGCGTACGTCACGTGGTTTCGTTTGGAAATCAGGGGCAGACCCAGAGAGACCCCCCCCCCCCTGGGGAATTGAAACCCCCTCACACTTCTGCGTCGCGTGGTTTGGTGAGAAATCACGCGCGGTGGATCCAGGTGTTTGGGGCCCCGGGACTCGGGGGGGGGGGGGGGGGGGGGGGGGGGGGGGGGGGGGGGGGGGGGGGGGGGGGGGGGGGGGGGGGGGG
>JAAUXT010022588.1_pt1 | contig 13655 bp, 11 predicted proteins | sample 7278171 | NCBI WGS metagenome assembly JAAUXT01 (sample SAMN14350112, study PRJNA611818) | marine sediment metagenome | isolation source: surface marine sediment (1.8m) | place: French Polynesia: Moorea | collected 2018-08 | reverse complement strand
TTGACCATGAAACTGCTGCTGACATACTTTTGGAAGATGCTGCCTATAGGTGCTTCGATTTGGCTCACACCGATTTGGCTCAAATCGTGCAACCCATCTCAAATCACCTAAAAAGCATGAGAACTGCTCACAGAGGCGTAAAACCCCTTATTTCTGTTCTGTTCTTGCAAAAACGGACTGTCAACTGACATGAAGTTGTGAAGTATGAACTGCAGTTTTCAAAAAAAATTGTTCGCTTCTTAACAAACACTCCACCCCCCTAATCGGACTTCTCCAGCTGAGACCTTTCACGCTTCACAAGAATAAGGAACAGACATTGTGCACAGCAGGGAATTTCTCGTTTTGTGCATTGGATTGGCCGCACCTGGCGTCATGAGACTTGAAGGATAGAACAGGAAGGAGGAGAGCTGTCAGGCCTGCATGAAAGGAAGTGTAGAAACAGTGATTGAGCGGTAACTATGGAGAGATCACCGTGGTTACGAGTCTTCCTGCTGTTGGTGCTTTTCCTCATGGTGAGTTTCCACTGTTGTCTGCTCGCCTCAGCACATGTATTTCCTGTCATTATCTCTGGAGTTTTCCTTGGTTTCCGAGCAAAACGGCTTCAGGCTTGAGGTCTGTTCACACTGCACGTGGAAGTTAGAGCTGTTGGTCGCGTCAAGTGGGGAAGGAATTAGCTGTTTGCTTCAAAATGAACATAACCCGCCACAGTCGACAGTTTATGAAATATTTCTGTGCTGAAAGCGACGTTCGGTGCACGAAGTCCCGTCTGCGCGATTGCTTTCGCTCTCTGGTGTTGTTCCCTTCTCTTGAAACTTTACAGCGCGAAACCATACTGCTTGACGCAATTTTATCCCACACGACGCCCTCCTTCTGAACCCTTTGTGCTTTCGATGTGAATCAGGTATTTGGGAAAACGTGTGATTACTCTGCATAACTCAAAGAGAACGCAAAAAAGGAGCGCCGCTGCGGTTGAGGACTCGAGGCGACACGACAGCCTCGTGAGGGAAAAGACTACGAGCTGTGCCTGGGCTCAAACTTTCTTTGATCTGTGGGGCCTGATTCACCCTGGATGCGTCATGGGTCTTGTGTCTGTGCTCAACAGCTGACATTAGACGTAGGTTTACGTCTCAGGTTTGTTCACACGGGATGCGTCGCGCCATCGACGAGGCAACTTCCCTTGCGTGCACAGAGAAGCAACGCGTGGCACATCCAGGGCAAAGGCAGGCCTTGGTCTTGATACTGCGCCCATTGATGAGCCAAAAATGATTCTTGTAGTGTGAACTAGTCCTGGGGCAAAGGAAAAAAGCGAAGTCGGGAGAAAAGAGACGCCGCCTGCAAGTCCTTCCGCAACAGAAGAGAACTTTGTGAACGATCAATGCCACTACGTTGGTTCACAACATGTGCGTGTCTCGTACAAAATGACAATTGAGTTTCTTGTTGCCACTGCTGTGTCAGGTGTGTGTGTGTGTGTGTGTGTGTTTGTGTGTGTGTATGTGTGTGTGTGTTGGGCTGTCGCTTGTGGTTGGAAAAACCTAATGTCGGCAAGTTTCCGCCGGTGAGAGTGGGAACTTCGACTAAACGGGGGGATTCGGCACGTCGGAACCTTGATTCAAGCAACGTCACGTGCAAGACCCCACAGGACTGACGGGACAAAGCGCCTCGACGCCAGGGGAGGAATGCCCGTGGCTTGTCACGTACACATCAGACAGGAACATGTCTTCTGACCTGCTTCAACTGAGGATAAATCCAAATCACGTTTTACTGCATGCGAAAAACGAACGCCGATTTTCGCATCACTGTACGATTCCAAGGTTCACGCAAAGCCTGAAGCTTCCAACGGCTGTGTTGCATTCGTTGTTGCAAGTTTCCAGGGCCAGATGGCTGGGAGGGACCCAGGCTGTTCTACCTGCAGCGCCACAGGACCCGCGCAGGACGTGCCAAGAGCAACAGCAGCGGGATCGCAGGTGTAAACAGAGCACGGCGGGTCGGGAACCCAACGCTACGGAGACCTGCGCACACACCCCGCACCGCAACCCGCACACACAGCGGGGGCGGATCCACTGTTTGGCCAATGGACACTGACCCCCCAAATGCGTGGGTTGAACCAAAATGGTGCATCTTAACGACCAGGCGTGCACTGCCCCTTTTCGCAGCGTTGACAGGAACATCCGACTTCTGGCGTCATGTGTGTCGTCTGCTTCTTGTCAATTCGCGCTGCGTCGCAAGTGACGACATAATACCCAGGGATAATGCGTGCGCATCCAGTGCGAAGCTGGGATGACTTAAGGGACGCAGGACGCAGGGAAAAGAAGCACTCAGGTGTCACGGGAGCGGGCGGAACCTTCCACATCACGTCAGTAGGACATCATCCGTGGGCTCTCCGGTTTTCATTTCCACTTTGCTATTTTTTAAAGCTCTAGCATTCAGTGAGCAAAGCGTGTTCCATCAGCCCCGCAGATCTATTTCCATCGAGAAGCGACAACTGGCTCCGTCCATGAGCGCTGCATCGTGAATTGTGCTGCATCGCCCACGCTTTATGCATTGTGCTCCCAGTGTGAAGCAAGCCTGCCCCGCCGATGTCTCCCAGGATTGTTTGTTTGAAACTTTGTGTATTATTTCTGAGTTTTTATCTGGGTTACCTTTGTTGCAGTTTCATAGACCCAGATTTTCTGCGATGTTTGAAACTTGAAAAGGTCCCGCACTTTTTTGTAGACACAACACGGGAATAATCTGAAACTTGCTTGAACCACTTCTTGTGAATAGCACACGAGGCTGATGTTACATCTGAAGACGACGGAAATTCGCCTGTTTGATGAAATGAACACGATACCTGAAGCCGTTTTGCACAATTCTCGACGAAATGTCAGAAGCTCCTTGAGGAAGATGCTTTTTTCGAGGAAGCGTTTTGCGGGAGTGTCGCATCTTTCGGAAACTGGAGTGGGAGAAACAACGGTGGTGGATTTTGATCCTGTCACCCCAGTTTCAGCCTGTGGTTTCTGTTCTGATCCAGCGGGGCACGAAACACAGAAGCCCCTTGAACTGGTAGTAAGTACTCCCGTGCCACCAAGGAAGGGCCAAAGGTGGCCAACGGCCGGACACAAAGTTGTTCAGTGACGAAATGCAGGGAGGCCCTGAAACTCTCATTCTTGTCCACCCCGGGACATAAAGATTGCATGAAGACTCTTGTTTTCTGGAAGATCCAGGAGGGCGGAGACTGCCATCCTTGCCCGCCCATACCCCTCAAGGAGGAGGACGTACGTGTGCGTCGCAGAAACGACTGTCAAGCATTAACACCTTTTAATGTGAGCTCGTGTGAACTGCCCTTGCTGAATCTGTGACGAACCCCACCCCAGAATCGTCAGCAGGGTGCAGTTCCCCCACCCAGCCGCTGGGCTGCGGAGCATCATTCAGCGCGCTCAGGGACGTGTTGTGTTTCGTATCCGTCTCAGCGCTGCCATTTCCAGGAGCAGTTTTATTCCCCATCCGTCAAATCCGTCAATCGGCGTCTCGACGCGACGCGCCCCTAACGACGTAACGACGCCGTGGAGACGGCGCGCTGTGAAACGCGCGCGTCGCAAAGTGCGCGCGTTCACGCCAAAACCGCCTTGGTGCGCAGACTCTGTGCGATACGCGTGTGTTTTGAGCGCGTGTGGGTGGAGATTGAAACAGTAGGTTCCTTGAACATTGTTTGTTTTGGCCAAATGCCTTTGTCTCGTGCGCAAAACTTCATAATTAATTTGGTTGCCCTGAGGAGAACCTCACTGAATATTTTGATGCAAACAAATTGAGAGTTGGGGTTTCATTGAGCAAAAGTTCGCGGCGATCTGCATCTCTGAGCTATTGATACGGCTGCAGGCGGACATCTTTCGCGGAACCAACGGCGCAGATCCAGCGTCTGGTCCACAGGGGTACTGTCCTGACTTTGTCTCTTTTTGCGAGGGGAAATGGCAATGTTCGCAACGATTGGGCAAAGTTCCTGAGCGGGGCTGTTTGCTGATCAGAGTGGGCAGGCCCATCCCAGACCCACTCCCGTCATTCAATCGGGAGTGGGAAGGAACAGTTCGTGGGAGTTCACGGACATCAAGGCTCGAGGTCCCCTTGGATCTGCTCTGGGCTGTCTTTGCTGTCCTCGTTAGGCTGCTCGTTGCTGAGGCTTGTGTTGTATTGTCAGGAAATTAGGCTATTTTCCTGAGCTTTTTATGAATCAACACAGACAACAAGCCCCGGGCGCGGCTGTCCACAGAAGCTGCAGGAGCCTCTTCAGGTTTCTTATGTTGAAACTGCAGCGCGGATAAGTGGGGACATGTTGGCCTCCGCCCTCAGCCCCTGAAAGATACCTCCAGTTTTTGTGCCGGAGAGGCCAAATTCTCTGCTGTTAGTTTGGCCATTTTTGGGAAGTTTTGTCAGTGTCACCTAGGGCGTCAAGTCGCCTTCACTTCACCCTGGATCCGTCTTGAAAGTTCACAGGAACTGCAATTGAATTGAGGAGTTGAATCCAAGGGAAACATCTGCCGATGACCAATGGAAGTGGTTGGGTGCATTCAGGAAGCCTGGAGAGCTCTTCACTGTTCAACAACGGAACGCAGCGCCTGGACACCACTCCAGAGGACACAGGGAGCCAGGGAGCCACCCACTGCCCTTCTCCGATGTGAGGAAGGTCCGCATGGCGCAGACATTGGTCGACCCACACAATTTTCTTTGCACGCAGGCTCAAACGCGGGTGATTCCACGAAACCAACAGCCCTGCGCACTGGATGCAGAGCCTGTCTCCCCCAATCCCTTGAAGAAAATGTGCTCCAGCGGTCTTGAACCGCCTGACATGCAAATTTGTGTTTCTGGCAGGAAATGTTTGTCGCCCCTGGATCCGCAGCAGAGCCTGGTGCAGAACTGAGCAAACAGTTGACCAAGCTCATTTTGGTGGAGTCCTCGAGGTGCCAATGCGGAGGGGCAATTATCGCCCACTGATTGGGTGCGGGCTCCAGTGCGTGCAAGGCTAAATAGAGACGCATGAGCCAATCCACTCGCTCTGTCAAGTGCTCACGCTCTGCCGGGCAGGGCACACGGTGAACACATCGAACGTCTCTGGTTGATTCACGATTCTGGTCGCAGTTTCAAGCCGTTCCGTGTAAATCTGGGAGACAAAATCAACGCAATCGACGCAATTAAGACAACAAATTGGGACTGGTCACAGACACAAACCACAACAGCGAAAAGGACCCACCGTCTGTGCCCGCAGTGCCCACGAGCCACGAAAGGTTCTGACAAAACTGGCAGCTGAACTGATACCGTTGATTCGGAATGACTTTTTGTGGTGATTTCTCGCTTTGTTCAGAATTGGCAAACTCGTCACAGGAACCTGTGACAACATGTTCACTATGAATGACCCTTGATCACGCTCCAGTCACACTTCAGCGCTGAGACTGAGATCCCAGGGCTCAGAGCCTCGACACTCGAGACAGACTGAAACACGCTGAATGAGACAGGCTTCGCCAACTGCAAATTTAACACTGATGTCGGCGACAGATCCAGAGAGCTCTCAGATCTGTTCTTCCGCAAGTTTTGCCGGATTTGACACCTCAAGGCGCAAACGTTTCAGTTGGAGCTATGAGTCTGTTGAAGAGAGGGCTGCTCGCTTCCCAGTGATGTAGTCCTGTGTCCGCCTCTGCTGTCTCCTGCTGTCGTGTCCCTGAGCTCCCAATTAACTCTGCAGCACCAAAGACTGAACCACCGCGTGTTCAACCGCGGCTCAATTCGAGAAGTTTCGTCCAGAGGTGAAATGAAGAGTCTGGAGCCGTGTTTCCGTCGCGTGTGTTCGTCCCCTTTGTCTTGTGAGCTTTTTGCGTCGTGCGTGTCCTGACCACGCGACGACTCAACGGGGATCCAGGGGCCTGATTGTGAAGTTGGAGTCCGCAGATCCACACCCTGGATTGGACCCCAGTCAAGTCTGGCTCAGGCCCCAGTGTACCAGCCTGGATCCCCTGGAGGGGTCCTTTTGGTCCCGAGCAAGCCTACCCATTTTTTCAAATTTTTACATGGAAATCCACTGTGAAGCATGTGTACCAAACATGAGGAACAGACGCTATTCACTGCACCAAGAGGGACTGTGGGCACAGACCTTACGGCCTGCAGCCCCAGCCTGGAATCTGAAGCCACACTGCTGCACCACACCGAAGTCCCTGGTCTTCAGATCGTTTTCTTCGGAGAAACCGAACCGGAGAAGTTTGATAACTGACCCGCTCCACATCTCACTTCCTTCCTGCTCCGGTTCCGCGGCCATGTATCTGGAGTCGTGTTTACAGCGGGAGAAGAGGCAGTCTGAGGCGCGGGTAAACACTCCGGTGTGGCCCTCTCCATCCAGGATCGCCCAGCATTCCGCAGACCTGCAAAGGCAAAATTTGTCCTGAGCGCATCTGGATTTGGTCCCAACCCCCCAACCCCATTGGAGACGCTTCCAACTTTGAAAACTTGCCGATGGTTTTGCGAGGCCTCTGAAGCTAGAATTCAACACAAAACGACGAAGAATATTCTTCGGAAGTGGCTCACACAAGTGGCGATGGTTTTTGCCATTTTTGTGTCTGGAGTACGAGGCAGCAAATTTAAGTAACCGATCGGTCCCGATATTTTTTGATCAGTATTGAACTTCAGTTCGATCTCTTGTCAATGTCTTCCAAGGATGTTGATCTTCCCTTGTGGACAATGGAGATCATTGTCATGGTTCACTGGTCATGTGAATGACCTCTTTTTTGTGTCGGCCCGACACAGGTCAGCGGAATTTCATGGTGTCAAGGAGTGAGTTACTCGGAGCAGTGGAAATGTTGTTTCTGCTTGGAATTCTGTTGTTCCTGGTGAATGCAAAGTTGGTTTTGGATGCCAAAGGTGAGCAGAGAGTGACATTGAAATTCCTGGTGCAATCTGGACACACACCAATCCAGGAGTGGAGGAAGCTTCATGAGGTGTGGGGAGACCAGACTCTATCAAAGACTCAAACAAGGTTTTGGCACAAGAAGTTTCAGGAGGGCAACAACCAACTGGCCGATGCTCCAAGACCTGGAAGACCAAAGTCCCAACGTACCCCTGAGAAGATCCAGATGGTGAGTGACATTCTGGAAGGCAACAATGGATTAAGCCTGCAGAATCTGTCAGCAATGTCTGGCATTTCAACACACACACTGAGGCAAATCATCAAGAAGGACTTGAATCTGCGTTGGAGAGTCCCGAAATTTATTCCAAAGGAACTGACACCAGTGCAGCAATGGACCAGGTGGGCGTTGTCCCGTGACCACATCCAACTCCTCTGTTCTCAGGAAAACCCAGACTCTTTTGTGAGACGCATTGTGACCGGGGATGAGACATGGATCTCGACTTTTGAAACTGAAACCAAAGCAAACAGTCTGCAGTGGATGCATCCAGGTGACAAAAGGCCCAAGAAACCACAACAAATTGATGGAGTGAAGAAGGTGATGATGACACTTTTCTTTGACTGTAAAGGGGTCATTCTCATTGACTTCCTCAAACCCAAGGAGACCATCGACTCCCCTCAGTACTGTGAAACTCTCAAAAAACTCTAAGAAGCTCTCAGACGCAAAAGACCAGAGTTATGGAAGGACAGGTCATTCATTTTGCACCACGACAATGCGTCCCCCCACACATCCGACTTCACCATGGAAAGGCTCAAGAAATGGAAGATGGAGCTCCTTGAACATCCCCCAAACTCTCCGGATTTAGCTCCTTGTGATTTCAGTATTTTCCCAAAGTTAAAGGCAAAGTTGAGAGGAAGGCACTTCAAGACCCTGCAACTGCTGAAGGATGAAGCCAGGGACATCCTGATGAACTTTCCGGTGTCTGTCTTTGACGATGCCATGCATGAAATGGTGCTGCGATGGCAAAAGTGTGAGGCTGTGAATGGTCATTATTTTGAAGGAGATGGTGTTGAGATTGACCCTCTGTTCAAGAAGAATGCAGGAGATGACTCCCAAGAGGACTCGGACAGCTCCAGTTCAGATGATGACCACACCCCTCAAGATTGACTCTCATTTTCCGCCAGCCACTCAAATTCTGTGATGTTGTGATCGCCTTAACTTTTGGCTCATTCGTTGTTTGAACATTTTAACATTTGCATGACTTTACCCTTACACCTGACCTCAAGTTGTCAAAGTTTTGGAAAGTTTGAATAAACCGTTGTTGAACTGCGCCCGACAATCGGTTACTTAAATTTGCTGCCTCGTATCTTGAAAAACCATATCAGCCAAATATTTTCCGTGACTGCTCCAGGGGTTGCATCGTGGACCAGTCGAGAGGGGGGACCAGCCCAGACGGCTCGATCTCAACCTGCAGTTTCTTATGATGGGCAAGGGAGACATTTGTGCTTTGACTAAACTGTGTCATTTTGTCGTGTGTCGCGAGACGAAGCTGTGTGACTTGTTTGTGTGACAGGAGCTCTAGTTTTCTGTGTGCACCAGGTGTGTTGGTGTCTCCACCGCACAGAGTTGTCCTGATGTCCAGGCTTCTGCTCGAGTGGACTTGTCACTTCCCTCTGCTCACACCTGCTCTCGGCCCGAGTAGTTGTCAACATGTCAACTCGTATTGCAATGCTGCCAACAGCGCAAGGGGCGGGTCCAGGGGTGGATGGCCCACCTCACCTTTTCCTTGTGTGTCCGTTGTTGTGTGTTTTGTATGAGACAGGCAGGCAGGCAATTGTGTGATACATCAGACACTCCTTGTGTTTCAAAAAAGAGATTCGATCAGGATCCAACGAGTCAAAGCCCCTCGACTGAATCTGAATCCTCACCCAGTATACGGTGTTTTCCAACAGCGCGACGTCTGAAACACCAAACAAGCACTTTGTTGGAAGCAAACTTTCTCCACAGAGAGTATAATTTAGTGCAATTCCATGTAGTTTCTCCATCGGGGAGTCCGGCTGCTACCAATCTGAGTTCCAGTCAGGTAAGGACTGATTCACACAGGGTACGCCGTGCGTGCAGTCGCCACACAAGGCATTGGAATCTGCGTCGGCTTGATCAGTTTCATGCTGGATTCTCAGGTGCTGCGTCCCTGTGCAAGTCAGCTTGATTGGCACTGGGACAGAAGCCAGTGACGAAGCAGGACCACAGGAAGGGTGTCCTCCTGCAGGGAGCCAACGCTCCCGCACCACGTGTTGAATCGACGAAGCGCTCTTGGACTGATTCAATATGTACGTGTCGACAGCGCAGGTGCGGGACATCCAGGGTAAAACAGGAAGAAAGGCTCGTGCTGAGTCCACGCAGTGCCCAACGGCGCACATGACGTACCCAGCGTGACACAACCCTGACTAATGCAGTCAGATCGGAACGGCTGCAGACTCGACTTTTTACCAAAGCCTCCGAGTCCTAATGCGCGTTTAGCAGTGAGATGCGCAATTTGCCACTCAAGGAGAGAAACACGGCGCTGTGAAGAGAAGTGTGCCGCCCCGTGCTGCTTGCGGACGGCGCTCCAGGCCGGGAGGTCCCGTTTGCTTCGCTCCGTGTGACGCGTGAACAGCTGGACCAGGGAACACTCCAGATTTCTTCAACTGTGTGTTTTGGTTGTGTCTGTGCGTGTGGGTGTAGGTTCTATGTGTGTGTGAAAAGATGTGAATTCAAGTGCTTGTGCGTGCATGCGTGTTTTGTATGATGCCACCCGCAATTTCATTCCACAGCTCAAAAGCACTCCTCACCAGTTTCAAAGAATTTCCTTCAAAGCTCAAACCAAAAATTGCAGCACCTCAACAGATCTGAAGATTCCACTCATCTAATTTGATGCGTGAAAAGCATGGCAAATTGAGCATGTTTGCAGAGTGCAGAGAGAGCCTCTCAATATGTGTGGACTGCACTGAAGGTCTTTTCGACAGAAACAGATGGGAAGGTGCATGTCATCGGAAGGGTGGATCGTGTTTCAGGGGCCGATCCAGGGGTGCCCCCCATGTCCCCCTGAATTGCGTGAGGGGTTTTCATTTTCTCGTTGCGTGGGATCAAACCCTTGCGGATGGCCATGTTTCCAACCCGAGAGTCATCGCTGAGTTGGGCCAGCTCAAACCAGTCCTGGATCAGCCCCTGCGCCCTGGCTGAGGTTAATGCTCTGTCTGAAAACGACCTCCGCCATCAGAGGACAACTGCACTCTCCGCGCCTGCCTGTGATGGATTTCGAGTGTTCAACCTTTTTTGGTGAGAGAAGCACAGCTGACCACAACTCGGTTTGTGTCACTGGAGAATGTAGGGAGCTGAAGGGCATGGGCCTCCGACCCAACCCGAGCCAACACAAACCCAACCCAACCGGATTGAACCCATGGGAGAAGCGGTGAGGTTATCTGGTGCCATGGAGAAAAGGCAAAAGAAATGGAAACAAACTTCAATCTTGATTCTTCAAGCTAACTCTCCGCCACAGAATGGGATCGTCTTCACTTGAGTCTCCAGTCCGTCCATATGCCTTTCGCGGTGAAACAATTTGACACGACTTTTCGTGCCGGATGATCACGTCAAATATTGCGCGACAAATCTTCGAATAATTTGTTCGCCATAAAATATTGTGTTGTGCACACAAAAACGATTTCGCTTGCTGTTTTCCTCAAGCTGTGAGCCCTGCAGCGACATCGCTGTAGTGTCGAGGCCTCGAGGCGCAGACTCAGCACGATGTTGAATGTTCTGCCCCGCAAACACTCTTCAGAAGAATGTTGTTGTGCACAAAAAGTGCAAAACACGCGGATCTGAGTGATTTTCAGGATCCCGCCGAACAATGCTACATTTCAAACATTTCTGCAGTTCCTGTGACAGGAGCAGGGCGGATCCAGGAACTCCAGGAACTCCCCTCGAGCATTGTCCTCGACGTTATCTTTGCTTTGTGATCAGGCTTCGTGAAATTGGAGTTGGCTCGAAAAGAAGAAAAACTTTGCGATTTTTTCACCACGTCTCGTGGGCTGATATCAACCTGCAAAAGATTGAAACGGAAAGGCTGAAGTAAGACGACATGCAACAAGAGATTCTCACTCAATACAGACCAGCGCTTCCATACTTCATTTGTTGAGCGGAGTTCCAGCCCCCATGGAGGCCCCACCAAATTTGAAGAAGAATGCTGCGCTCAATGGGGAAAAATTATCAAGAACAAGAAAGTTCGTTCGATGGACACCAGGTCTCAAGCCTCTCTCGCACAGCCTGGATTCACCCCTGCTGGATTCACCCCCTGCATGTGTGACGTTCCGGTTTTTCTAAGATTCCTCCACATCCTGTTTCATTTTTCCTGTGTTTAAGATTGGGGCACTTGCAGATCAGAGGACTGCAACCAAAATTCCCACCCACCCACTTGAGTTTCTTTGAGCAGATTGGAATCTGCAGACGCGTGTAGATGTGGAAGCGGCTCTCGCGTGCGTCGCCTCCAATCTGCGGGGAGTTGGGAGATTATCCAGGCCCCGCTGCCCCTGCCGCCCGAGCTGCAGATTGCCGTCTGTTGACGCAACAATCGCTCGTAAATAGCGGAAGTGCGATAGCGCCGCGATAACTGACATTGTTGTGGGCGGCGCCCGCCACCGCACGCGAAACGCTGTGAAATAGGCACTTTAGGACATGGAGAATCGACCCATGTGGTCCGTGGTACGTGTAAGCAAGCACAGTGAGCATTCAGTGAATCTAAGATTGAGGTGCATGCTGCAGGGGACGAAACTTCACGGAGGCCCAATCTCCAACCTGCAAAACTTAAACAATTCACAAGCTACAAAATGGACATTTTCTCGGGTCGGAGACCCTGCACCACGTAGGTAGGCCCCCTGGGTCAACCAGAGATGTGAAGCCGACGATATGTGCACATAAGACGTTTTGCCGGGTAATTCGCGCCGTTACCTTGCAGTGCGTGTGTCTGTGCCACAAATCAAAACTCTCATTTGGGCCGCTCCGCGCGGGAAGTTCTTTAATCTTCATAATCACGAGGAGATCTACTTTGCACGCAATTCTCGTGGATGGCTTGTCGCTGAGTCACAAAGAAACCATCTACAAAGCTCTTGAAGTCTTTTGACGTTTACATGGAGTTTTCAGAGGATTATCTGACAGATGCAGGAGGGAACGGGCAGAAGAAACGCGCTGATTGTTGGGTGAAGAGCAGGATTGTCTTGAGTCCCTCGGTTCCCTCGATTCTCTCCAGGTGACTTCTTGCTGGAAGAGCCTCACTTCCACCAAGACGTTTCCACGGCTCATTTTGCGAAACAAGTCGGGTGGTTTCGCGCAACAGGAAATGAGGCAAAGTTCATTGTCACCAAAAGTGCCTTCTCTGGTGTTCCCAAGCCTTTCAAGCGCTTCATGACAACTTCTGTTCACAATGCGCCTGTGTCGAATTCCCATCACAGATTCTCTGCATTTCGCTCTGATTGTAAAAAATTCCAATTTGCTATCCATTTGGACCCTTCGCGAGCTGCCATGACAGACTAATGATGAATTTCCGTCGCATTATCCATCATTTCCCGCACAAGTGTCGGCAGCGTCGTGACGGGGGAGTCTCTCCGTGGCGCTGACACGTGCGACGCTCGCCTAATGACGCCCAGGCCGGGTTCACACACGATACGCCGTGCGCTCTGTCCCTGTGCGGACAAACCAGTGCCACAGAATTGTGATCTTTTTGTATCTCCGTGATGGGTGCCGCGTCCAAAGAGATTCACACTGTGTGAGACACGCGTTATGTCCCTGTCGGCCCTGCGTCGTCACTTGCACGGCCACACAGTGCACCGCGCGAATCCAGTGTGAGATGAGCCTGACACAGAAATTACATTGAGATGGACCGTGAAGAGTGGCAAAACGAGAAAAGTCGGAGAACAGCAACACAGCTGCAGTGTGACTGCGATGGACTACGTCTTCTGTTGTGTGTGCCAGTGCGTGTTGAGACACGTGCGTGTGTGTGTTGGAGAGGGAATGACGAAGTGCGTGTGTGTGCGTGCTGGGCGAACACGTATCTCTCTCGACAACACATCTGTTTGGCCTGCCTTGCGAGTGCGTAGCCAAATCCATTGTAGATCTCACCCCAGGTTTCATAATTTGACATGTTAATTTCTTTTTCAATGCTGCGTTTAGGTCGCAGGGAGACTAGAATCCACGACGCGAGACATCCCTTGTATGCCAGAATTGCCAGCACAGGGCTTGAAACTATTCAAGAAATTCTGGGCTTTGTCCTGAGATGCTGCTTCCGTAACTCCCGCACAATAATGGGAAAATAAGAGTCGCTTTGGCCTGTTTCACACTTTATGTATGAATTGGTCCGGTTCCGTGGAAGTCAATGGGTACTGCGTCGTCCTTTGCGACGCAATGCCTGTGGACGAGTGAAAGGATACCACCGCGCAAGACGCTTTGGATGTAAACAAGGCTTTGGCGCGAAAAAGAATGACAAAAGGCTTTTGTTCTTTGTCGGGAACGTCTTCGTTGTCTTTGTTCTGGGTTCCATCCATTTGTTCCAGGTTGCATCCAGTTCCACCTTTGACATTCGAAAGAACTCATTACACTGCTGCACCCAGCCAGGCAAACACGTTCCTGAGTAGACAGTGCGTCTGAGGGACAGAATCACTTTTTAGGTGATTTGAGGAGCTTGGTCCGATTTGTGAGCTTTTGGAAAAAGCGAGCGAAATCGGAGTGAGCGAAATCAAATCACCTATAGGCAGCCTCTTCCAAAAG
>JAAUXT010121496.1_pt1 | contig 13657 bp, 7 predicted proteins | sample 7278171 | NCBI WGS metagenome assembly JAAUXT01 (sample SAMN14350112, study PRJNA611818) | marine sediment metagenome | isolation source: surface marine sediment (1.8m) | place: French Polynesia: Moorea | collected 2018-08 | reverse complement strand
CTGTGAGCTATGTTGGATAACTCCCTCACACTTGACTGATACTGTGTGAAAACACCTCTCGTGGCTGATGCCACTCGAGTTGTTCTCACACAGTATCAGTTTCATGCTCGGGAGTTATCCTATACGTAATCCTACACTTTTGACTTAAATGGTTTGACACTTGTGCACTTTTGGTTGTTTTGACTTGTGCCTTACAACAGGTAATCAAGTGATGCATGGAGATTATTCAAATCCTCACCTTCGGCTTGGATTGAATAATCTCCTTGCCTCCCTTGATTACCTATACCAGAATATTTTGTCGACGTTTCTTTGCACTCGGAAACACGATTGAGGACAATATACAGTTTTGCGAAGAGAGATCTGACCATGAATAGCAAAATATGAACACCCCGTGTCCGATCCATTTGGGGAGAAGATTGAGAATCTGGAAACCAATTTGTGCTGAAAGAGAAATTCTTTTTCCTTCAAGTGGCTGACAAGAGTGCAAGGCTGAAACAAGCGAAGATTACAAACTGAGCACCCTGCGCATCTCAGAGAACTACTTGAGGAAAGAGTTCGCCAAAACAGAGCGCACAGATTTGAGACAAAGCACCGCGATTTGCGACGCGACAGTCAGTGTGTCTCAGGTGGGTGGTGGCCAGAAAAGTCTGCAAAGATCTGAACCCCGATCTCACCAAAAACGGTGTGTGTGTGTGTGTGTGTGTGTGTGTGTGTGTGTGTGTGTGTGTGTGTGTGTCTGTGTGTGTGTGACGAAGAAGAAAACAGATAAACTTGTCTCCCAGCAGTGCACACCAGTCACGCAGTTGGTAGCCACAGCTATATCATTGGTATGTTTGACTGCGACGTCGCATCATCAATGTACAAGGGGAATTCAGTGTGTTCTGCATCGCTTGGTTGCTTCCTCATCGCGGCCAAAAACCCACTCTCAGCAAAACTACATTGGGTGTCTTGTTCTGGTCTGTTTCCCGTGAGCTCGATTTGGGAATTTGCAAGTTTCTTTCGTGACTCAGTCAAATATCGCCTGGTGGAAATTTTCCAACACAGTCCCAAACAGACGGAATTTGTTGAGTTTCATCGAAACATTTTGCGGACATCAGTCTTGTCGTCACTTTGATAATGGGATATGAAACCACATCCACACACTCAGAGTGAAGCAACTTTACCTCGTGGATGATGAAGGCTGGATGTTTCTTGTGCTTTCTTTTGGTCTCGATGTTTTTGTGTCATCGGATGGTGCGGAGTGAACCGATTCTCAAGGACAACCTCACGGAGTCAGGTACGTCTCCATCTCTGTCCTCAGAAGTCAGCTGATGGGCGTGTCCGTGTGTGAATGAGAGAGAACGAAGAAAAGCGAAAAGACAAGAAAGTGAAGAGAGTGTTGAGGGGCTGAACGATGTGGCCTCTTGGGCCCAATCCCATCTGGGGGAAAGAGGCATTGTGTGCTCACAAGAATTTGCAGTCGTTGTCACGTTGGGTTTCTTTGCTGGAAAACGAACGACTGATTTCGTACGTGATCAAGATGAAGTTCATCCAGTTGGTCAGACGGAAGTTCAAGTCTGATACGCGCCACGTCACACATTTCAGCCGGGCGGTGGTTCATTTCCTCACGCGGTGAAGACTCCACTGGCTGCGGCAACTCCTCCTCCTCCGCCTGCAGAACCCTCGACTGGCTGTTCGGGCAACTGAATGAAACAAATGTCACTGCAATTGGCTATAAATCATTCACGATATCCACCGACACAGATCTCGTCATCAGCAGCGTCATTTGGGTGAGTCTGTTCGTGTTTGTTCTCCCACCGGTAGAGTGTGGGAGTATACGGAGCTCCTGGAGAAATTTGGACTTGGGAAATTGAAAATTGAAATGGAGGGCTGTGATTGGCTTAGATTACGACCAGGACCAATCACAGAGCTTGTTAGATTGAGGAGCCAATGACAAAGTTGCACTTCCCTGTGCTGCCCTCGGTGGGAGATTATGCAATGAACTCAAAGTTCATGACCCTTTTATTCCGACGTTCTGCGGAAAATGCACAGTTTAACGGTTGCGTAAGATACAGTAGACTCATGCGGCTTTTGTGAGCTCGAAAGAGGCGACAGCAGCCTGTCAAGGAATGAAACCAGAGCTTTCAGGAGAACCAAACGCATTTTCGAGTTCCATGGCACATAAGCTTTTGCCGACGCAGAAGAACAGGTAGAAGGTAAAATTTACCATCCATTGGTGTGAAAAGTTCGTTTTGTACAAAGCAACGTGGTCGTTTGCTGGGCGAGATTATTGTTTGAAGAATAACTTTCGCTACTGCGTTTGGTTCACGTGCTCTTGCTTCGACAACTTCTTCTGGAACTGTTGCAGGAGCAACACGAGAGGCTCACCGTTCACTGGTGCTCCCATTCAAGCGCCAACATCAGCGTCAAACCTACAGTTTCCATGGTGAATCTGCAGGCCCCTTCAGGGCAAACTTGGCTGTTTGAAAATCTAAACGTCAACATTGTCAATTCAAGTCTTAGTTTGAAAACACTTACTTTCAATATGACAACTGGCCTTTCTTTGACTATCAATGTCCAGAACAGTAGCATGGCACTTTTATACTTTATTGGTAATTACCAGGTGGACATTTATGATTTGCACTTCACATTTGATGAATGGATTTTCACAATTTATTCACAAGACAGCTCAGTTGCCATTAGAAATTGTGTTTTTGTTCAACGAAACATTACACATGATTTGGCATACACAGATGATTTTGGAAATGTATTCATGATTGCCATTTCCAGCCAAGTGACATTGACCAATGTACAGTTCAAAAATGTTGGTGCCAGGTATGGCCTCATTCAAATGCAAGACAGCAGTCACCTTATGATGAGAAATGTGTCATTCCTATCAAATGGATTTTGGTCAAAATCAAAACACAATCCAAAACCGGATTATTACGATGATTCCTATTACATCCAAGATCGAAGCAAAGTGTCAAATTTCTCATTGATCACACTGACTAACAACAGCTCTGCGAGAGTGGAACATGGCGTCATGTCCCACAATGTTGCGTGGAAAGGAACCTGCTTTCATGTGGGCAGCACCTGCAGTGTAGAACTCCTCAATTCAACATTCAACGGAAACATAGCTGGCAACTGCGGTGGGGTGCTCTGCTGTGAATCAGACTCCAAACTGGATGTGAGGAACTGTGTATTTGATAGCAACACTGTGGACCACGGAGATATTGCATTTTTGAGAGATTCACCTTCATGCAAACAGACAGGGGGAGGTGTGATGATGTGCGACCACAGAGTTAGCATTTTGATGACAAATTGCACATTTCAAAACAACACTTGTGGAAATGCCATACTACGATCAAGCGATGGTGCTGTTCTGCGAAGCGGAGACAACACGTCGCTGCACATCCAGGACTCACGGGTCCTCTACAACACAAACGCATATGGAGTCTTCTACACTGGCAGAGGAACGAAGGCTGTGGTCAGAGGGTCAGAGTTCAGCAACCAAGGCACAAACGTATTTTACTTCCACCACAGATCTCACGTATTCTTCGAGGGCTGCAATTTTCAATCAAATAACGACACGGCAATGTATGCAGAGGCTTCTCAAATCACCATCAACAAGTGCAAGTTCAACAACAACACATTGAATGACACAATTGGAATTTTTGATGTGTGGCAAAATAACAAACTTGTGATCAACAACTCCTTGTTTGGTGGGAATTCATGGCAAGACGGTCCAAAAACTCAAAACTTGTGTGCTGTGATTTGTGTGGCAGAACACTCTTCTGCTCATCTTGAAAATACGGAATTTTTCAAAAATCTTCTGTCAGCCCGAATGACTTTAATTCGAAGTGAGGAGTCAGTGATCAGTATGAAGAACTGCAGTTTCAGCAGCGAGGAAAAAAGACCTGTTATTTCTGGGTATGGAGCCACCTTCAGCATAGAAAACTCACATTTCCCAAAGGTGTACGAACTTCCACTTGTTGATCCCTACGTAGAACGTCCTTGGCTACGAAATTCAGTTTTAACAGTGAAAAACACTGTTTTCCCTTGGGGTGTGTACCTTGTTCTCGCCTACAACTCTTCGGCGCGGTTTGAAAACTGCACCTTGCAGGGATACGACAGTTGCTTGATTGTCCATTCCCAAAGCCGAATTGAGTTTCACAAATGTACACTGGAAGTTTCTGGTGGCGTAATCACACGACCCCTCCCACGACATACAGGTTATATGAAGGACTTTTTCTCAGTGTATGTTGCACGTGACTCATTTCTCTCACTCACAAAATGCATTCACGGATGCAACATTTGGAGTGAGTCAAACAGTACGATCGACATTTTGGACTCAGAAGCAAAACACTTTGCAGGTCGGTGGGAAAGTTCGAGATATTTTATTGTCAAGACAGAACTTTTCATAAGAAATTCAACGTTGACGTACGAATATTTTTGGGATCACATTTATCCCCCTGAGTTGCACCTGAACAGCAGCATTTTGACAGCAGTCAATGTGACTGTTCGTCGTGGAATCAAAATGTTCCTCTCCAACTCAAATGCCACGTTCCATCGTACAGCAATATCAGTTCAGCATATCTTTCTCAATGACACCACCGTACATCCTCAATATTTTCAGATTGCTATTTTGCAAAACTGGAACAATTACCTCATTATACAAGACACATCATGCGAGACTGGGAACAGTTGTCTTTCCCTGAACCTCACACAAACATCCAACATCATTGTGGAGAGATCAACCGTGCAGATGAGATTTTCATCCCGTCCTGGGAGTGGGAGGCGTCAAGGGTCGCTCCGAATAAGTGACGGTATTTTAATTACTGAAGTGATCCCACCACATCTGGAAAATACGAAATGGTGGCCTTCGCATTTTGCCACGATTTTTACCTGGAATGTCACATTGGTTGTTGGAAATGAAACACTACTGTCCAGTGACAGTAATTTTCTGCAAAAGGCCCAGAATATAATGTTGACAAACAGCACATCAGGGAATGGCATATTTGGAACAAAGGTGCTTCAAGATGGAATACTCAATCAGGGACAGGAGTCCCAGGCTTTGAATAGACTCTTAAACACTTCTTTAACAACTGAAAGGAGAGGCACCCCAAATTCAAACAAGGTTTCAAATGTTGGCACACTGAATGACCTGAATGAGACAATGATTTGTCAACACCATGACACACCATTTGCAGCAGGTGAGATTCAATATTTGTGTCCCGAAATTTGTTTTACCAGGAAAATATTGTGTGCAACTGACTACTGGTTTATTTGTTGTTTTCCAGTGACGGCTCACAATTGTCCCCCATGTTTTTGCCATTTTGATGTGAAGAGTAAGAGGAATATTTTCAACTGTACCAACATCACTGTTTCAAGAATGCCTCAAATACCTCAATTGACACACACAGTCTTTGTCAGCAAAAGTCAACTTCAAGAACTCAGCATTGATGATATAATACAAATAAATGAATCAAGTGCAAAGTCACTGGACCTCACCAGCAACAGGATAAAGAAAATTTCATCTGACATACAACATCTTGACAAACTGGATTCAATTTGGTTGGCAGGAAACCTATTTCACTGTGACTGTTCTATGACTTGGATGATCACTTGGTTGAACACCAGGAGGAATTCATCAACTGAAAACCTTGTGAGGGATTTTCAAGATATCATATGCAGAAACAGCAAGTTTGATGGATTGCCAATTTACTTACTATCAGATGTTCTTCTTGGATGTTACCCAAGCAAGTGGTCTTCTGGTCAAAAAGTTGGCTTGGCAGTTGCATCTGCTGTTATTTTACTTGTCTTTTGCCTCACAATAATTAGTTTTAACAACTCTAGAGAAGTAAAATTTCTATTGTTTTACTACCTAAAATTGGACACTGTAGCAAAAGATGATAAGCATGAAAATCTTGAAGGAAAAGAATATGATGCCTTTCTATGCTTTACGTAAGTGTGAAAACCAATTTTGAATTCTTTCTATTGCAATTTTATCCTGTTTTTCATCAGTTTTAGTTTGGTTCCAATGATCTACAGAAGAGTGTGTTTCTTGCTCACCCTTCTTACTTGTTGAAAGTAAAGTTTCATTGTGTTGTTCACAGGCAAGCAGACAAGCAATGGTTGATTGATGTGCTTTGGAAAAAGAAGGCCAAAGGGAATAGAAATCTTGATATTGAAGTGGAGGATGGATTCAGGCTTTTTATTCATCAAAGGGATTTTATAGCTGGGAGAACAATCATGGCAAATATCAGAGATGGAATTGAGAAAAGCAGAAGAGTAATCTTTATTCTGTCCAGGTTTGTAGAGAAAGAACCCAACCTTCCATTGTTACATTTTGCTTGTTTCCATTCTCATTTGCTCAAAATGGATTTGTGTTCTAGAAACTTTTTGAAATCAAAATGGGGAATGGAAGAATTCATGATTGCTGATCATGAAGCAGTAAATGGCAGGAAAAATTTTATCATCCCAATTTTGACTGAAAAGCTGGAGATTAAAGGGTTGCGAAGAGAGGTCAAAACTTATCTGCAGACCCACACGTATATTGATGGTATAAAACACAGAGAACAAGTTTCCAAGAGGCTCAGGTAATGCAAAAACAAAAAATTCATTGGCAAAACACCTTGTTTGTTTGATTCCTTTGAGAAACAAACACAAACAACAACAAAAATTCTACATCAACAGTTTGTCTCTGTTTTGTGTTGTTTATATTTTTGTGGTTCTGAAAGTTCTCTATTTGACTGTAGATTTGCAATGCCAAAAACACCTCTGAGAGAGCTGAAGCCGGAGCTGTTTGCTGACGAACAGGACAAAATGGATTTGTTTTCGTTTGATGATCCTGATTATGACGACGAGCTGCTGAGTGATACTGGTGCAGATGAGACAAACGATGATACTGAAGATGTCCCGTTGCTGAATTTACCCCAATACCAGGGGCAGAACCAGGCAGCAGAAGCTGCAGGCGAGAATGCTGGAGGGGATAATGGTGAATACGAAGGGTTTGAGTTGGAAAGTGACGATGTCCCACTGCTCGCTTTCGCCAGACAGAATTGCCAGGTGGAGATTCAAAGGGAAGAAGAAATAATTGAGATTTGTGATGGTCAGAGTGACACGGAAGAGACTTTGGATGATGAGAATGTCAATCTGTGTGAGGCGCAGGTCGTTGTTGATGACTTGAAGCTTGTGATGGAAGAAGAGTTCGGAGGGTTAGAAGAAGACGATGTTCCTCTTATCAACATGATCGACACTGAAGACCAGGTCACGGAGGAGATGCGGTTGTGAGTCAGATTTGCCGAAGCCCGTGAGCACAGAAGTGAAAACAGAATCTCGAAGCATCCAGGCACGCACACCAAACGCGTACGTCATGCTGTGCTCTGTCCCAGCAGAAAGAAACTCAACCTCATCGCCTGGTTGCTGTGTCGAGGTCATGTCAAACAAACCGTTCCTGAAATGGTAATTTTGTTTCCCGCACAATTGTGAACTCAGCCTTGACCCCACCGCTGTAGATTGACGCCTGTCATTTTCCGTTCGACTGGACATTGCATTTCGTCTGCGTAAAGTTGTGTTTTCGACATTTTCTCTTTTTCAAATGTTCTTGTTTGTGAGAAAAAACTTGCTTTGAACAGGTAGCCTCGTTTGGAAGAATCATGTGGTCAGTGCGACAGGTTTCCAGCGTGTACAGTACAAATTGTCAGTGCTATTTCAGCCTGAGTCCCACCCACTTGCAACTCAGTTCAGATCAACAGGTCTTCAATTGATCGACGAACCCAGCGGCACCACAAAGATCATGGATATTCAACAAAAAAATAGCGACGTGTTCTCACATCACTCCAGAGCAAATTTTGTCGCCCATACGAACCTGACGTGACAAACAAATTGTTTTCGTTCGGGTTTCCTGTCAATAAAGATGTTTTCTTCCTTTAGAATGTTTGTCATTGTTCTCCGACTACGGATCCGTGCGAAATTCAACATTTCACTCCATCTCACTTGATTCGCTCCCATCGAGTGTGCTTCCTCCCTATCGGCACCAGATGCCAGGCAGGAATGTTCTTCTGGGCAGCTGGTTGACAAGAATATTTATTCAACTACAGGTTGCTGAAACCCAGCTGAACCATCCGATCAGAACCACAAGACTCAAGCTCCTCAGAGTCGAGGCTCCGGACACAGCGGAAGTCAGTCTAAGCGCTTCCGGTTCCAAAACGTGCATCTCGTCCTCACTTCCGGTTCTGACTTCCGGCAGCACCTCTGTGGGTCCGCACCCAAGATCTCGCTCCGTATTCAGATCCGCCCAGCTCGTGTTGGGGAAGTTGACACACTCTGGCTGCAGGGTGTCTTGGGTCCAGTAGTAGAAGCTCGGGTCGAAGTAGCTGAGCCAGCTCCGAGCCTCCCACTCCTTCAGCCAGCAGAGGGCGGGTCCGCAGTGGAGCCGATTCCCGAACAGGGTCAGTCTACAAGAGGTACCACCGTTTCCTTAAAGTTCTTCATGAAGCAGCATCACACATCATCACAGGCACGAAAACCTGATTCGATTGTACAAGCCGTGAAACTAGTGTGTGTGTGTGTGTGTGTGTGTGTGTGTGTGTGTGTGTGTGTGTGTGTCAGTGTGTGTGTATGTGTGTGTGCAAGTAGCACAAGCGTGCAAGCACTACAAGCGTGCCCCTTGAAATCAGACATTCCTTTCCTAAACAAGATCAATCGTACCTTTTGGGATGGCGAGGTCGACCTTCAGCATCCACGAACATACTCTCCTTCACAGTGGTCAAGTTGTTGTTTGCCAGTTGGATCTCACAGCTCGGAGGGAGCCCTGCGAGCGAACCTTGCTCTACGCGTGAAATCTGATTCCAGTCCAGGGCCAGGTACTTCAGGCTGGTCAGGCCCTGGAACATGTCTTGTGTCACGTGAGTCAGGTGGTTCTCAGACAGATCCAGGGTCGTGAGGTTCTGCATCATCCTGAACACTCCCTCCTCAATGCCTTCCAGGGAACAGTTGGTGAGGTACAACCGGGACAGATTCTGCAAACCAACCAGTGAATCTCTGCGTAAAAGAGTCAGATGAGGGTTGTGGCCCAGGCTCAGCGATTCCAAACTGTCCAGTCCCAGCCACGTGTCATTGTTGATGTGGCTCAACTGATTTCCGCCCAGTCTGAGCATGCGTAACTCGGGCACTGAGACAAACGCTCCTGGGGAAATCCCTGAGACTTGATTGGCGAAGACAGAGAAGAACGAAAGCGAGGCCAGTCCGCCGAGGAAGTCACGTGGTATGTGATCAATTCTGTTAAAATCCAGGTCAAGCTTCTCCAGACTAGACAGGAGCCTGAAGCTTCCATCCTGGACCCTGGATATGCCGTTGTTGTCCACTGAAAGGGATTGCAGAGAAGTCAGGCCAGTAAACGTTTCCCTGTTTATCTCTGTCAGATTGTTGTTGGATAATTTCAGTGTGTCCAGACGCCTCAGATCTTTGAATGTTCTGTCCTGGATAGTTTGAATTCCATTCTCATGAAGCATCAGTTTCTCCAGACGTGTCAGGCCCCGAAGCACTCCAAGCTCCAGATCCTCCAACTTGTTCTTTGTCAAATCTAATTTCTTCAGTTTCTTCAAGTCTACAAATGTGGCAATCTCCAGACAGTCAATTGCATTGTTTCTCAATTGCAAAGTTTCCAACAGGTCCAGGCCTTCCCATGTTGCCCTGCTGATGTCTTCCACTTCATTGTCCTCCAACTGCAGTTCTCTCAGCCTGTGCAATGGCGAGAAGGCCCCTGGATCCAGCGTGGCTATGCTGTTCTCATTCAGCCACAGAATGTTCAGGTATTTCAGCCCTTTCCACATATCTGCCCTGATTTCAGTCAATCTATTTTCTCTGAGGTCCAGGTGATTCAGGGTCTTCAGGGGCCCAAAGGCCCCTGGATGCAGCACCTCAATCCGGTTGTTCTTCAGGGAGAGGGTCCTGAGGGACCTGAGCCCCCTCCACATGCCCCTCTGCACCTCCGTGAGCCTGTTGTCGGACAGCATCAGCTGCATCACTTTCCCCAGTCCGTCAAACGCGCCCGTCTCTATGGTCTCGATGCCGCGGCGTGTGAGGCGGACCTCGATGCAGTGCGAGAGTCGAGGGAAGGACTTGGCCTCCAGCACCTCGGACCTGTGGTGATCACTACAGTCAGGAACACACTCAAGAACACAATGGAGATTTGGCCAGGTTCAGTTAGCGGAACCTTCCTAGTTGTTTCAGTGCTCAGCGCGAGAGACCAAAAAAAAACGAACGAAGATGTCATTCCGCCAAGAGCGTCTCCAGGGACCTCACACAGGGATCACACTTTGATCTTCAGAAATGAAATCATCACTGATTTGGCTGTTCAAGGAAAGAACTCTTTTTACTGTTTTTGTGATCTGGTTTTGAAGTTGAAATTGGGCCTCGTCCCCCTGGAGCCGTGCCTGCACCGCATCTGTTGCTGTGAATACAGAGGGCCACGGCGTCCCTCGGTGTGTATCTCGTCACGCGGACAGCGCCACCAGCCCCGACCCGCGCCATGAGGACCAGCAGCGCCACCACCAGACGAGCACCTGGAGACAGAGAGATTCAGCGCAGTGAAAACGTGCCGAGAGGTCCGCGGCTTTACAGCATGTGCCAGAATAGTCAAGAGTGTGGTTCAGCAGTGGTTCCCAAGTCAACTTGGCCTGGGGTCCGGCCTAATTCTGAACGTGTTTTTACCATGAGCCTAGGCTGGGCAAACTTGTGCAAGCTGAAATTTTGCGCAGAACATTGAGAAAAGACAAACTTGTCTCAGCCATCTCAGAAAATACACGAATGATCATTCGCTGGCCGGCCTCCTGTCGATCCCGAGTAACATCCGTTTCCACACACGCTTTTGCGCAGTTTGGTTTCGAATGTTCCGATTGCAGCGACGAAATGCCAAACAAACAATTGTGCTCATTCGGTCAGCATGCTGGGAAATTATCACATTTGGTTGACACAGTATGCTCTGTCAATCCAAACATTGTTTGCCTTCCATCCGCTCCCTGACCAGAAAACACAGTCCCCACAACCACACAGTCTCCCTTCTCTGCAGCGCCTTTCTACTCTACCCCCCAACGCTCCCAGCCTCTCCTTCCGCCTCTCCCCACCGCCCCTCCACTTGTTGGCACTGAAAAGGTGTTTTTGTTGGGTCCGGGAGCACAATGTTCTGCCGCTTTGGGAAAAAAGAAATCACTCGTACACACACGTCTTCGCAGAGAGGAAAAATAACGGGAGGGACAGCTCTTCCTGGATCTTTGTCCAAATTTCTCTTTGTGAAATGACTCGTGTTGTCTGGAGTGGACTTGGAATTGGCTGAGTTGTCGTTTCTTGAAACAGTGACAATGTGATTTGAAATGCTTCAAATCAGTTTCTCCAATTTCTTCGCTGTGCAGTTGTTGAGTACACGTAAAACAACGTAAAACTGTGCAGACGCAAAAACGCGACGACATCTTTGGTGAAACATAGTATATTTTCCTGGTGTGTCTGTCTGCAAATAAGGCATTTTTATTCAACTCCCATGGTTCATGGCTGCGACAACTTCAGCAGGACTGAGAGCTTTGTTCCAGAAGGCGAGTTCGTCCATCTTCAGGCTGCAGTATTCGTCTGGGTAGGACTGCTCTGCAACACAATGTAAGGAAATGTGTGAAATTCTGTTGAATTCTGACAAGAGCGTACACAACACACCTATTCTGACTGCAAGCTTTGTCTAAATCAAACCATGAATTGTGACTCTCTGTGTGGTGCAACATGTGAACGCAGGCTGTTGAGATGAATTCACAACAATCAGTGAAAGAAATCAAGTCTTTAACTCCCAGAGTCCACCATGCAGTGTCTGTTATGACGACAGTATTCCTGTTTGGTGCCTCCCGTGAGTAACCCACCTGTGTAGTACCTCCCAGCCATCAGTAAACCGTCACCACGAGCTACCGAGGGGCTAAATGAAGGTCCAGCCTGGTGGGTTTCGTTCCCATTGGAATATCCTTTTATATTCGTTCCGTCAAACACAACTGCAATGTGTTTCCAGAAGAGCCGGTCCAGGTCTCCATGATAGGTGGTGTAGGAACGTGTTTCACCAATGATATGTATTCTGCAATGCAAGACAAAAATCATGAAGTCAATGACAATGATGTGTCTTGGCAACTGACTTTGGCTCTGTCGTATAGTACTCACGCATAATACCCTTCGTTACGAATATAGAACCCAGATGGGCCACCTTGACGTGCATAGGTCGTCAAAATACCAGCCATGTGGGGACAGTCTATAAGTTGAATCCAAAAAGCAAAAGATCCACCAGTTGGTATACAAACATCTACTGTCGTCATGCAAGCTGCGGACAGGTCTCCAAAGGAAACATACTGCTGACTGTTATGATCTGTCTGAATCCCATGGCGAATCTGAAAAGTCAGCTTGCTACTATTCTTATGAAGTGACAAGACCTGTCATGATGAGCACAAAAAGCAAACCAGAGACAAACAAATCCTGCAGTTCTGTTCATTCTGATGTTTTTGAGACTCAGAAACCAAACCAACCTTTCCCTCCATAGTCCACACAGCTCCATTCATTAGTGAAATTCCAGCATCTGTCTCAAAAGGAAAGTATACAATGGGGACACTGGTTCCATTCCAATCTGCAAAGCACAGCCTGAGTTGATCACATTTAGTCCAGCACAAAGGAAGTTTCAGAGTTTGTTTAAATGTACCAGTTTCAATTTTTATTGTTCAACTCACCATCCAACACGTTGGTGTGAGGTTTGTTTTCAATCACGCTGTCTGGAAAAATTCCATCAAGAGCACAGTTGTGTTTGTTCAAAACCAATGACAAGGGGCAAAACCAACAAAAGATGTGTGAAAATGTTGGACAAAGAAAACAGTAGCACGTAATGGTCACATGTCACAGCAGCGAATACTTTGTTGGGACTTCTACCTTGCCACATGAAAACATACGACCCTGCAGGTTGAAGGATGTTTCCACTGGAGGTTCCAGACATTATCGTGCAGTTTTTAGTCAACAGATCAATTTGATATGCAGTGCAATTCTTGAACAAACACCTGAAGACAAGGGTTATGGTTCACAGATTCAAGGCTTGTCAGACCAATAAAAGGTTTTTCTCACACGAGGTAAACTTTTTGTTGGAAAGGAAAAACTTGAACAACACTTCAGACGTATTGGAAACAACAGAAATGCACAATGCAGCTCGTACCTTCTTGAGCAGGACAAGAAATTTTGTTCTTCAAACGATTCACTCAAGTTTCCAAGGATATCTTCTTTATAAACGAAGACACTCTTGCGATCAGACAAAATCATTTTGAATCGTAAATTTAGTAAAAAGGCGCTCGAAGCAGCCATCACAATCCAAAATCTTAACATTTTCGCTGGTCTTGAACCCTGGAATAGGACCAGCTGTTGGGTGTTGATGAAGATGGTGTGCGAGGTTTTATGCTAGGGCCGTGCAACTTGCAAATTGGGGTGCCTTGACTAGGATAATTTTGAGTGGCGTACTTCTGTCCAAGTTCTGATACTGAGCGTCAATGCATCAAGAACGGAACGGCCCAGCCTATGAACGCTGCAGGAGCATCTGCCTCGATGGAATGAATCCTCTACCAACATGAGTACCTCAGGGCCACACACAGTACAGTGAGGGCCGTACATCCGAGAG
>JAAUXT010030855.1_pt1 | contig 13662 bp, 14 predicted proteins | sample 7278171 | NCBI WGS metagenome assembly JAAUXT01 (sample SAMN14350112, study PRJNA611818) | marine sediment metagenome | isolation source: surface marine sediment (1.8m) | place: French Polynesia: Moorea | collected 2018-08 | reverse complement strand
GTCATAGCCTTCGAGCCTTTTTGCTGTAGAGTTTAAATGAATTAGCCTAGGTTATCTGGACAGCAACGAAGTACACAGCATAATTTATCGGTTTCCCATAATGTCTAATATGGGATCTGATAATCAATCGATGGATTATACAAACATTTTGATAATCGTTCCGATAAGTGTCGAAAACCAATATCCAGGTTTGAGTCACCACCGGCCTTGTCAAGGAAATTGATTTTTCTCTGGGAAATTCAGGTTTCAATTTCGGAAACCTTTACCCTCAGTTCCGATTCCGCTCAAATCCTTACACTCGATGGACGGGAGGAAGTACTCCTTCCTCCGATCCAATTATCCTGCAATTCCCCCGGCTACTCCGGGTCGCCAAAGACTATGCGTTCGGCGCGATCAGGGGAGATACCAGAACGAGCGTCTGCAGACCTTGGCTTCGGTGCTTATCCTCCCGTTATTGCACCTCACGCGAGTGTATCCCTCGCCGAAAACACCCCAGGGTATACCGATGGCCGTATACGCCTGTCCGTTCGCCAGGGGGATCGGCGTGGTGGGCCCCTCCAGGCAAGTGGTACCACGAACGTTCCAACTCATCGGCCGGAGCAACGTGCAGCCCGAACCGTGGTTCCGGAGCTGGGCATCTGTCTCTGCGTTCTCTACGCCTTGAAGGCCAGAGTGGAATAACACGGTATAGGTGCCGTCCGCCGAGGCAAAATTTCCCGAGAAGGTGCCTCCTCCCCGGAGACTGGCGAGCTCACCCGTCCCACTGAGAACAGTAAGTGACCCCGCTTCGAGATTGGGACCGTCAACCGTAAACTCGCTCTCAATAACCAAGGTGCCCTGGACTCCTTCGACGTCCCCTTCAAACGTCGCCATACCTTGGCAGGTATCCTGTTGGGTCGGGGTCTTGACACACGTAACCTCGGCGCTGATCGTACCATTGAGCGTGCCGTTGGTGTGAGCCGTCAACATCCGTTCGGTGCCGACATCTTGATCCTCTTCCATGGAAGTCTGAGTGAGACCGAAGAGCTCACCCCCTCCTTGGAGGGGGGTATCCGCATACACAGGAGCACTTACAAGGAGTGTAAGCACAGTGGGTATAACCCGGGATAGAGAATCTCTGTGACTGATGAGGTATGACAGGGTTGTTGGCATTTCAGTTTCCTTTTGATGAAAAATTGATTTATGGAATCTACTACAATGGCTTGCTGGATATCTTTCTGAATCGTCAAGTAAAATATAGTGCTCATCGATATCAATCCTTAGTGATTTATCTTACACCGAGGATATGATGTCATTCACAATTTTCATTAACTCCTCTTGGTAATACACATTGAATATTAGGCTTTATTTGAAACTCATTGCGATCCCTTGAATACCAAGGGACTGGCAAAATAAATTTTGAGTTTCCAATAAAATCTATCCCTTCGCGTATGAAAGTTGTAAAGGTCGGAGATAAGATGAATATTTTTTATATCTATAGAATGTCAGTCACATGGTTTTTTGTTTCTATTTTGTTTCTATTTTGTTTCAACTCGGTGTTGGGTATTTTTGACCGGACGCAAGAATCAGATTATTTTAGAGTCTGATCGTTTGAACAGGAGGCGCTTCAGAAAGCCCCTCATGGTGTGATAACTCCATGATGTTTATAAAGCTTTCAGGCTTACCGATAATTCGGTAATGAGACGTGTATTGAGGCTCGGTTGCAGCAAAGCGCTTAACCGCGGCGACCATAAACCGGGGTCAAGCGATGGTGTGTGAGTTGTTCAAGACCATCAACCATTTTTTTCCGGACGGGTTTGAACAGCTGCGGCAAATCGAAGACTGCCGGGACAAATCGGATTATGCGTTGAGTGAAATTCTGATGGCCGCCATTGCGCTGTTCATTTTTCAGCAGGGCTCGCGCAATGCCTTGAACAACCTGGTTTGCTTGCCCACGGCATGGAGCAGCAGCGGGTGGCTGGTGATCGCTTCGCGGCGTTCAAGGCGTCGTTCCGGGATTGGCGGTGTCGGGGGAAACCAATTCGATTTCGAAAAGGTGAGGCCAGAGCTTGCCGGTCACGAACAGGCGCTCCCGTTGCGGGTCGTAGGCGATGCCGTTGAGTACATCCATCGGTTGCTGATGGGGTTGGGTTTGCCCCAGGCCCTCCAGATCGATCCATCCCGTCACCGCGCCCGTTTGCGGGGATATTCGGGCGATACGATCGGTCTGCCAGACATTGGCATAGACCTCCCCACTGATATACTCCAGCTCGTTGAGTCTGTGGACCGGGCCCGAGGGAGCGACTACTTGTAATCGTCCGATCTCGCGAAACGTCTCGGCATCGAGGAAATAAAGGGTTGCGCTGCCATCGCTCAGGATCAGGCGTTCGCCATCATGGGTCAAACCCCAGCCCTCGGTGGGATAGCGAAACGATCCGAGCAATTCGAAACTGTGCTTGTCGTAAACGAAGCCGGTACGGGAGCGCCAGGTGAGTTGGATGATCCTGTCACCGAAGACGGTGATGCCCTCGCCGAAAAAGCGTGAGGGCAGGGGCCGTAGCTGCAGCACGGCGCCCGTCTCCAGGGTGTTTTTACGTAGCGAGGAGCGACCGTACAGGCCGGTGCCTTCGAATAAAAAGCCGGCTTCGAAAACCAGGCCCTGGGTGAAGGCATGGGGGTCGTGGGGAAATACATTGACGATCCGGTAGCCGTACACGGGCGGTGTTTGTGCGGTGATTTCCCCTTGCCGGGTGTCGGCAGGTGTCTCGACTGACGGGGTCGAGTTCATCCATACCGCTGCGGATAAGCCGGCGCAACCCAATAGCAGTAGGATCAGCCGCCATGGCCATTTGCCGAGGCCTGCCAACGCTCCCTTGGGCACCGGGATAACTTACTCGCCGGCTACGGTTATCCGTTCGATCAGTACCGAGCCGCAGTGGATGGTACCGCGCTCGTCCACATCGTTGCCCACCGCGACAATGCCCGCGAACATATCCCTGAGATTGCCGGCAATGGTAATCTCTTCCACCGGATAGCGGATCTCGCCGTCCTCCACCCAAAAACCGGCGGCACCCCGGGAGTAGTCACCCGTTACCAGGTTTATGCCATGGCCCATCAATTCGGTAACCATGAGTCCGGTGCCCATATGTCGCAGCAGTTCCTCGAAACCGAGGGACCCCGGTGCCACGATCAGGTTGTGCACCCCGCCGGCATTGCCGGTGGTCTGCATCCCCAGCCTGCGGCCGGAATAACTGTCCAGCACATAACCTTTGAGGATACCGTCTTGGACCAGATCCCGGGCCCGGGTAGCCACCCCCTCACCGTCGAACGGAGCACTGCCGAGGGCCTTGGGCATATGGGGCTGTTCGCTGATGTGTATATGCGGCGGGAAGATCCGGTGTTCCAGGTGGTCCAACAGGAATGATGCTTTCCGGTAAAGGGTGCCGCCGCGGATCGCGCCGACGAAGTGACCGAACAGGCCCCGGGCCACTTCAGGGACGAAGAGGGCGGGTACCCGGCGCGTATCCAGCCGCCGTCCGCCCAGTCGACGCAGAGCCCGGATCGCGGCCTGGCGTCCCACATCGACACCGGATTCCAGGTCGCGGGCATCGCGGGCTACGGTGTACCAGTAGTCACGCTGCATGCCTTCGTTTTCCTGGCTGAGGACCGAGCAACTGATGTAATGGCGGGTGCTGGGATAGCCGCCGCAGAAACCGTTGGAGTTACCGTAGACCGCCACGCCCTGCTGGCTGGCGACGCTACCTCCCTCGGAGTTGCGGATACGGGGATCGTGGTCCAATGCCGCGGCCTCACAGGCGCGCGCCAACTCGATGGCCTGTTCCGCCTCTAGGGGCCACGGATGATAGAGATCCAGTTGCGGAATCTCGCGGGCGAGATGCTCCGGGTCCGCAAGACCCGCGCAGGGATCCTCGGCGGTATGCCTGGCGATGTCGCGGGCGGCTTGCACCGTCTCGCCAATAGCCCGAGGGCTCCAGTCCGCCGTACTGGCCGAGCCCTTGCGGCGGCCGAAGTACACCGTAACGGCCAGGCTGCGGTTACGGTGGTGCTCGAGGGTTTCCACCTCGCCCAGGCGCACGGTTACCGATAATGCGCTAGTGAAGTTGACGGCCGCTTCGGCGGCGCTGGCGTTCTCGCCGGCGGCGGCGGCAAGGGTTGCCGCTACCAGGGATTCCAGCTGGGCTTGTTGCGGCAGGGAAGCGGGGCCGGGTTGCACGATCTCTGACATGGCGTTACCTGATTTAGGCCTGGGTGCCGCCCACCGTGAGGCCATTGATTCTCAGTGTGGGTTGTCCGACACCAACGGGTACGCTCTGGCCTGCCTTGCCGCAGGTTCCCACCCCGGTATCCAGTTTCAGATCATTACCGACCATGGAGACCCGGGTCAGCACCTCGGGGCCGTTGCCGATGAGCGTGGCGCCTTTCACCGGATGGCCGATCTTGCCACCTTCGATGAGGTAGGCTTCACTGGCTGAGAATACGAACTTGCCTGAAGTGATATCCACCTGACCACCACCGAAGTTCACCGCGTAGAGCCCCCGATCCACGGAGGCGATGATCTCGTCGGGATCGTGGGGGCCTGCGAGCATATAGGTGTTGGTCATCCGCGGCAGGGGAAGGTGAGCGTAGGACTCCCGGCGGCCGTTGCCCGTGGGCGCCACGCCCATCAGGCGGGCATTCAGCGTATCCTGCATGTACCCTTTGAGAACACCGTTCTCGATCAGGGTGGTGTACCGGGTCGGGATGCCCTCGTCGTCGATGTTGAGGGACCCTCGGCGGTTTGCCAGCGTGCCGTCGTCCACGACGGTACACAAGGGCGATGCCACCTGTTCGCCCAGGCGCCCGGCGAAGGCCGATGTGCCCTTGCGGTTGAAATCCCCCTCCAGCCCGTGTCCCACGGCCTCATGGAGCAATATTCCGGGCCAGCCGGGGCCCAACACCACCGTCATGGTCCCGGCGGGAGCGTCCTTCGCCTCCAGGTTGAGCAGCGCCTGGCGTACCGCCTCGCGGGCGAAACCCGGGGCACGCTCGGCCTCGAGGAAATAGTCGTAGCCGACGCGCCCACCGCCACCACTGCTGCCTTGTTGGCGGCGACCTTTACTCTCCGCGATGACACTGACGTTCAGTCGCACCAGTGGGCGGATGTCGCCGGCCAAGGTGCCATCGTTGCCGGCCACCAAAACGGTATCATGCACCGCGCTCAGGCTGACCATGACCTGACTGACCCTGGGGTCCTGGCGCCGGGCCTCCGCATCCACGGTCTCCAACAGCCGCACCTTGTCTTCGGCCGCAAGGGTTTCCAGGGGGTCCAAGGGCTGATACAGGTCCAGACCGGGGCTGGCGCGCCAGGCTTGGATGCGGCCCTCACCACCGCTGCGAGCAATGGCACGCGCCGCCGCGGAGGCCTCCAGCAAAGCGGGCAGAACGATCTCATCGGAGTAGGCGAATCCCGTTTTATCCCCGCTGACCGCCCGCACCCCCACACCCTGCTCGATGCCGTGACCAGCGTGCTTGACACTGCCGTCCTCGAGGGACCAGGATTCATGGCGGCGGAGCTGAAAATAGAGGTCACTGCTGTCGAGGGCATGGCTGTGCATGCGGCTCAAGGTCGCATTCAGATCCTCCTCCCCCAGGCCGGTGGGGGCAAGGATCTGGCTGCGTGCAAGCTCGAGTTTGTCTTTCATTCAGGCTGCTTTGGTTGCGAGGCTGGGGATTGTGGCCATCGATTCTAGGAGACCACAACCCGGGGTTTCAGTTCAAGCTGCAGCGAAAGAGGCGATGCTGGAGGGCCGGGAACAGACGCCGGGTACTTTCCAGGCGGCCATGATCCAATGGCGCCAGTACGATTCCCGCACCGTTGGGCAGGTGATCCACGATTCTTCCCCAGGGGTCCACGATCATACTGCTACCGTGGGTTCTGCGGCCGTTGGCATGATAGCCACCCTGGGCCGAGGCAATGACATAACACAGATTCTCGATGGCGCGGGCCCGCAGCAAAATTTCCCAGTGGGCTTTACCGGTGATCGCGGTAAACGCAGCGGGCAGGGCCAGTATTTCCATGCCTTCATCCACCATATTCCGGAACAGCTCCGGGAACCGCAGATCATAACATACCGCTAGCCCCAGGGGACCAAAGGGTGTGTCCGCAACCACCGGGCGATCCCCCGCCTCGATGGTTTCCGACTCGTTATAACTTTCAGCGCTATCCACGACCTGGACATCGAAAAGATGAATCTTGTCATAACGGGCAACCTGCCGGCCGTTGGCGTCGAACAGCAGACAACTGGCACGCACCTTATGCTGGTCGGTGCTCTGAAGGGGGATGGTTCCTCCCACCAGCCAGATACGGTGGCGCTCTGCCTGACGGGAGAGAAAAGCCTGCAGGGGACCGTTGCCCTCCGCTTCGCGCATACCGACCTTGTCGGACTCGCAGTGTCCCATCAGGGCGAAATTCTCGGGTAATACCACGAGCCGGGCCCCGGCGGCGGCGGCTTTGGTTATCAGGCGCTCGGCTTCGCAGAGATTGGCGTTGACGTTCGGCCCCGAGGCCATTTGCACGGCGGCGACCATTGGCATGGCGTGACTCCCAGATGGTTTGGCATCACTGTCAGCAGAGAAGTTGCTGAATCTGATAATGTTCCTGTCGAAGACGGGAATTTGATATCGAGGATAACACGATACCGAGGTTCGGATTCAAGCACCCCACAGCCCCAACCGCCGAATGAAAACTAAAATCTTGTAAACTGGCGGGCGCTACATCAGGACCACATCGTACTGTTCCTGGGTGTACAGCATTTCCGCCTGGAATTTGATGGGGATACCGATAAAGCTTTCCAATTCGGCCACGCTGGTGGACTCCTCATCGAGCATCAGATCCACCACCTCCTGGGACGCCAACACCAGGAATTGACGGGCTTCGTACTGGCGGGCCTCGCGCATAATCTCCCGGAAGATCTCGTAGGCTACCGTTTCCGCGGTTCTGATGGAACCACGGCCACCGCATAGTGGGCAGGGCTCGCACAGCACGTGCTCCAGACTCTCGCGGGTGCGCTTGCGTGTCATCTCCACGAGGCCTAGGGCCGAGACTTCACAGATATGATTCTTGGCCCGGTCCTTTTCCAGGTGTTTTTCCAACGCCCGGAAAACCGCCTGTTTATGATCCTCGCTCGCCATGTCGATGAAATCCAGAATGATGATACCGCCGAGATTCCGCAGACGTAGCTGGCGGGCAATGGCCTGGGCGGCCTCCAGGTTGGTCTTGAAGATGGTTTCTTCCAGGTTGCGGTGGCCCACATAGGCACCGGTATTGACGTCGATGGTGGTCATGGCCTCGGTCTGATCGATCACCAGGTAGCCGCCGGATTTGAGCTGCACTTTCTTGTCCAGGGCCCTGCGCAGCTCATCTTCGGTGCCATATAGGTCGAAGATCGGCCGCTCGCCGGGATAGTGTTCGATGCGAGGGAGCATCTCGGGGACGAATTTTCCGGCGAAACGCTCCAGCCGTTCGAAGGACTCGCGGGAATCGACCCGTACTTTTTCCACGTTGTCACCGACGAAATCCCGCAGTACGCGCAGTTCCAGCATCAGGTCCTCATAGATGAGCTCGCCGCTACGGGCCTCGCGGGCGCGTTGTTGGATGGATTCCCAGAGCCTCTGCAGGAATTGCATATCGGCCCTCAGGGCCCAGGATTCCGTGCCTTCCGCGGCTGTGCGGACGATGTAGCCGCCACCGAATTCGGCTCGAAACGTACTTACGACCTCCTTGAGGCGGTGTCGCTCGGTTTCGTCATCGATCTTGACCGACACGCCCATGGCCTCGGAATCGGACAACAGCACCAAATAGCGGGAGGGAATAGTAATGTGGGTGGTGAGGCGTGCCCCTTTGGTGCCAATGGCATCCTTGATGACCTGCACAATCAGTTCTTGGTTCGGTCGCACTAGCTCAGAAATCACCACCGGCCGTTTTTCGTCATCGGGCGTGGTCTCGGCGCCAGCGGTAAGTTGAATGTCCGATACGTGCAGAAAGGCCGCCCGTTCCAGACCGATATCCACGAAGGCCGCTTCCATGCCTGGCAACACCCGGCACACCTGCCCCTTGTAGATGTTGCCCACCAACCCCCGTTTACGTTCCCGCTCGATGAAGATTTCCTGTAAGACGCCGTTCTCCAACACGGCAACCCGTGTTTCCCGGGGGGTGACATTGATGAGGATTTCTTCGCTCATGGGCCGGTATCCGGTTATTGTTGTTAGCAGGGTCGTGGGGCCATGGATCTCGCTTCAGTCCTCCTGGAGTAAATGGAGACCGAAGCTTCGAAGTAACTCCGCTGTTTCGAATAAGGGCAGTCCCATGATGCCGGAGTAGCTCCCTTCGATATTTTCGATAAAGGTGGCGGCGTAACCCTGAATGCCGTAGCCGCCGGCTTTGTCGGCGGGCTCCCCGGTCCTCCAGTAGGCGCTACACTCCCTTGGGCTGAGGGCACGAAAACGAACCCGACTGATTTGCAGTCTGATGTCCTCGCGCTCACCGAGTACCAGAGCCACTGCACTCAGCACTCGATGCTCGCGTCCCGAGAGCATGGCCAGCATTCGCAGGCCGTCGCTCTCCTGTTTGGGTTTACCGAGGATCATCCGGTCCAGAATGACGGCGGTATCGGCTCCCAGCACGGGCCGCCGCGGCCGCTCCCCCAGCCGGCTCCAGCCGGCCCGCGCCTTGGCCAGCGCCAGTCGAGTCACGTAATCGTCAGGGCTTTCGGCTGTTAAGGGTGATTCATCCACGGTGGCTGGAAGCGTCTCATGGCGGACGCCGATCTGGGCCAGCAGTTGGCGTCGGCGGGGGGAACTTGAGGCCAGGTAGATCGCAACGGCGGCAGTCATGGTCAGGCTCGATGGTAGGGATGATGGTGCAGTATGCTCCATGCCCGATAGAGTTGTTCCGCGACGACGATCCGCACCAGGGGATGGGGCAGCGTAAGCCTGGACAGCGACCATGTGCAATCGGCACGCTGGTGACAGGCATCGCCCAGTCCCTCGGGGCCACCGACCAGAAGCCCTATGTCACGTCCACCTTGCAGCCAGTCGGCCAGTTCCGTGGCCAGTTGCCGGGTACTCCACTGTTGCCCTCTCATATCCAAGGCGATGACCTTCGTCCCCCGGGGAATTGCTGCCAGCATGCGTTCGCTCTCCGTCCGCAGGATGCGGCCGGTCGAGGTATGCTTACCGCGCCGGGGAGCTGGAATTTCGATCAGTCGCAGGTTGCACTCCCGCGGTAAGCGGGTCGCGAATTCCTGGTAGCCCGCGCTGACCCATCCCGGCATGCGGGTGCCGACGGCAATGATATGGATACGCATTCTACCGCTGCCTCAATGGAGGAAAGCGGAGCTGCTTTCGGTCTGCTCTCCGAGCGCCCAGAGCTTTTCCAGCTGGTAGAAATCTCGGGTTTCCGGATCCATAATGTGCACGACGATATCACCGAGGTCCACCAGAATCCAGTGCGCCTCCCGTTCGCCCTCCACGCCTAGGGGGCGTACGCCAGCGTGTTTACAGTTTTCCACGACCCGGTCGGCAAGGGCCTTCACTTGTCGGGTCGAGGTGCCGCTGGCAATGATCATTAAATCGGTAAAGGTTGCGATTTTACCCACATCCAGCACCCGCAGATCAGCGGCTTTGAGGGATTCCAAGGCGTCGATGACCACCGTCTTGAGTTCATCCAGCTGCATTTGTCTGTCAATTACCTTTGCAACGGGTTAATGATAGTGAGCGGTAGAGGCCCTGCTCGCGAATGAAGGCCCACACCGACTCGGGTAGAAGGTAACGAGGAGAACGCCCCTCGTTGATCAGGGTTCGGATGCGGGTTGCGGAAATATCCTGTTGCGTTATCCCATGGGACAGGATGCTCCCCGCGGCTCGGGTTCGCAGATCCTGAGGATGAGCGCAGCCATGGCAGGCCACCAGGTCGGCCAGAACACCGGTTTCGGCCAACCGGTGGCCGGGGCGTTGAAGTACGACCAGATGGGTCAGGCGCACTATCTGCCGCCATCGGTGCCACTGGGGCAGGCCGTTGAAGGCATCCCCGCCGAGCAACAGGCAGAGGGGGTAGTCGGGGCCCAGTTGGGTGCGCAGGGAGCCCAGGGTTTCCACCATGTAAGAGGGGCCATCGCGCTTCAGCTCGCGGTCGTCCACGACGAACCCGGGTTGTCCGGCGACGGCCATTTCCAGCATGGTCAAACGCTGGCTCGGGGATGCCACGGGGCGGTTGCGATGGGGGGGGTGGCGACAGGGGATGAGGCGTATCTCGCCGAGCATCAATGCTTCCAGCGCCTCCAGGGCGGCGCGCAGATGACCGTTGTGGACGGGGTCGAAGGTCCCGCCCAGGATGCCCATCGGGGCCGCATCGACGCTCATCTAACGTCCGTTTCCCCACCGGCCACTTGGCTGCCCCCTGTCCCCGGGGTAAGCGTATCATGCGCCAGCATTGTCATGGGGTGCGAGGGGCCATCAGCAGCGAATCTGGCCATCACCCAGCACGACGTATTTTTCGGTCGTAAGCCCCGCGATGCCCACCGGTCCACGGGCATGCAGCTTATCCGTACTGATGCCGATCTCCGCGCCGAGACCATACTCGAAGCCATCGGCGAAGCGGGTGGAGGCGTTTACCATGACCGAACTCGAGTCCACCTCTCGCAGGAATCGCCGGGAGTGGCTGTAGTCCTCGGTCACGATGGCCTCGGTGTGTCCGGAGCCATGACGGGCGATATGGTCCATGGCTTGGTCCAGGTCTGTTACGATCCGGATGGCCAGAACGGGTGCCAAGTACTCGGTATCCCAATCCTCCGCTGATGCGGCCTTGGCTTGTCTGATCAGAGCGCAGGTCTTATCACAACCCCGCAACTCCACGCCAGCGGTGATAAACCGCGATGCCAAGGGGGGCAGTACCCGCAAAGCGATGCCCTCGGCCACCAGCAGGGTTTCCATGGCATTGCAGACACCATACCGGTGTGTCTTGGCGTTGAAGGCAATTTCCATGGCCTTGTCAGGGTCCGCGCGATCGTCGATGTAGACGTGGCAGATGCCGTCCAGGTGCTTGATCACCGGAACCCGGGCCTCGGCGCTGATGCGCTCGATCAGGCTCTTGCCCCCCCGCGGTATGATGACATCCACGTACTCGCCCATGGCGATCAGTTCCCCCACGGCGGCCCGATCCGTGGTGGTGATAAGTTGCACCGCATCATGACTCAAACCGGCGACATCGAGCCCCTGTTGGATGCAGGCGGCAATGGCCCGATTGGAGTGGATGGCCTCGGACCCGCCCCGCAGTATGGCCGCATTGCCGGCTTTGAGGCACAGACCGGCGGCATCGGCGGTGACGTTGGGCCGCGACTCGTAGATGACGCCGATCACGCCCAGCGGGACCCGCATTCTACCCACCTGAATACCCGAGGGCCGGTAGCTCAGATCGCTGATCGAGCCCACGGGATCGGGCTGGGCGGCGATCTCCCGTAAGCCCTCGGCCATGGCCTCGATACGGTTGTCATTCAATTCCAGGCGGTCGAGCAAGGCCGCATCCAGCCCATTGGCGGTGCCGTTGTCCAGGTCTTTGTGGTTCTCGGACAGCAGTCGCGGGCTGGTGGCTTCGATGGCATCGGCGATCGTCAACAGCGCGGTGTTCTTGGCATCGGTTTCGGCACGGCCCATGCCGCGGGCCGCTGCCCGCGCCCGTGTGCCCACCTCGATCATGTATTGTTTGATCGAGCGATTGATCGTTTCCACTTGTGCGTTCATGGGTTATCCAACTCTCGTCATTCCAATCAGGTCCTATAGACCAGTATGTATCATTTGAGCGAGCTCGCAAGTAAGTTTTTGCCCGCCAGGCCCAGGGACAGCCGCAACAGCTCGTCCCAGGGGTTACCCGCATCGACGCCCTTGATCACCCGATCCACCCGGGCACACTGCTGCAACAGGCGCTGGCAGGCGGGCGTCGGCAGCCGCCGGCGTGCCTGGCGCACGAGGGGCTTGCGCTGCTCCCAGACTTTGTTTTGGGCCAGTGCCGTGGCCTCGGACGCTCCTCGGCCGATGGCGAAGTTCAGTAGCGCCAGCAGTCTGATTTCCCGGTGTAGGGCCCAGGCGACCAGCACGGTGGCAACGCCCTCGCTTTGCAGCCCGCGCAAGATCCGCACTACCCGTTCCGCTTGTTGGCCCAGGGCGGCGTCCGCGAGATCATAAATGCTGTAGCGGGCGCTGTCACCGATGACCGCGAGCAGCTGCCGTGCCGACACGGTGTCCGTGCCAAAGAGAATGTGGAGCTTGTCGATTTCCTGGGCTGCTGCCAGCAGATTGCCTTCCACGTGCTGCACCAATAACTCGCAAGCCTCCCGGGTCGGGCGCAGTCCCCATTGGCCCATGCGCTGTTCGATCCAGGCGGAAAGCTGTGATGATTTCACCGGCCAGATCTGTATGACCACCCCGGCCTGCTCCAGGGCCAAGAACCAGGCGCTCTTTTGGGCGGCGGGTTCGAGCTTCCCGCACACAACCAGGAGCACCACGTCCTCGGCGGGCCGTTTGGCGTAGGCGGTCAAGGCTTTGGCGCCGATGGGGCCGGGTTTGGCTGTGTCTAGGCGAATTTCCAACAGTCGGCGACGGGCGAACAGTGACAAGCTGTCGGAGACCAGCGCCAGCGAGTTCCAGTCGAACTTGGCATCCACCGTCAGGCATTCGCGCTCGCTGTAGCCACGCCGGCGTGCCCCGTCACGAATGGCGGCGGCGGTCTCCTGAATCAACAGGATCTCATCGCCGTGGATGACGTACAACGGTGCCAGAGTCTTGCTCAGGTGCACACCGATTTGCTCAGGGCGCAACCGCATGGGGGTATCAGCCGACAACCGCCTGGATGCGTTGTAGGATCGAGGTGGCCGCATCCTCGCGCATATCCTGCAGCACCAGCCTTTCGCCCTCGGCGCGGCCGAGAATATCGGCTTCACGATAAATGAAATCCTGGGAGTTGGTCACCCACTCGGGCTCTATGATCTCGGTTCCATCCGCCAGGGTAACCGAATAACGCACCCGCAGGGTCATCGTGAAGGAGCGCACCTCGTCATCGGCCGTGGTGCCCGTGGTGCGCTGCTCGACCCGTTCCCCCAGTAACGCCACCGTGGCTGTCGCGGCGGCGGGGTCGGTGGTCACGGTGCTGCCGTTGGTCTCCAGTTTACGTTTGAAGACAGCGGGGAATTCACTGGGCACTCCAACCCCCGAGGTATCGTAGTCGAGGTAGACAATGGCAAGCGAAGGTGGGATGTCAACGGAGCCGCGCAAACGGAATCCGCATCCGGCTATCAGCACCAGCAACAGACAAACCCGGATTAGTTGATAAGGTCTATGCATCGGGGTCCTATTTAGCAGACGATGTTGACGAGCTTTCCCGTTACCACGATAATCTTGCGTACCGTTTTGCCCTCGATGAACCGCTGGGCATTGGGCAGAGCCAGCGCCGTTTCCTCAATGGCCTTGCGGGCGGCATCCACCGGCACTTGTATCTGCCCCCGTACCTTACCGTTCACCTGCACCACCAGGGCCACGTGCTCGCGGGCCAGCGCGGCCGCATCGGGGGTGGGCCAAGGCGCGTCGACCACCGCACCTTCGTAGCCGACGCTTTACCACAATACGTGGGTAATG
>JAAUXT010096424.1_pt1 | contig 13665 bp, 19 predicted proteins | sample 7278171 | NCBI WGS metagenome assembly JAAUXT01 (sample SAMN14350112, study PRJNA611818) | marine sediment metagenome | isolation source: surface marine sediment (1.8m) | place: French Polynesia: Moorea | collected 2018-08 | reverse complement strand
CATGTTGAGAATAGATGTCAAGGAGGCCTGACCTGTGTGTTGAAGGTTTTCCAGTGAACCACACGAAAGATATTTACCGGAATCGGTTATATAAATTTCGTGCCTCGTATCTTCCCTCAGCCAACAAAATAAGAAGACAACTGTCGTTTTTAAAACCTTTCACCCCAACCGAATTGAAACCAGCAGTTGAATCTGATTTCAACACTCATCATTAATTTGTTTTTCGTGAGTAAATAGATTCGACTCGAACAACCGGGAAGGCATATTCAGTCAGGACAACGCGCTTGCACAAACAGCGCTGTTTTCGAAACCAATAATTTGAGCAGATCAGGCTGAGTTTCTCCACTTTACTTTGGCACAATGAGAACGCGGAATCATTGTCTTGTGAATCGTGCTACATTTGAATCAGAAAAGAAAGTACCATTGTCAAAACGCGAATGCCAACAATAACCCGCAAAAAAACATCCGATCTGACCTCAGAGTCAAACCATTTTTGTGGGGACCTGACCAAATATGCTGTTCTTGTACTCAAACCAAACATGCAATCTGAAGTGAACCTCAGCCTCAATAACAAAAACATAAAACATTCTTGAAAGAAAGGAAAGTTATCAATTGTTTGTAAATGGAAAATGAAAGCTTACATATCTAAATCTGTGTGTAACTTCAGTTTTTTTTTTCAATGCAAACTGCTTCATGAGAGGTTTCAGCTGAACGCTAGTTTTACGGTGGCTGGGGTTTTCTCTTATTCTTAATCAAGAAGAAACCACAATCCCATGCAAAAGATTTCTAGTGAAATTGCAGGAACGTGAACAATACCAATAAATTCTCTCCATTCTTCGTTATAACCTAAAACATTACAAATAACTCTCACCAATTCAATTTATGAGCAAGAGAACTTTCGTGTGTTCAATTTTACGATCCCAGCTTCCACTCCTTTTCCCGATAACGCATTATTTGCTTGCTTTGTGTGATCTGTCTCACAAACTCCGAGAGCTAAGTGTTTGCTACACTAAAATTTCCAAGATGCTAGTTGCGTGCACAACCTCAGTAACAAACAGCAGATCGGATGTGAAAACGTTGCAGATTTCAAAATGAATTGAAAACAGGAGATTAACTACGGCTGAATGAAAATCAAGCACTTTTTTGAAAAAGAAAGACAACCAAACCGAACAAGAAACTATCAACACCTTCCCCTATAATATGGCTACCCAAGTCAGGGAAGGCAAAAGTTGAATCTATTCATGTCTCAGTCAATGTCTGGTTGTCATTCACATGCGTTTCACCGTGCTCGATTCAAAATCAAGACGTTTCAGAGAACACTTCGTTGGTTTGTTGAATTGGCAGCAACGTTTCCACGCACAACCCGAACGCAGAAGGCTGCGACTGTGCAGTTTTCAGTCAAAACCGACCCCCTCTTCTCTAACGGGTCAACGTGTGTGGTTCACATCAGCCCCAGCCCCCAGCCCAACCCCTGCGATCTTCTGGCCAAAAATCGCAGTCAGTGAACAAGCCTACGGACTTACTTATCAACTAAATTCACTGCAAATGGCAAATGTCTTGTGTTATGATGGTAGAGACAATACCTGCGCGTGTCCCTGTGCCAAGAAAATACGAATGAAACAATCAGAAAAATCATGCCATGGGACAAGACAAGCATCAAACTATCAAAACAGTGCCACTGAACTTTGAGGGATTCATTCTCTATTGGGCGAATCACATTCGCAGATGTGTGCGTGCAAACTTCGAACCTTTTGCACAGGAAAGAACTTTCAAAGAATATCGGTGCACACATTGATCGCCCACTGCAATGCACATTTTGTGTTGACACCAACACTAATTTTTTTGTCCGACAGAAACTGACAGGATGAAAGGAAGGGGAAACACAATCTAAAAACTTGGTCCATGTTGCGCGAAGCCACTGCTTTGGCTTGACAGTCGGAGCTGTGTGTGGAACTTGAGACAACAGAAAAGTCGACAGTAGTTCTATGGTCATCATTTACAAGTGAACTTCTACGTCACAACGATGATACACCGGGGGAATCGGCTTTGTTCACCAGTGGTCCTTGAACCATCAAGCATGATACGGACAAAAGAACGCAACCGTTCCACACACGCACAAGAAAAGTCTCACTCACCCTGCGTTTCAGCTTGTCGCGAAACACGCTGTTGAAGTCGCCACCGCCTGCCTCTTCCGAGGCGCTGCCCCCGCCCGCGGCGGGCCGCGCGTCCTCTGGGCCCGACCCGTAGATGCGCTGGGAGGCGGCGATGAGGCGCGCGCAGCTGCGGCGCTGCCGCTCGTAGCAGTTCGGGTGGCAGAAGCCCTGGTGGTCACAGATGAAGTTGGATGTGTTGGCCAACTGCACCACAACCTGAAAAACAAGTCAACGACGTCGTCAATTACGGACCTCAATTCACAAAATCCGCACATCTCATTTGCAAAAGTATCGTCAATGACCCACGTGTCAGGATTTGAACTTGGCAGATCTCGCAGGATGGGATCGGACGTTCACGCACCACAATAGGATCATGATCACCAACCCAAGTACCTCCAGATATAACTGTCTTTTGTCGTCCATCCACGCAAAACTATCCTGGACACCTGTCAACGCACCTTGATCCAAGGCATGTATTTGCTGAAGTCCTGTTCGTCCTCGAGCTCGAGCGGTGAGTCTGCGCACTCGTCGCTCATCATGCCACCGGAGTCGACTTCGCCGGCTGCGGAATGCTCGTCGCCCTCGTTCGAGTGCTCCGACTTCAGGGACTGCGTGCTCACTTTCCGCGACGACTGAGATTTGGAGCTGCCCAGACGACGCAAACCTGCAAAGCAGACCAGCCAAGGGCAATTTGTCAGCCTGAAGGAGTACTTGCACAAAGAGCCTGGAAAAACCCCCGCCGTAACCAGGACAACAGTTGGTCGGGTGCTAGTCAATTGTTCGTTTCAGTCTCGCAGCGACTCACTTCCACCGCTTTCTGGACGCTTTATCTTGAAGCTGGCGCGCTTGAAGCTCGCGCTGTGTCCAGAGTCACGCCGCATCTTGAGCAGCTTCTTTCCGCCGGGAGCACCGGGTGCGACGCCGCCGACACCAACGCCAGGACCCGTGCGCCGCGCTGCACCTGCAGCCGCAAACGGCATGGGGGGAATGCACACACAGCCAAGTTACGACAAGTAAAAAATAGATCTTTTATTCTTGTCATCTCCTGCTCGAGTCTGGCAACGTTCAACAAAAGGACGCATTGGCACACCTTTTTCGGGGTCTCCGAGCATGGAGATGGAGGTGGTACTGCTGTGGAGCGAGTCCGAGCGATCCTGTTGTTGCTGCGACTGTTGCTGACCACCAAACACAGCAAAGCTGATTTTTCTGTCTCCAGGACTACCAACTGAAACCAATTTTCGAAAACGTGAGGAAAACGTGGTTGACGAGAAAATCTGTGTTCAACTGCAACACCGGTCACACCGACGGGGACCGCAAAACTTTCTTCACAAGACTTGAATCCAAAAATTACAGGCACACAACATATTGAGGCACGAACTGACCGTTGGTGACGGAGGACTGCATGGCGTCGCCCTGCGAAGATCGCGAGTTGCTGCGGGAGGAGTGACCGGGCGAGCTGAGTACGCTGCTCCAACGTCGCGACGATACAGACTTATCCCAGCCGAACGTCTTCTTCGGTTCCTGATCCGAAACACGGACGTGCACGTAACAATCGACAAAATACAACAGAAATAAAGCGGGTGCAACGTGTTCAGGAAACACACAACTCCGTCTTTGTGAAACATTTCAGGACCCTCTCTTGACTCAGCCCTATGTGATGAACATTTGTACAATTTGAAGTGCGACGACTTGTATGCAAATTTATGGTTGGGCTTTCCAAAAGGCTTGGGATGCAAAAGGCTGTTGACCGTGAGTCCACCAACACTGCTCTTGTCATGACACTGACTTTGGCCTTGGGTATGTACTGGTAGGTCTCCCGTAGGAACGTCGTGATTTCAAGCAGCAGCTGGCAAGCTATCATCTTGAGCGCGTACGGACATCCAGATCCGGTCGGGTTCACGGTGGCTGCAAATGCACGACCATTACACAGTGAATCTTTGTTGTTACACCCCCTGAAGACACGACACGCTTCTGCTCAAGATGAAATCTACTTCTCAATGGAATTCGAGCAAGTTCCAAAACTAGGGCCACAAAAGCCCAAGAAAATCAAACTGGTACCAGCAGGAACATTCCAGCTGACCAAAAACATCACACAAACATTGAAAAACACACAACCGCAACTCGTTTGTTTCACTTCGCTGAAACATTTGCGTGACATCGTTCTCCGAAACAAGCACCTTCGTCAAGAAAGTCTTCCTCGTCGTCCTCAATGCGCAGCTCCCTCTTCCTGTTGTCGTCTTTGATCTGGTGCAGCACGCTGAACTTGTCGCCGGCTGCTTCAGCCAGCAATTCATAAAGTCGGTTCCCGATAGCCTGTGGAAACACGGAGTTCAGTAATCACTCACATGATAGATGTAGGTGAGACTTTGAAACATATCCAGTGGATCTCAGTTGACAGAATGATAGAACACGGACCACTACTTGACCCCATCATCCCGATTCTGCTCTGGATCGTGTCCCTGCCCTTGCAGGCGTCGTATTTAATTTGCAAATTTGCACCGTCTGTTACCGACCCACGATATCGGCCCATCTCCGAACAACTTCCAGCAAAATTCCACGGTGACTTCAGCGGCAGACGCTGGGGCGTCCGGCCAGTCTGTCTCGATCACTAGGCATCCCCCTGTCGGCAAGTCGCTCACCTCTCCCCACATGTGGAACATGCGGCCCGCCTGTCTCTGCAGCATCAGGTTTCTCCTGTAACCGGACGGCTGACCGCGGCTGTTGAGCAGCCCTGTCTGTCTGAAGCCGGGAAGGTTCAGTTTCATCCAGTTGGGCCAGTCTCCATGATTGCAGCGGTTCACAAAGTGCGCGCACTCCAGCAGCAGCGTTGCCCGGGCAATGACTGGCGCCTCCTACAGAGCAAACACGATGCGATTTGACAAGATGACTGAAGTCCCACCGAAAGGTGACGCATCCACGACGGCTGAGAGCCTTCCCTTCGACCAAAGTCCGAGGTGGCAAAGAGACCGGAGACAGAACTGGACAGAAAAGATTCCCTGCCTGACTCACTTACCAGGTCAAGCAGAGCAGCGATCAGGTGGGCGTCGGGGACGGAGCCGGGTTGGCAACAGTCGAGCAGAAAGTTGAAGCGCAGCATGCCGCAGCGCACGGCGTACAGGTTCACCAGCCGCTTCTCGCGCACCATGATCACCTCGTGGCCGAAAATACTCGCGACGTCGAGCGATCGCTTCCGCTTCCCTTCTGGATTTCACAAATTGACAGAAGGCTCTGAAAATTTGATGACCTTGTCAAGAAATCCTGTTGACTTCACTTTTCGAAGGGTCAACACAAAAAACTGAAAACACAGTGGCTTTATTTCACTCGCTTGTCTGGCGTCACCGCAAGTACGTTGCTGAGCAAATCTCAATCTTTTCTCAGTATCATTCTGTCTGTTGGCTCACCCTCACCGTCAGCGGTGTCGTGTTTGCTGAAGCGTCGCTTGCTCCAGTTGCGCAGCCCGTCTTCAATGCGCTTGCGCGCGCTGAGGAAACTGAGCGTCGCCTGTCCTGCAGCTCGAAACGTCATCCGCGGGGCCTTCGATTTGTTGCTTCCGTCTTTCCCGTCCTCCTTCCCCGACTGACCTGTAAAAATTGACGACCTCCCAAAATCAACGTGATCCTCGCTCTTTCACATCCTGTCCCTCCCTGGGTTATTTGCATTTCAAAACTTATGAATTTTGCTTTCCACAGTGTCACAAAAAGTAGTGGCAGTGCCTTTTTGTGCCTTTTCACTGTTCGAGAGACGCACCTCCTTCCCCGCCGGACCCGTGGTTGCTGTGCGACCCATCTTTTGGACCAGAGCCCCGCTCCGTTCCACTCTGTTCATTCGCTGAATCGTCCTCCATGTCAGACTTGGTCGAGCGCTTCCACGCTGAAAAACATGCAAATGTGTTCAACGTTTCATGGCCTGGAACGCAATCACCAGAACATCATCAACTTCTGCCCAAGTGCAGTGTCCCCGCCTCTGGATCCACTGGAGAGAGAGCGCACACACACACACACACACGCACACACACACACACACACACACACACACACACACACACAAGGGCCGGGCCGCCTGGTTCCACAGATGACAAAAGTTATCGAACTTGAATTCCTTTGCTCAAAAGAGGAAGGGTCAGCTTTTTTGATCGGAACGACCGGAATCCTTGTGTTTACAGCTCTTTGGCTTTTCGGCAGCTGGGTAATAATATATCTCATCCCATATGGTCTAGTGGTTAGGATCCCGGCCTTTCACGCCGGTGGCCCGGGTTCGATTCCCGGTGTGGGAGACAAATTCTTTTGTCCCCTTGCTCTATTTTCAGGGAGACTGTACATTTTCAAATTGTTGGGGTCAAGCGTAAGTCCTCTCTCCTGCATTGCAGGACACACCTCTACTTCCCGGAAGTGTCCTTGACTCACCAATGTTGAACTTGCTGAATTTGCGCTTCGGGGTGGAGGACCCGGACGGCGGGTTCTCGTCCTCCGTCGCGGACATGCTGACTCGCGGAGAGACGCTCAGCTTTCCGCTCCCGCCTTCCCCGCCACCGCACGGAGCATCCAGGACCTCTGAGTCGCTCGCGCCACCATGTGCGTGCGCTGGGGTCTGCTGCAAAGGAAAAGTTTTCTTGTATCCAAACCACAAGAAAGACGTAACGTGCCGTGACACAACTCTTGGCTGAAAGTGTTGTGCGCCGCCCAGATTGTTGGCATCAGCCACGATTTCTGACTGTAAACTGACCTTCCTCGGCTTTTTCTTGAATAGAGTGCGTCTCGCTTTGGCAGTGGCGTCGTCCTGGTAACCGGGCAATCCCGCGCGTGAGTCACCCTCTCCGTTTGACGCCATGGACAGTGTTCTCCTGGATTTTGTTGAATACGAAAAATGCGTCAGCACGTGTTTCAGTTGCAGAGAGCCAGTTGGGCTGTCTGCTCGATTTGACAGGTCCCCTCACCTCACGACTTTGGTGGTTTTCGCTTTCTTGCCGGGGGTCCTGTCCACAGCGTCGAGAAGCCCGCTGAGCGCGACGCGCCGAAATGTACCGCCCTTTGTTTCTTTGATGAAACTGAGGAACTGCTTCACGTCACAGTAGAGGCCCTGAGACACAAACACAACCCAATCTCAATTCGTCTGTTTCTGAACAGTTCGTCACTTCAAAAGTTTTCGTTACTGTGACAACTTTTGGAATGCTCACGATGTTCTCGTGGCCCTGAAGCTCCTTGCGAGACTCGACAAGCCGCGACAGAAGCGGTTTCAGCAGCTGCGACACGATGACGGCGTCGACGCGCGTCCCGCCCCCAACGGGCTCACCGAAGTTATTGGCGTACCCGCCTGTCTTTCCCACCTCCGTCTTTTTTCCTGCGGAAACAATACAATGGGGTTGGGACGAGTAAATGAAGGGTCTTGCGAGGACAGCTTCCACAAATCAGACTGACTGAACAGAAACAAGATTGTCACTCAGCTTCAGCTTCAGGCAAATTCAACCTCAATGTCCCTTTCTACTTGCTCATAACTGAACCCTGTCAGCACTGACCTCCACTCTGTGGAGAGATAACATTCGCCGAGGGATCCACACAGAATCCCAACAGAGCGTGCAGGAAGTCCACGATGTCTTGCAGTGGCTGTTTGATGAGCACGTCTTTGAGGAAGCGCGCGAACCAGAAGGAGTGGTGGTTGTTGAGGCGGGCGAGGCAGCCCGAGCCCTGCGCGCGGAGGTGGTCCCCGAGGCTGCCGCGCATCCCGTCCCCACACCCGTACGGGCACCCGATCCATCGGAAGATCCTTAGAAAGCCAATGGGGAAGTGAGGCAAGGGCGAGCAATGATCAGCAAATTGGCACCAATGAAACTTCACTTCAGCCAGCAGCGACAAAGTTTTCAACAGCGCACCGATACCAAATTTACAAACGGGCGTTTACATTCAGACGTGTGCACAAATCAAATGTCGTGGGCCGACCTCCGGTCCAGCACAAGTTTACCTGACAACAGTCTCCATGGCAACAGCATGATTCGAGGGTTTCTCTTTTTCCTCGGACTTCTCCCCCTCTTTCTCCTTTTCCTTCTTGGTCTTCTTCTCTTCGACCTTCTCATTGTTTTTACCAGTCGCGGGATTTTGATCATTCGGTTCCTGACAAACAGACAATACACACGTGTGGCGTAACAGCTTCAGAGAAACGAGTTGCGAAAACATTTCAGAACGACGAAACAGTAATTCTTGTACCTGCATATCATCTGAAGCCTTTTCGTCTTTCTCCTTCGGTTCCTGTTTCTTTTCGATGATGTTCAGGTCAAAGAGACAGTTGATAATGTTGAGGATAACTCCACAGATACGAGGTGAGCATTCTCTGCTCGACACGCAATGCACCGCCTTGAGCACAACCTGCAAACAAATCAATCGTGAGAATAATCCAGACATTTTTGTGGAATGAATGTTTCAGCGTCACTGTCGGTGTGGGTGGGTGAGTTGACCACAAGGGACAACAAGAGATCACAGATCGAAAAGCCCGCGGCACCTTGCAGTTGTGTTCAGAACACTCATTGTGCCAGCGAACAGGTCATGTCTGCAGTTTCTTCCCAATTCAACAGTTCAGCTCGTTTTGATCTACGGGGGAGGGGTAAACCAATGGTTTATTTCATTGCGAGGCAAATCAACCAACTGTCCACACACTGGACAACTCTGTCAGGATTGCACTGTCCGGGCCACTTGACGAAATGCCGCGGGTAGAAAAACTAGCACACCTGGTAGTTGATCTCGCCGTCGCTGTTGATGTAGAACACGGATCCCGGCACCTCGTGAATCTCCTCCTCCTGTTTGTACGTGATGTTCGAGTCGGTCATACTGCGTTGCAGCGTCAGCGGGCGGTGCGAGTAGTCAGACCTGCACAAAGAGCTGTCCTCAGTCCTTGTGAACAGAGAATGTAAATCGACACGTTGTTGGAGCAGAAAAATACATTTTGCTCAGAACCCATTGTGATACTTGACAACGTTTGGCTTCACCACTGGGGAAACGTTGATGATTGAGCTGGGGCTCAGACTTTTCGGTAACACAACGACAAATCTGAAATACTTACAACCGGATTGAGGAAGGTTCACTCACCTCGATGAGTGCCCAGAAGCCAGGCTCTCCCGCTTGCTGAGCCAGGACGGACTGCGCGTCGGGTCGGGCGAGTCCTCGGTGATGGTGATGATGGGGCGACGCAGGTGCTGCAGGTCCCCGGCCCCGGCCCCGCCCCGCGGCAGCAGCGGCTGCTTCCCCGAGCTGCTGTCGTCATCGTCGTCTTCATCGCCTGTTGGTGAAGAAATCAAAGGACCTCATTGAGTGAAATTGTCACAAACAATCGCAGCGACGGACGGCGTGTGCAAAACACTGCGGCTCGTTGGTCAAACTTGACAATGACGCGTGTGGTGTGTTGATTGAAGGTATCCACCGATTTGGCTTTCACGTAGGATCGCTTGTTCTACCACGTGTATGTGAAGGTCCACAAACCTGTCGGGTAGTTCTTGGCGCGACGCATGCGCGGTCCGCTTCTGCGTCGCGCTGCCACTGGAAAGTCCGAACCGCTGTCGCTTTGACAACTGTCTCGCTCATCCTCGGGCCCACTGTCCTCCACCACTTTCCCAAGAGACGTCTCGGGCGACGCACGACCTGAGTCACCTGAATCACAGACAATGGAACACAAGGCTTGACAAGGTATGAGTAATCTGCCAAAAATAAACACAACAGTTGTGAGAAGTTTGATCTTGTTCGACAACAGTCTGATTTCACAGCAGGAAAAGCAGTGTGAACAGAATGCTAACAAGCGTTGGAGGATAAAATGTGAACATTCCTCACCTTTCGGAGAGTGGACCTCCAGTTCGAACTGCTCAGCGCTCTCTCGCCTCAGCAGCGGCTTCACTTTCGTCTCGAAAATTTGCTTCAGCTCACTCCCAACCTGCACGAAAAAGATCAATTGCGCTCACGTCTCCGTGACATTCGATACGCAGCACCCAATCTCACGGGTCATCGAGTGAACTTTGGAACATTTGCATGTTTGTCAGTACTCACTACTGTCTCTGAAGATACCCCTCGCAAACCAGAACACAGCTTGAATGAAGCTCATCTGATCTCCCCGTACCTTGTGGCGCTTGAAGGCAGGTTCCCGCCGGCCATGGTGTCCACCACCACCTGATGCTGCCTCTGGCTTCTCATGCAACTCGGCCTTGTGCTCTGGATACTTGGGACTGAGTGGTGTCGACGGACTTGGAGGCAATGAGTGGTCCTCTGACACCTTGGAATGCGAAAAGAACCATTTTGATGTGTCTCTGTGGTAAACGTTGCCAGCTCGTTTTGCCTGCGCCCCACTCCAACCGAACACGCACCACAAATATTTGCAATGTTCACCAGCCATTGGAGCCCACAGGCTACACGACAGTGCGCACGTGTTTCTCAACGAAAGAAGTCAGATGGCGGCTGGATTTGACCACAACTACAAACTTTTCCGGATAATTCAGTCGGAAATGTGGATTGAGGAAATGACCAGAAGTTGCAGGACAACAATCGCGTGAGACTTGTTCAGAAGGAACAGCTGTCGGGAAGGGCATCATCCTTTTCTCAGAACACACCTTCAGTTTGGGGGACGGCAGAGACTGACTGCGTTCCCGCGTGTATTCGACGCGCGAGTTCTCATCGCAAACCTCCAACAGCCGCTGATGCACGTATCTGCAGAAAATGACCAGGGTGAAACACGGAACCTGAGCAGAAGAGATGCTAACTCCAATTTTTTTTTTGCTGATTTGCTGAAGAAGCTCAAATTCCCAGGACTGACCATCAAGTACGGGCTCACCGCGCTCAAATGGGTACGAAGCAGTGGTAATAAAGAACTCACCTCAGGGCCCAGTAAACGCCCTCCTCCGCCCACTGTGGGCAAAAGAGACAGCGCAAAACGGCGACGTCGAAATAGGTGGCGCTGACGATGTCCTGAGAAGGCGGCCCGGGGACCCGCGCTGCGGTCTCCAGCTGCTGATTGACGTACTCCTGGAAACACGTGACATGTCTCGCTTTGTGTCATCCACTGACAGGTGCAGATGAGAGGACAAGCATTATGTTGCTGATTGCCCCATTGAAGGACAGCGAAGCACTGTGGCCCACCTTGTCGACGGGCGAGACGGAGCCGCCGGGTTTGGGCGGCGCTGCAGGCGGCGGTTTCTCAATGAAGGAGGCGAAGCTGCTGCGCCGCGCGCCGCACTGACACGCCATCTCCCCGTTCCGACTCTGCACCACCTGACTGCACACCTACACAACCACAAGCTTCCCAGTGAGATTCGCAAAATATCTCGTTTGTTCTGTGCTTGAAGTAATGTCCACAAAATCCGATTCCGATGGTAGTCAGTCAGTCAGCACAATCTAGACACTTGAGCCCAGATCACGTGCTTTAGATTTGACGCTCGGAAGAGCACAGCATGAATTGGGTCTGTTATCCAACTCTCCACTCTCATCACACGCAGCAACGCCACTTACTTCGCACACGATCTCGACTGACGTGGAGGCGTTTGTTGTCGTGGAGAGTGCACATATGTCGCTGAGGCGCGCGAGAGGCGCTTGTGCAGACGCCGCGTCGCCGTTGCTGCAATAACTTGACCGACTCGCCGGTTGCGTGATGGGATCCTCAAATCCAAGGTAGATGTTATCAGTTGATGTGCCTGTGTTCGAAAAACAGTGTGAAACGAAAGGTTCGCATGGAAAGCCTCAGATGACAAATTGCTGTTTGTTTTCTCAATTCCCTGCATCTGTCTCGACTCACACCCGCCTCACAGAACAGCAAACAAGTGGTCACATTTTCTTTCGAATTTGCCCACCTTTACCAATATAGATGTTTCCAGCGTTGAAATTGACCCTCACAAGCTGGCGTTGGGCCTTCAGAACGTTTCGCTTTGGTTTCACAGGAGTGGAAAAGCAAGGTACGTCAGGTTGGCTGGAAGCACAAAAGTCACGAAACTTGAATTGGTTGGAGAAAACTGCTCGCGAACTGGCTGGTCATCCTTTGTGAGACACGAGTAGAGCTGTGACGGAACCCATATCTCGCCATGGATATCTCGGCCCGAAAGCACATTGAAAGATTTCCAGCAGCGCAACACTCACCGGTATGCCCAAAGCTGCTGCCAGAGTCTGAGCCCGTTCTCCAATTTGAGAGTCTGGAAGTCTTGTTCCCTCATGCTGTTCAGCAGTGGCGCCATCAGGTGGACGAACAGCTGGATCACCTCCAGCGACAACATGTACGTCTTGCCTGAAAGTTGCCAATTGCAGGAATAACTTTTTCATTCCATGAAAGTTTGTAGACTTTGTAAAACATCTTGGCCTTGTGCAATTCACACGGTTGCAGAACACCGGAACTTCTGGCCCACACACAATGAATTCTCAAGGGCACTGTCATGGCGTTTCTAATGTCTCCCCACACAAGAAAATCTGTCTCTGTGTGTGTCTCTGTCTGTCTGTCTGTCTCTCTCTCTCTCTCTCTCTCTCTCTTTCACACACACACACACACACATACACACACACACACCAGAAGCATTCCACAAATTCGGCCCCAATGCCACTCACCAAGTGATACGCCGCCGTACTTTTCTGCATCCATGTCTTCGCATTCGGAAGCAGCGTCAAGTATGATCCAGTGAATCGTGTACAGCAGCTTCGTCTCAAGTCCGTCAAACTTGGCATCACAGCGCCCGTCCTGTTTCCGCTGCGCTAACATTGAGCTGCAGGCGTGGATCACGTGAGGAAACGCCGTCTGAGGAGGGACACACAACACACGACATCATCAGCTGTATCTCAATCAACAGGCCAGGAGCTTGGGCATGCGTTCTGTGTGGCACCCATTCGAAGTGCAAGTTGATTGTTGATCCCGTTCAGAAATAGTCCATACTGGGTGAAAGAACTGTGAGGTCAACAAATGAAAAATCTCACTTTGTCTTCAAGTTTCTTCGTGCTTTGAAAAATCACAACAGAACTACAAGTGTATTGCTGCTTGACCACCCAGCTGGAACTATTTCAATCAGCTGTTCACAAAAAAAAGACAACATCACAACAGCTCACCTGGACAAGTTTCCAGCGCGATATGCTCGAGATCGCCTCGCACAGACTCGGCGAGAGGCCGTGGTGTATGTTCTGCACCAGCACCCGCTCAAATGACTACAAATGACAAAGGGTTTCAACGTTGAAACAGATTTCATGGGCAAGATATCACACACAAATTATTTTCCCAACGCATGTTTTGCAAGTTTGTCGCAAGCAAAAATGAACAATCCTTTGCTGCTTACCACACATGAGGCTTCACAAAGCTTCCCCATCTTCGGTCTGATGAACGGGCTGAAATCAAAATGCACCTGTATTCGGACTACGTGCTGTCAGCGATGAAAATTCAACTGAAGGTTGCAAGTGTTTTTGACCTTGGTTTCAACGTCCAGACGGTCAACAAGACAAACAAGAAGTTCCGAGGCGGGAACCCTGATGGTCGCGGAAGCCGAAACTGTCCTTGCTCTTCCCTGAGGGGGGGGGGGTCT
>JAAUXT010036277.1_pt1 | contig 13665 bp, 18 predicted proteins | sample 7278171 | NCBI WGS metagenome assembly JAAUXT01 (sample SAMN14350112, study PRJNA611818) | marine sediment metagenome | isolation source: surface marine sediment (1.8m) | place: French Polynesia: Moorea | collected 2018-08 | reverse complement strand
GATCTTGTGAAACAGACCGCAAATTTCCACTGCAAACAGTGGAGGCTCAAATTTGATGGTTCAGTCAGTTTCGGGTGGGTGCAAACTCAACCCGAAATTTGCGGTGCAATCGAATATGCCCCTAGGACTTGCAGCATTTGCCCGGAAGTTGTCAACTCAAAACCGCGACGCATGTGCAACACCACTTCCTCTCACTCCAACTTGTGAAATTTTTCAGGTGCAGATTTTCAATCATGATTTGTGGGATATTTGTGCCGTAAATGCCTTTCGATTGCACTGACCATGGACAACTGGATTTTGAACATCTTATGCTGCTTCTGGATCTGTCTTGTAGCGGACAAGTGTCTCGGTAGGTGGTTTGACCGGTGTTGACTGCACAAAACTTTTTTTCTTGACCATGTTTATGAATCTTCAAGTTGTTGCGTTGGTGGAGACGTTTCAGTTGGTCGCAGACGCTTTGCATAAGGTTCCATGTTGTTGGTTGTACAAATATAGAGTTTGATAGCAAATGCGGATGACTGGCACAAGAGAACAAAGAGTTCGAAATTTCGTGCTCCAGATTATCGATCAACGCATTTAGAGATGATGTCACCTTCCAAAATCCTGAAGAATCCTGGTCGGATCAGCGCTGTGTCGCGCCGATTTTCAGGGTCGTTTCCTTTTTTCCCGGCAGGCGATGTGGAAATTCTGCAGCCATTCTTTCCACTCTACATCAAAGTGGGCGAACCCATGGAAATCACCTGCGTCAGCTCAGACCAAGACCTCGAGTGGGCACGATCAACTGCAGAGGTGAGACAACGCCCTTGTGTTTCAGACAGAATCAGCCAAATAACCACCCGCATTTCGTACTTGACAATCATTCTTGTTGCTGACAGTTCCAGGGTAATGTGTGTTGTGTCCTCGTTTTCTGTTGCAGACAGCATGGGCGAACACAAAGATTGAACCGAAAGTTGGAGACGGCTGGACGATTCGTACAACGGTGGAGCAGCCGACAGGCTTCGTTCAAAGCGTTCTGAAAAAGGAGGAGGTTGGCATCAATGACAGGGGCAACTACTACTGCAGAGATGTGGACAACATCCACAGTTTCTCCATTTGGATGACAACTTTAGTGGGTGAGTGACAATCGACATCACGCTTTGGTGAATATTGTCGGAAATAGTTGTTCTAGAATGCATTTCAAGCAGCTTTTTCGCTCATTGCAGTCAGCGCCAAGAATGTGACAGCAGAGAAGGGTCAGAAGGAGGTCACGGTGGAGTGCGTGTTGGCCGGCTTCGACATGAATACGCCGCCAGTGTATCACGAATGGTACATCGGGAAAGATGTACGTGTTGACTTCGTGTATTATCTGTGCTGTCTGCAGGTTTCAGATCCGGAGCCAGACAATTGATAACGCAGTTTGCATTCGGCTTGTGACCCTCATTGTGATGCAAATGAATCAAATTTCTGATTGCGGACAACAGCCTCAGTTGTGTTGCCGAGCACCTGCCAAATATAAACATGCGTCAATTGTGTCGCCTCAGATACGACAGCAGCTCGGAAAAATTCACAGACTATTCCTGCCTTTGACAGGTCATCTGGATGCAAGTACGAGGAAAGGTCAAATTGAACTTTCGAAACTTGCAGAACACTCAATTGGTTTGCAAGAGCTGCAGTTCAGAAGTCGTTCAGTGCGATGTGCGTTGCGAGGTACAACAGAATGCAGCCGATTCAAAACTAGTGGAGAGGGACTTTGGTCAATCCAGTCCTTTGTGTTCCCCAAACCTGGCTCATTCTTTCTGTCTGTAAGACCACGTGAGATAAGTCAACGCGGTATTAGACGGGCACGGGGTGTGCAGGGGTTGTGTGTAAGCTTGTGTAGAGACACGCCTGTTCATTTAGTTTACGTGGTAACAACACCGCCCGGTCTAATTTTGAACAAATTTGAACTTGGACAGGTGATATCATGTGGAATTATGTCACCGTATTCCCCAGTATCAGAGTTCGTTTTGGCCGCTCAAGTTTTAAATGCCATTGTCGGACAGAAGACGATTATTTTTTGATTGTGAACTACGTTGGTTTGAATGTCATTTCTGAAGTACTGTACGCACGACACATTTTCACAACAACCATCAGTCGTACAATTGCAAACTTCATGTTGGTTTCTTTGCCAGTTCGTGCCGTACGACAGTGAGCGCCATGTGGTCGGAGTCGACGACACTGATCTGAAGTTGAATCTCACCATCAAAAGTCCTCGTAAGTATATCCACCAGCAAGTAAATAGAAATGCAAACTTACGTCGCACCCAGAAAAATTCATCTCCAGGATCGCTTTTGGCATGGCAGACCCAAAATTTGAAATGGTCCCACCCACTCAGTCCAATGTGGAACCTCTGACGCAGACGTACACCTCTCTGATGAGCTCGTAGACGGGCAGGAACATCGTTCATGTCAGGCAGCGATGAACTGAAGCAAGTTTTGTGATTCCAGGGAAGGAAGACACCGGGTGGTACACCTGCCGGTTTTCAGTTGAAACGAGCCTTGATCCTTACGTTCTTCACGTTGAGCACAAAGTCTACATTGATGGTGAGCAGGTTCAGTTGCAGGCAGTTCACACAGTTTTGCGACTGAGACATTTAAGATGGTATTTTTCGGGGACTTCAGTGTTTTGGGGCGTTGCTTCATTCGATTTCGAAGTTTTCCAGTTCATTCGGACACACGTGTTGTGATTTCAGCGAGTGCTCTCCCTTCCGCGGCGCAGCCAGCCCCGTCCGCCGTCTTCAACTCCCTCCGAGGCGTCGTGCTTCTCGCTGTACTCAAGCTGCTCGTGTGATGGTAGTCAGTCTTCCACGTGGTAGACGTTTCTCACACAGTACTTTTTGGTACTTTTGTACTTTTGTACTTTTGTAAAAGGAAATAATACAAAGAAGATCGAGGCAAGAAACGGTTGGGCCAGTGAATGGAGAAATGTATGGAATTGGCCTACGAATGCACAAGCTTTTGTTCTGTCAGACATGGGAGGAAAGTTCGAAACAGTTGTTCGTTTCACTCAAATAATTTTTTCCCTGCAAAACAGCAGGAACGTGAAAACAGTCGAGGACAAATCAAATTTGAAAAGATTATTTTCACAGTTTTCAGTCTGTTGGCCAGAAATCGTGTTCTGTGTGAACAGTTGAGTTTTCACACGGAATCACTGTTCTATTTGTTGCATTCACAGACAATGTCTATTTTGTTTGGAAACAGTCAACAGTGTGTACAAAGTGTGTTGAAGATGCGGGGCCAAAGCGTTTGCACGTTTGTTCCAGTGTATGTAGCCCTGAAACTTGTTGAAGCGTTGACAGGATATCTTTTGTGGCCCCAGCGCCTGTTCGTCTCTTTCGAAACCGGGCTACATTTTCTGCTTTCTGCAATCACAAAATAATGTGAGTCAACAGCAGTTCGCCCTGTGATACGTCAACGTAACTGACGATGTATGTCTTGGAATGAGTTATTTTGCACGTCATCAATCTGCAGGCCATTCCAAGTGTTTTAAATTGCTCAAAGTTCCTAAAAAGTTCAGGAACAGGGGAAATGCGCTGAAAATGTCTTTGTCTTCCACCCAGAACTGCAGTGTGTGAAACTGTTTCTGATGGAGACACCCTTTTCAGCCTTTTTTGGCCCTGTACGCTGGTACCCGAACCTTTCAACCTCATATTGTTGGTTTCACCCTGTGATATTCGTTGCAGAAATGAAAGCAGTGTTCACTTATAAGTCGTGTGTAAAGTCATACATGTCTGTGTTTTTTGTGTCAACTTCTTTTGTCTTCGCTGGTAGCTTTGTCACGCATGCTTGTGTTCAAAGTGTTGCAATACTCCAAACTGTTTTCAGGTGCATTGTGAAAAGAACTGCACATCGGTCAGACCGGTTTCAAATTGAAGTCTGCAGTGTGGTCGTTTTTCACTCTTCAGAAGGTGGTTGCGCATCCGCAAAGAATCTGAAACAAAACTCGTGAGTACGAGTCAGGTTTCCTGGACATCTGTGGAAACAAGATCTGTGCACTTATATTTATTTTTCAAACTCGGAGACAGTCTTGTCACCCAGCACCATTGTGTGGAGCTTTGTATTTTGGGGTCAAATCTTCGTATCTGAAGACGGACGTTATTGAATTGCGATTTCACGTTTAAATTCGAGCAATTTTTGGAGGAGTTTTTGCCAATAGGTTGTACGAAGCAGTAGGTTTGAGGTTTGATGTGCTTTGCTTTTGTGGTGCATGCTTCATTTGTGTGAATTTTTTTTGGGGTGGGGAGCGGAGGTTTGTCTGCCGTATTTTCGTAGTTTTGGTGTTGCTTGTTTCTTTTGGTTACCGAACACCTCCAAATTGTACTGGTTCTACTGACACTGGACTCTGTCCACATTCACTTGAATACATTTTGTGAGCATACCGCTGGTTGGGGGGAGTGGTGCAGGTGACTCAAAAGCTAGATCCGTTGTTCGTCAGTGGCGGAACGAAACTCGGGGGCGCGTTAGTCTTTTTGACAAAATTGAAATGTTGGCAAAAAATCTGAACGAATAAATTGAAAAGTTGAATGATAATCAATCAGTGTTGGTTTGCTGAGAGTACAATATTTGAAAGAATCTGATGAAAGGACCAGGTCGCCGAGATGTTCAGCCGGCGTCCTCCTTTCCGCTCTTGTTTTTGTTCCAGATCCGTTTTACTCGGCTGTCAACAATCAGTTCTTCAGCCTGCAAAACAAACACGAAAACGAATGCAGGTGACCCAAAAAACAAGAAGTGTTTTTTTGGAAGATAAAGCAAGACGATAACACGAGCATCACTGGACACCTGTTGGTTGGTGGCATCATGTTGCAGTGTCTCGGCTGGAGATCTGCGCTCTTTTCCTCCATCGTGAACAGTCGTTTCCTGACCAACCGGATCGCTTGCAGCGGACATCTCTGCGAAGCAAAACTTGGTACGTGTGATGGTTTCGTTCGCGAAGGAACCGGGGAATACATGACAACATGTTTAGGTGTTGCAAAACACGTACCGGGATCTAGGTGAAGCAAACAGTTTCAACCATAAATATTGTGCGAAGTCCCTTCAGGGCGAAGCACCATGTGGTAACCAGTGCAGTGTGTGGCAAGGTGGATGAAATGTCCCCTGCCCCCTCCCCCTAACCCCCCTCCCCTCCCCTCCCCTTCCCCCCGTGCCTGAACCCCCCCCCTTCCCATGGCCAGACCCCCCTGGAGAGCATGACTGGTGGAAGACAAGGAGGATAAGGAAGAATTGATGAACAAGGAAGAATTGACGACATTACCGGCACAAGGGACTTCGCACTGCAGTTGTCTTGAGCACTGCTTATTGTTCTTGTGTGCATCTGTATGTGCACCCCTCCTCCCCCCCCCCCCCCACCACCACCACGGCCATAACCCTTCCCCCACCTGGGCCGTACCTCCCCTTGGGACACAACCTCCCACCTTGGCCACATGTCCCCACCAAGGCCATTGTCTTCCAACACCTCATTGGGCTTCCGGAGCTTCTTCTCTGATGAGCCATCGGGCGCTCTGGAAAAATGGCAGCGTTTCTGAACGGGCACGCCCACTGGCTCGTAAGGCGAGCAATAGAGGTCCACACAGCTCGTCCCTGTTCAAAATCTGTCTTGAGCGCGCGTTGTGCAATTTTCAAGTCAAAACCGCAACGCGTTTCTTGAGCCTTGTCAGGTCGTGCTCACATGCAACCAGAAACATTATAATTTTTGATTTCATGCAGTTCGACAGGACACAGCAGTCTCGCTAAATTTGCCCAGAATGGCACACACGACTGCGGACGTCGTGGAAAGGATGAAGCAGGCGTTCAGCGACAAGTCCGGCCTGCCCGTCTTCATTCCAATGACGTCCGACTTGAAAGTTCGGGTCGATTGGTTCAAAGAAACTGACTTCAGAGAAATTGTCGACCTGGTTCTGAGGTCCCGAGACGAAGGCAAAGGCGTGGGCGCCAGTGAATTTTCTTCGGAAGAAATTATCAGACAGAAGATTGAAGATCCGCAGACGAAGCTGTCGGTCAGTAGAGAAGTCGGGACAAATCACCTGGTGGCTGTGTTTTTCATGTTCCCCTGCCTTCTGTCCAGAAGTCAGCGCTCCCCCAATTGCGGAGCTTTCGGCTTCGTGCACGAGAAGTACAGAGGGAAGGGAGTCGGGGCGAGCATGATTCTCCTGCAGCAGTTCCTCGCCTGCAGCCTGGGGCAGCGGACTGTCCTTGGGCGCCATGCCCTCACGTCTCGCACCAACATCCCCGGGCGGTCCGCAGGTGCCACGTACCTCGGAATCATCCCGAAGAGCCTCCGCATGCAGAACCTGACGGCTGTCGTCGATGATGTCATCACCTATTACGGGTTCCACGCTCCACAGCTTCAACCGGTGAGTGTTGAATTCAGTTTCTTGGACAGGGTCAGTTCTGTGGTCCTCGTACCTTTGGTGACAAGTTCCCAGCGCAACAGCGCAACTGAACTCGCGCAGTCGAATGTCGTGGGCCACGTTCCCTGAAGTCGTTCGTCAATGCAGGTGTCTTCTCTGGTGCCAAACACGAAATATTTTTGTTCTTTCAGGATCCCTGGATGGCTGTTCCGTGCACGCCAGATCTTAATGCAGACAGCAACATGATTGCAAGATTCTATAAAGCCTTGCCTACAGCCATTAAACAGCGCTTTCTTGGCAAGAAAATTCCAGGTGTGAAAGGAGAACTTGGTCTGGGCGAAGCTGAGGCTGAGAAAGCGGAAAATTTCATCCGGAAATCGGCGCGTGAGGGACACGTGATGGCATTGGACGAATTTCTGGACAATGGGATTTGGAACCGAAAACTCCTCAAGGAAACGCATGTCGTTGGCATTTTCGACACAAAAAATGACCTGGTGGGGTTGATGCTTTTTGGTGCCAGTGGAGTCTGCAGAACGGAGTCGCTGGTGATGGGCGGATACCTGCTTTTGGAGAAGGGTCATCGAGTCGAACCGGTGCAACGACGGCTGATGGACATCATGACGGACATTGCGAGGACGCTCAGTTTCGAAGGCGTCTTGTTGGATGTGTACAGAACGGAAACTGACTTCATGTCTTTGCTCTTGGACCTTGGTTTCAAAGTCTCGGGTACCCTTCCAGAGTGTGGGTACGTGAAGGACAAAGGTTATGTCGACAGTGTTCTTTTGTACAAAGAGTTCGTTGTGGGATCAAGCAAACTGTGACAAGAACGTTGTGATTAATTATGTTACCTGTGTATATCTTGTCACTGCTCGGCTCTGTCCCAGGTTGTTTTTGAATCGCCAATTGGAAACATTCATGATTCCCACTGAAGAAAAGGAGTCTTTGTTATTTGTGCACGTGTTCACGGATAAAACCATGGTTTTACTGTTGCGGTCACTTGTGTCACTACGAGGTGTCACAGTTGTGTGACAATAGTCACGCGACATGAATTTGCACAGGGGTGCGCAGCACTTGTCGCATCAAAATTTCCATTTGCGGTGCCGAAAATATGTGTGAAAATACACCAGGGAAGAAAAACTCAAGGCGAGTTCTTCGAGCCACATTACCGGATGAATTGCAGCAATCCCTTTCACCATCACAATATTTGGCGTTGGACGCTCTTCCATCACAAACCAGAAAGTTTTTGAGAAGACAAAATAGTGGGATGAGCATGAAATGAAATCTGCAAATGTATCTTGATCTTGATCTCGTTTGATAAACATTCGGAACGACACGACGCTATGGTGCGGTGGCTCCAGGCGCTTCTCCTCGGGTCAAAAGTTTCAGTCGCCACGAAGCGTAAGTTTTGGAGACGTTCGTTGGTGACCTGTCTCAAAGAGGCAAAGTCGACAAGTTGTTGAGTTTGTAAGAACCTCCGAACTTCACTGTTTCCATTGCAGGTTTGACACTGATCAGATCACTCAGTATGAAGGTATCAGAAGAAAATATCTCATCTGGTGGGTCGACTTTTGTCAAAATCCCAGGCCCATTGAAACTGGACAATCTGAACATTGAACTGACAATGTACGACAGAGAGAAGGACTTTCGAGACGTCTTCCAGATGGCCAGTGCCTCGTCCAGAAACAGCACTGGGGTCGACGAGAAAGAGTTTGGGACAGAAGCCAAAGTGCACAAAAAGCTGGATGAAAGCAAAGTTGTGATCTGCAGAGACAAGGCTGACGGGAGCATCGTGTCGGCCGTGCTCACCTGCCCCGAACCCAACAGCCTGAGCCGCAGTACCCACTCGCCGCTGTGCGGAGGCTACCTCATCGTCAGCGAGAAGTACCGCGGATCCAGGGTCGGGTACCACCTCAACAGGCTCATGATGCACACCATGGTGCAGGAGGGGTAAATCTTCCAATGTTCATTTGCAGCTGCAGTGACAAGACTCAGGCACGCACGTTTTCGGCGTAATTTAACCAGAGGAGCGTTCATGCAGCATTGCTCGCGAAATTCCTGAAGAGACTGCGTACCTGTGCATGAATCCGATGTGAACAAACCCTGGAGCTTTGTTCATGTGCAGGTACCGGGGTCTGATCGGACGCACGGCGGTGACGGCGCGGTCCGTGCTGATGGCGCGCGTCGCCGGCGGCGTCTACCTCGGCGTCGTGCCGCGCAGCCTCCGCATCTCCAAGTGGGACACCGTCGTGGACGACATCATCGTCTACTATGACCTGCAGCACATGAGGAGCCAAGAGGTGCAGAAGAAGGTGAATATTTCCTTCCTCAACTGAGTGTCAAGCCTCTTCTTCCTCGTCAGAATTCCGAAGTGCAAAAATCTGGGACGTTTGTGTCTTTCAAGGAACTTAAAATTTTGATTCCCTCAATCACAACAAACATTTTGCATTGTGACTTTCCACGAGGCACAGAGAGTGCGCAAGTGTTCACTTGTTTGCCATTCTGTCGGCCTTCATCAATTGGTGAGATTCTTTCTTTTGCAGGTTCTGGAGAAGTTTTCTGGGGAACCGTCCGTGGCGGATCTGAACGTTCCTGCAGCTGATGTCAGTAGACTGAACGTTCGCATCCCCGGCGGCTTCCAACCCGTGCAGGGAAAACTGAAAACGAGGCTTGCGGTGCGCGTAGAGGAAGCTTCGCCAGAAGATTACCTCACCATCGAAGGTTTCATTCGTCAGGCCGCCCTTGAGGGACACGGCTTCGGCGTGGACGAATTTACTGATTCTGGAACTTTCAACCGAAACTTGTTTCGAGACAAGCGTACCCACGCTGTGGTGGCGCGAACCGGCTCGGACGGTCGCATCGTTGGCGCCGTGATATTCGGCACGAACTCCGTGTGCCGGACGGAGAATCAGCTGATGGGCGGGTACATCGCTGTCCCGACGGAGCACCGGGGCGTCGGGGTTGGGACGCTGCTCGCCAACACGCTGATTGACACGGCGCGCTCGCTGCGCTACGAGGGCGTCCTACTCGACGTGTACCAATCGGAGAGTAGAACCATCGCGTGGTCGACGCGCCTGGGTTTCCACGTGACCGGGTCGCTCCCGCACTGCGGCTACGTGCGGCGCCAAGGCTACGTCGACTCCCTGCTCTTCTGCAGGGAGTTCAAGTTCGACTCAGCCGACCTGCTGGAAACCGCAAAACTGTGATGGGGTTGGCGAAAATTTTGGAAAGTGCAAAACATTCTGCCTCAAGTACCAGTCGAATCCATATTTCATTTGCAGGTGTGCCAGGTACTGACACCACCGGTCGATCACTGAATAAACCGACGTTTGATCCAACAAATGTTCTCATTTGCACGTTTATTGTTTGGAATGAATTTTCATACACACATGTATTCACAACTGAAGAAAAGTTCCAACACGTGGGACACTTGTTCTGCAACACGGTACGAACTACTGCCAGCTGCTCGTCCCTGTGCTGCGTCTCCACAGGGGCGTCCCGCTCAGCCCGACAGCGACTCTCTTCTGTTCGATTGACAGAATAGTTCGACAGTTCGAAGTCGGTTCAAGCGGGACGGACCTGGACACAGCGAATGAGCGGAGAACGTCGCGAGTCGCGCCGCTCGAGTATTTTTTGCGCTTCATGGCGCCACCGAGCCTCAAGTGTTCAACTTCAAAAATCAAGACAATGACCGGAAAGTCAAATGCACACATCTCCATGAATTTTACAAATCAAATGCGAACAAAAACATCACGAGAAGACAAAAGTTCTTTTTGCAAGTTTCGAATGAAAAAACACATCACTGAATCTCTTCTTTCTGTCACAAACCTGAACTGCGGCCAGTCTTCCGTCTGGGACAAAGTTTGGTTTCAAAATGGGAACTCAAATCAATAAAAATCTGTCAAGCTATCACAAGTTATCAACTTTGTGATTCAAAAGGAGCAATGTGTGCGTGGCACATTCCAAACGCCTGCGAACTTCAAAACCGTCCAACGCAAACAACGACGCTGGCAAGATAAAACGACTCAAATGTAAAAACGAACGTGCCAACAGCAAATTCAACGGTGCTTGTTCATTTGGAAATGTACAAATTCCTCATCTAAAGCACAGCTTGCGCCACAAACGACATTGGCAACAGTTTTGTGCAGCACACTTTCTGATCCTGCATTTGTTGCCGACACAGAGTGCCATTTTGCACTGGATCTATTTCACGCAGTTTCCGCACGTCAGGCCAGCCCATCGAACAAACCAAAACTCCGTGGGTAAGGTGACGATCTTCGTCTTGCTTTGCACGGAAGGGGTTCCAAAGAAGCGGAGTTGTCGCGTGAAATAAACACTTGTGCAAAACTGGCGCTGACGAGGAAACTTCGTCGGCGACGTTTCTGCGTGATTGGCTTCTCGTGATAACAAACGTAACGAGAAACGTGAAACAGAAACCAACACAAGCCGCCCACAACTGCCGTTGCACTTCCAGGGTTGAGCCCACAGCCAATCGAGACAAGCGTGTCGTCCGACTTAATAACTCGTGTGGATCGTTTCTCTATCAACTCGGGGTTTGTTCGATATGTATTGAAGCGACCAAGTTATTGCGTCTCACTCAACCGCAAAATTACATCGTTCACCATCGTCATATGCAGATACAAATATAGAGCACACACATCTTGCTAAGCTTTTGCTCAAATCTACATTCTGTAGCTATTTACACAATTTCATTATTGCCGGTTACGTGCAGAATAGCAACCCGAAATTTATTACAACAACCAAATTGTGAAGTGCTTCTTGGTCAGAGTTTTCACTTTTGGATGCCGTTCTCTTTTTCCAGCGGTATCACATGAAAGGTTTTCGAGACACGAGGGGCAGACTACAGGGCAGACTGCAGGGCACGCCCAAGACTTGTTTCACACCGGATGGTCCTGCATTGTCCCTGCACGACGCTCAAGTCACAACCGACGACGCAACGCCCAGTGACAGGAAGAATGACACAACGGATGTCGCATTCAGTGACACAACAGACCTGAGTGTCACTTCGCAGATTGTAGACGAGACATGAACAGACGAGAGGGGAAAGAAAGCGTCGCACGACCTGAGCAGCAGTCCCGCACAGCTCAACTGTCCTCGCTCATCAACACTCGGAGAAACCCAACCACCGCAACATTGGCACTCTCCTCCCAACCCTGTGCACGAACTGATAAAAAAACTTATGTACAACTCATATCACAACTACAAACTGCTCATTTTCAAAACAGCAAAATTGCGGTGAATACATAATCCTCACAAAGTCGCTATTTGGTGCATCGCTTTCTTTAGTTACAGCTCAACACGTGTGACGTGGATCCAATCGGGTAACAGGAAGACTAAAAACCAAACGAATTTACAGGATTACGAGTTGGGTCGTCGACCGAACAGCAAGCTTGCATCAATCACGAAATTGCAGCTGCACACCCTTCATGATGCTGGGCTTCTGCCCATGTTCCCAAAACCTTGTGTTGGGGTTTCACTTTAGATTTGGATAAATAACTCCCTGTAGAGTCTCCGAAAGGAACAGACGTTCACTACTGCCCGCGTAGTTGCTGGTTTTCACGTGCGCAAAAGCGGTTTGCCTTTGAAACAGTATCTAATGTTCATCGCTCACAAGCAAATGTTTTTTGAGGCAACAACACTCGTCATAAACTCTGAGGCTTCGCCAAATTGTAAATTGCACTACGTAATACTGAATAACACGGACAGTGACCACGATGCTGTTCCTCCTCCTTGACTTCACACGTGGGTTTCTTTCTGTGACGATTCCGAATGAGCAGAGCGAGACGTCGCGGGATCTGACGGCACGTCGCCACCTGGTGGGAACCGACCGTCGTGACGCGACGCGACGCGACGCGACGCTGACTCGTACTCGCACAGCGCATGCGCGTTGACTCGTGGTGAGAGAAACGTGTGCATCGTCATAGTGGGTTGGTGGGTGTTCATAAAAGCTGCAAGCATACAAACGGCCTTTGATGATGTGATCGTTTCACAACTTCAACCTTGGTACCGAAATTTTGAGACTCTACGACGGCAAAAGTGTGGGATATGAGAAATCCAACTGTTGATGCTGTTGTAATGTGCATCAGTTCACAGGTTTGTTCAAGCACAAAGTAAGTCGGCAACTCACGTCAGGGTGTTCTAGTGGACCGCACTCAGCTAACCAGCCTGAAATTGCACAACGGAAAGCCTCATGGTATTCAGGCCGTGCTTTTCTTTTTTTCTCTTTGATACAAAGTTCAGACGTAAAACGTACCTCTTTTTCCCAGTTTAGTTCGGTTTTTATCCTTTCGAAGCAGTCGTACAAATAATGAAACTGGAAAAGAAAACGTGGATGGAGTTGAACGATCATCTGAAGAGGCAGCGAGCGAATTGTACATGTACACAGAACTGCACAACGGCCTCAAACAACGAAATGTAATACTGCTTTACAAAGGACTTCATAAAGCATCCAAGGCCCTTCCAGACTTGTGCAGACAAACTGAAGATCTTTCGCACAACTCTTGCCGGAAATAGAAGACTGGGAACTTCAACTCACGTAGGAGGTGAACACTTTGACCCAGCGCGGCTTCTTGCCCGTCCGCACGTACTCGAAGTTAAAGGACATGCCCTCGTCGTCCGCCTCCCACTGCCGGATGTCCGCCCACTGGAACTCGATGATCTGCGACTGCAACACAGAGCACGAGTTGTTCTCCACGTTCAAACAGGAAACGCTGTCGCACAACAAATCAGACACCAAGCACACCGCAAGGAAATTTCGAACGATGGAAAGCAGTACCTATCTACGTCGGGTTAATGCCTGCGCCGATGGAAATACTGCATTTTAACTCATTTTTCCTGATTCTACAATTTACAATCTTTGTTCGCGAGTGCACACCGTCGGATTGTGTGTGTGTGTGTGTGTGTGTGTGTGTGTGTGTGTGTGCGTGTGTGTGTGCGTGTGTGTATGTGTGTGTGTACCTCTGGCGTGCCGTCGTCTTTGCATGCCTGAAGCCGGAAGCACCTGTACGCGCAGCGCGCGATCACGTGACCGTCCTTGCGCGAGTCACATGCGCAGTGAGGAAACGCCACCTCTGCGTACCCGTCCACGTCTCGTACCAGCTTTAGGTACTGCAGAAACAAGTACACTTTGTCGCACTGTTTGTCCAGTAAATTGGGTTTTCGACGCAGCAGGCTGTAGTGATATCACAAACACACTGGTTGGTATCTCGGGTGAGACTGAGCTCGATGGCGGGAACCGCCCTATTTATTTTGTATACAGTGGTGCCATCTGTCCAGTGGTGGTT
>JAAUXT010083408.1_pt1 | contig 13666 bp, 13 predicted proteins | sample 7278171 | NCBI WGS metagenome assembly JAAUXT01 (sample SAMN14350112, study PRJNA611818) | marine sediment metagenome | isolation source: surface marine sediment (1.8m) | place: French Polynesia: Moorea | collected 2018-08 | reverse complement strand
TTGACGCTCGCATCAGAACTTGGACAGAAGTACGCCACTCAAAATTATCCTAGTCAAGGCACCCCAATTTGCAGGTTATACACGGCCCCAGCACAAAACCTTCGCACAAATGGGTCGCTTGTTGCTCCTTTGTCGGCAAACGGAACAGGTGGGGCTGACACGATGTGCAAACACGACGGGTTCTGTTTCGGAAGGAGCCTCGGAACGAATGTCGAGGAGCAAGGCTCACTTCACCAGTTCAGTCTCGCTGTGGCATGGTTTCGCTTCAGTGGACACGAAAGAGAATTTCGTGGGAACCTGCGTCAATTCACCACAGGTGTTCACTGTGGGACCCGCGTAATGTGGACTCTGCAGAGAGGACATTGGCGCTGCAAACTGGTGCCAGTCTGAATGGATTCTGATGAACTGAAGACAACCTAAGAGCTCTTTTGTCTTTTGTCTTTTGTCTTCCAGAGCTGCGGGAACACCAGATCAAGCAGTGACGCATCTAACTTGCGGACCCGTCGCAGTGGCCACAATTCAGATCGATATGTTGAAAACAAGTGCGTTGAACCAGAGATTGTATTGACAGTGCTGATAGCACAGGTTCACAAGTGGCAAGACATTCAACTGACATAATGACGAGTGGAACCAAGAACGTTTGCGTACACTGGTGTGTCATTGTGTGTTGTACGACAACGAAAAAATTTTTTTGCAGTACTTACGGGTACAAAATAAGGGGGGAATCACTTTTTCCGAATTGTGTTTTCTGTTTGCTTTGTGCGAATTTCTGCAGCAGTTGGTCGCCTGAAGACACGCAATGCTTGTGTCCGTGGCTGAAGACGCGTTGTCTCCGTGGTCTCATTCCTCTGCACGTTTTCTCCGTCCAGAACAACCGTCAGAGTACGAGTCTCCGTGTCTGGTGTTACCGCCATGCAAAATTCGTGAACTTTGTGGAAGGAGAGTCGTTGGGGGAAACGGGGAGTTCGAAATCGTTCTTTGCAGCAAAATTTCTTGTGCATTGTCTATTTGTCTCTTCTGTAGTGGATCTTGTGGAAAACTATGCAGTTGAAGCCGTTGACCAGGCAGAGTTTTTGGGCTTGTCTGTTTATAGCAAAGGTATAAAGGTGTTTGCATTGGCCCAGGATCTGCCCCAGTACCTAACCAGCTGGTGATACTATGTAGACGCACTTTGCCTGGGCATTCAACACATAAAAGTTTCTCCCATCGTTATCAATGCAGCACATGTCAAATTTTCTGCCACTGCTGGCAAGAGTCTGAAAGCTGATGTGCCAGAGAATACCGGAGTCATCCAGCGCCGTCAGCGCTGGCGTGTGAGCTTCCTTCGCCTGCCTCCCGAACTCCAGATGCCTGGACACCAAGACGCACAGTTTGTGCCCTTGCTCCATCGCGTTCATGGTTCGGTGCTGCCTCATCCCCGCGATCTGCGTCCACTCCGCCACCGCACCGACGTCTCGGATACTCATACAGGCCACATACACCTGATCGCACTTGGTGAAACTGTAGAAGTAGAAATTCTCCGTGGCAGACACTTTAAATGCTGCACCAGCCTTTGTGAATTGGTTGAAGAGGTGAACAAACGGCCAGGCGTACACATCGATGGACCTTCCGTCGGGTGCCAGGACAATGTGATGACCTTTGGGACTGACAGCCAACGTGCTGATCAAGCGCGTGTCATCTCTTGTTTTGGAGAAAGTGTCATTTTCTGTTTTGCAAAACGTGACTATGCTGGTACTCTCCTTCAGATAGGCACTAAGATGTTCCTTCCCACCCAAAGAGTAGTAGGCAATACAGGCGATGGACTTGACGTCTCTCTCATCGATGAATTTCAGAGGCAGCTTCAACAGCGACGGAAGCTGGTTTTCCTGACTCGCCGAGGCCTGTGGAGGCGGCTTCAGGTCGTCGCCCGTCAGCCTGGCGGCCAGACTCGCGTAGCTGGCGCCGTCTGACGGAGCCTCCGGCGCTTCCGGCGCAACGCGGAACTCCACGGGCGTCAGGTGTGGGAACCCCGCAGCCTGAACGGGAGTCGTGGGTCGGCTGCACTTCGGAGTGCGGCGTCCCCTGGCCTTTGGCTTGGTCAGAGAACTCGGTGTGCTCGGACTGGATGAGACTGCCATGTCAAAATCTCTCTTGTCTGGCGAGTGTGTGCTGCCTGTGGAAACAGCCACGTTTCCAGGCGTCTCCGCGAGGGTGGCTGGAACTTGTTCCTTGCCCTCCCCAAATGTAATCGCGCTCGTGTGTGCAGTTGCGACAGGAGTAACAACGCCTGAGCAGGAACACGGACTCGTCTCCGTTGGGCGGCTTGACAAGCCCTTTTTCAGGGTCTTCACGTCCATCGCAACGACGTCCGTTTCCACCAGGTTGACCGAGGTGACACTCTTGTTGAAAATCTCTCCCTTTTTCCGATCGCTTCCTGGTTCTTTCGGTTCCGGTACTTTTTGTTCCGATGTCTCTGGCTTCAGTTCAAGCGAATCGTTTTCATTCTTCTGGAATAAGTAAACAAATAACAAAGACAGAAACCAAAGGCCTGTGCCACGCTTTGCTTCCGTGACACACAGATGGAAATGCACAAAGACGCACACACACTGACGCACGTAGGCACGCACGCACGCCCACACACAAACACACACACACACACGTTCAGCGACACACTGACCCGTCTCAAACTGTCGCACACGGCGCTCTCGCGGACGGCTTCGATCGTCGTCAGGCTCGGGTCTTCTCCCAGGAAGAGCGTGGGTGGGAACGGCGTCGCTATCAGCACGGGCAGGTCACAGGAGAACTCCCACCGGGCCGCAGTCCGCAGCTGCTGCAGCGCGCCCTTCACCCTCAGCAAGTGCGTCATTGGAGACCCACCCTCACACTCAATGGCGTCCAGCTGAGACAACTGGTTCTGAAGACTCGTCACCTCCTGCTCAACTTTCTGCAGTTCCGCTGCAGTTTTCTCTTCCAGTGTTTGCTTCAGACACTGCTCGATCTGCCGTAGGATCTGGTGATACGCCTGCACTCTTTTCTCTATCTGAGCCGTCATCTTCTCTCCATTCTTTGTTATTTTATCCTTTATTGACAGAACACAACCAATCTTCTCACGAATTATTTCTTGCTCCTCCTGCTGCATTTTGGTGACTTCCTGCACGATTTTCTCTTTTTGTGTTTTTATCAACTCCACCTTGTGCTGGACGTGGCTCTGTACCAGGCACAAGGCACAGATGACCTGCTGCTGGCATGCGGGCTCCACACAGAAAAACTGCACGGCCTGATCTGGGTGCACCAGACACGAGTCAGTCGTGATGGCGGAGACCATCTCCTTCGCGCTTGGAGCAGGTGCCGGAGCTGGTGGAACCGCCGCAGAAGCGGTTTGTTTCCGAGATTGAAGGTCCAACAGATTTCCCACCCGGAAATCGTAATGAAAATTTTCAACGCCCCCTGAAGGGAAAAGCAATGATGCTTTGTGCACTCAATTTCAGGACTCGACTCCGGTGAAAAAGTTTACATGACCTTCTCGTGGAGGGGACTGAATTTTTCCAAAGTGAAGTGGACCACACGGGCCTTCACTCAAGAGGGGACATGCATGAGGCTGCGGACACACAGACAGGTGATTTGCGTGGGCACTGTTTACGTTGCTCATTTTGTTGAGTGACCTCAACAAATTACCGTACCGTCTCGTGTATAAGACGCACTTTTTTGCCCCAAAATTAAACATCAAAAGAAGGGGTGCGTCTTATACATGAGTATGAATTTACTGTATTTTTAATGAACCTTGGTACCAGAAAACAGGACCAAATCTTGGGGTGCATCTTATACATGAGTGCGTCTTATACACGAGACAGTATGGTACCTTTTGGCGTCAAAGATGAAAATTTGATGCACACTCTGTGGGTCATGTTTTTGGAACAAAATATTCAGGAACCTGTTGTTATCAGAACAGGCTCTTTAGGTGATTTGAGGAGGTTGCGTGATTTGGGCGCTTTTGGAAAAAGCGACTGAAATCAAAGCAGGGTTCACAAAAAGTATATGTACAGCAGTGTCATGGTAAAGATGAGGATTTATTTTGGGATCTTTTGGGCTCTTTTGGTTCAATTTGGGTTGGGGATAATGTGCAGGTCAAAAAGTTCAAATTTGGAAGGGCCAAAAATTAGGGGTGTAGATGTAGAAATGGGTCTGTATGTCATAAAGTACAGTACAAATTTTTGGTGAAATAAGTATATTGATGAAATGTAGTATATTGTATGGGGGTTTGAGTAGTAGCATTCATTTTTTGATAAAATTTTCAAAAAAATTTTCATGGTTTTCAGGTGGGGTCAAAGGTGGGGTCAAAATAAATCACATTTTATGAAAGTATTAAAAATGGTTGTTTGGGTAAGAGTTGGGCTCATTTATGTGTGATTATGCATGAAATTTTCAAATTTTTATTTTGTGAATTTCAGTATTTATTTTTGTGCTTTTTTGATGAAAAGTTAGGTGTGTAAATTTGAGGCTTTTTGAAACTATTCAAAGTAGATACAGGAACAGAGTTGGGTTCATTTGTTTGTAATTACATGTTTTTCAAACTTTTTGTTTTTGCAACTTTCCCTCCTTTTGGGTCCATATATAAAAACAGAGTGCAATGGAGGCTCTTCCAAACATTTTGATGTCATCAGAAAGCCCAAAAATCACTGCAACGCCATCTTGGCATATTTTTTTGAATTGTTTGGTGTAAAAATCTCAAAATGACACATTTAAAATCTTTGGAGATTGGTTTCTGTTTTGTGCTGTATCTCGATTATTTTCATTTTATTGGAGGAGCTTCCAGGTTGAAAATGTGTGCCAGTTTGTTTGATTCAATTTTTACTGTTTTTGTGGCCACAATTAAGAGTTTGATTTTTGAGGGGTTTGGACAAAATGTGTCAACAGCCACATTGTGTGTTGGTGGTCAGGGAGGGGGTCAAAAAATTGCTGATCTGTGCAGTTGACCCACATTGCAGAATTTGGTGGGTTTTTCTCTTGTGAGACTCATTGAATCTGATGCTGTCCCAAAGCTGCATCTCAAGTCTTCTCAACCGAAACTTATCTCTGGCTGTTTTTCATGTGGCTGTGTCAAAAGCTGGCATCTGTGTGCTGGCAAGCTTTACACAAAACTACGCACACAAACATACGTGCACACACGCACGTGCACACACAGAGACTCACACTTCCGCACAATTGTACACATCTGCCCTATACCTGCCGGTATGACGCACTCGGCCTGACAGATCGGGCACTTGAGTGTACGCGGGTTCATCTTTGCGGTGACGTAGTCCTGCAGGCACGAGAGGCAGTAGGTGTGGAGGCAGGGCAGCGCCCGGGGCTCCCGGAACTGGTGCAGGCACAGCGAGCATTTCACCAACTCCGTGAGGTCCTCCTTGGAAACGTTTCCTTTCGCCATGATTTATCAGTCTGCATGTGTACGAGAAACAAAATAGGACAGAGCGATTTATATGATTGCCAGATGGATGAACATGAATGACGCTGCCCAAATGCACGTGTGGTAAAACTAACAGTTGTCACGCAACGAGCTCACTTGTATCTGCCAACAGAATCTTGAAGATTGTGTTTTGACGTGGATGACGACGAGCAAATGACGTTGTCAACATCCCTCACGCCGTTCTCTGTGAAACCCAACGTCCGTCACAAAAAAGTGGCTTGCCGTTTCACTGACCTTCGTCTTTACTGCGAACTGGTGCAGATGCAGCTGAAAGCAAAATCAATACGACGTACTGAGGCAGACGTACTGAGGATTTCAGCTTCGAGCTCCGGCTGCAGACGACATCAGCTTTCACATTGCAGACATGACAAAACCGTTACAACGTGACAACAGAAGATTCGGACAATCTACGTACTGCAAATAGGCCTCACATTCAAAATATGGGCACGGCCTCATCTGGAAGCAAGCCGGTGCAAACATGCATAACCTATATCTGAGTGCCAATTCCTCTCACACTGTACAGTCAGTCTGCATGATGTGACCAGCAAACCATCCAGCAGAAAATCAGCCGTGGAAAGCAGCAATCGACTTCCAGTGAGACGACAGGTAGAAAACTGTTCAAAGTTGCAAGTAAGTGGGAAAAGAATGTGGAACAAACATATTTGTCGATTTCCCCCTTTCTGTCGCAGTGAGGTCGACCGAGCCACGTTGTGCGCACCCCTGTGTTGTCCTTGTGCTCAGGTGATTTTCAGGGTTTTTACAGTTCGAGGAAAGCGTGTTTGTCGACATGTTTTACTATGGCACACACACACACACACACACACACACACACACACACACACACACAAAGAAAAGAGAAAGGAAATAACGTGTGTAATATGCGCACGATCAAACAATCCAGAAATAAGTCCAGTTATTTGTGGGCTTGAACATTACTTTACTTTGTTGTTTTGTTGATGAAACAGAGTGACGACTATCTCGGTCTGCCCGTGGCTTTGTTGCCATGTAGGCAACAACATCACCTCAACGTGGCCTGCCAGCGGTCTTTGAACACAGATCTTCACCATTGTCCTGTTGACCAAAGTTGCATCTCTCAATGCAGGAGGCTGCAGTGATCTATCTATCTATCTATCTATCTATCTATCTATCTATCTATCTATCTATCTATCTATCTATCTATCTATCTATCTATCTATCTATCTATCTCTGTGTTTGACTTGCATTTCAAGAGTGAAATAATGTCTGGTGCCTGCAGGCAAGTTCACACAAGTTTTCGTCTTTCCTTCATCCAGCTGTGACAATTCAGACACAAGCTCAATCAACAAATGGGTTGGATGGGCCCCTGGAATCGCTCAGGCCACTGCTTAAAACTGAACCAATAAATTTGTCATTTGTGTCAGTGACCTTCAACTTCAACTTGCAAATTGGCGTGAAATGGAAGGGGGCAAAATATTTCTCCTTGGAGCACCCAGACTCCTGGGCCACCTGAGAAACAACAGCCTACAAACTGGAATTGTCTCACCAACATGATCACAAACACTTGGATCTCTCAATTTGCAAACACTCTTGCCACAACAACACAACTGATAGCCAGGCAGTATCCAAGGTGAATGGTGCTCGTGTTCTGTGGTGCACAGGCACACCAGGCAATTCGAAACTTTGTCTTGCATGGAAGTACCGTGGGATCCATGACACGTGAGCTCGTTCAGATGTATTTGTCCGGTGAGTGTCATACCTACTTCGCCTCTGCGCAATTTCAGGTGCACGTACTTTTCGTCGACATCATCCAGCAAACGCAAAAGGTACACACCTGAAACTAATTGTTTGCTCTTTTTGCAAGTCACGTTGCCTGTGTAAAGTTGTGTTTGCCTGAAAAAACTAACCTCACTGCGAGTGTGAGAGTGAGTTGCGACAAGACAAGTGTTTGAACACCCGTTTTGTTCCGTGTGCACTTTTGTGTGTGTGAAGCTGAAAATATCTGTCATTGCTTTCAAAGTGTCCAAGTTTGCACGAGTATAGAATGCACTCACATGAACAAGAACAACTTTATCCTCTCAACTGGGCGACTCCGGAGTTGTAAAATGCTGCTCTCAGCAGCCAGTTCTGAGCGGCTCCTTGCAGATGCAGCCTGTATCAAACATTTTTGTTTCATCTGAACCTTCACTTCGACATCTAATTTTGTCTGCAGCAACAATAATATTGCTACTTCTCATCCAAATTTCTTCCTCCCGAATCTCATCTCATACATCCAGTTGTTTGAACATTCGTTCCACCTGTCAAACATCGGGATTCAGACCTGAACCCAAGGCCACACTTACACCGATTTCTTTGGGCAAAACGCTTTTGAAGAAAGGCTTCGTCCGGTTTTTGCCCAGGTTTACGATGGCTGCGAAGCTGAAACAGGAGAGTCTGTTGGACCTGATCCAGTGTCCACTGTGTCTGGAAGAGTTCGAGGAGCCCCGAGCGCTGCCCTGTCTCCACACCTTCTGCCTCTCGTGCCTCGAGCAGCTCGTTGCCTCCAACTCACAGGCAACAACCGTCAAGTGCCCACTCTGCAAAGAGGAGCACGCAATGCCAACAGGTGAGTTCAGATACCAGTTTGTTCCTGCAAGTTTGCACAATCATCGTACATATATTTCTTTTCACAACTTCCATTTGAAGTTGCCCCAGGCAGGAGGAATGGCAGGGTGACGCTAAATCGTGGCTCCGGTGCAACACCTCTAGTTCTGTCATTGTTTTTGCAGGGGGAGTGGAAGCTTTCCGGAAGGCCTTCTGGATCAGCAGTCTGATCAGCATCGAGTCCACTCAATCCAAGTCTGCACTCGAGGAGACTGGTGCTGCGAATATCCCGACTGAGAAGTGTTGCGAGCATCCAGACAAGGACACACAGTTTTGCTGTATGGAACCTGGATGTGGAGGAAAACTCATCTGCGAGCTCTGCCTCGTCGGAGAGCACAGCCAACACAGGGTGGGTCTGGTTCCGGTGCAATGTGAGAAAATCATAAAGGAGGTTTCAAAAGCCAGAGAAGAAGAATCTGCTGTGCTGTGTGACAAAGTACAATGTGTGTTATCCATCAGAGACAAGTTGGTCAATTCCAAACAGGATTTGCACAAGAAAATTTCAGAAGAAGCTGCAAACATCCACAAAATAATTGACCAAAGAAAACAAAAACTGAAAAATATGGTCGAGACCAAAACAGAGCAGGAACTGCTGAGGATTTGGGATGAAGCTGAGAGACTGCTGAAAGAGCAAGGTGACCTGGAAAAGATGACAATTCACAAAGAAATAAAACCAAGCCATATCTTGGAGAAGGGTCCAAAACTGATGAAAATGTTCAGAAAGAAATGGTTGAAACAGCCGTGGTCCTTCCAGTGCGAGGTCCCTGACCTGCCGACAGGTGCTATTCAAGGCGCTGTGAGACTTGGGGTCATGGCACTGAAGACACGGAGCGAAGTTGTGACGTCTTCGCAGGAGAAGCTGTATCGAAAACATGCACAGGTGAGTCGTTAGAGAACAGACGAGTGATAGACGAAAACAGTGTTCATCAAAATTTATTCTGGAAGCCTTCACTCTCTTCAGAGTTTTTGTCTGTGGTTGTTGCCAAAAAAAGAATGATCACGTTGACATTTGCAGGAGCTGCAGTCGCCTGAAAGCACCACAAGCCTCTCGGAATCTGAAGAGCGTTCCGATGCTGAGAGAGACGCTGAGTCGTCCTCCAGTGGTCCCTCGGTCAGCGCACCGCCCTCGTGTCAAGACGTGGCTTCCGGTTCCGGTTCACAGTCGGCGAGTGCAAGACCAAGCACGGCTTCTGCAGTTGTGGGCGCAAGTGCGGAAACAGCAAGTGACCCAGAAGATTCTGTCTGCATTCAGCATGACAGGGTCATTGTGAATATTGCCTGCTACTCTGCTGGTCGGAAGGAACGAATCAGCGTGTTGGATGAAGAGGGAATCATAACCACGTACTCAAAGACCGCTGACGGTTCTTTCACAAAAACTGCGAGCACCACCAACAACTATGCAAGTGACATGGCGGTGAGCCCCACAGGTCATCACATGGTGATCTCCAGCACAAAGAAAGAGGAAAGCTCTGTGCGGGTTCTGTGTTGGCCTTTCAACAAGGAAAAACTCGCTCACACTCGTCCTGCCAAGCATTCCCTCTCACATGTGACGACCACTGAGGACTTCTATTTCTACAGCTTTAAGTCATCAAACGAGGTTCGCGTGGCCTGTTCGCGAATCACACCCGCCGAAGATGAGCTCGACTGGGTCCAGGGGACAGGATTATCTCAGCACCGAGCTATTAACGCGCTGCAGCAAGGAGATGGCGGTGTCTGCATCCTGGTCTCCCGGGATTGTAAATTTTGGATTCCGAAGGGTGATGCGCGAGATCCAGTCCTTGTCGCCGTGAACAGCTCTGGGGTCACATGGAAGCTCACATTGGAAGATATCCACGAAAGCAAGAAACAGTTCGATCTGCGCTCCATAGACAATGATGGACAACACTTTTTTGTCTTGAATAGACAAGCCAATTGTGTGTACAAGGTGTCTCCGGCTGGAGAATATCTCGGACGGGCGATGCACGGCATTGTGGGCCCATTGAGTCTAAGTGTGCGTGTGTGCGAGCGGAAACGGACACTAGCCGTGGCCACAAGATCCAGCAAAGCCCACCAGATCTGCTTTTACGAGAAACGTGTGTGAAAATACCAGGTGGCCTGTATCACCGCAATCCGTTCAGTCGTTTCCCGTTTCTTAAGTGCAAGATCAAGTACAGGCATGAAAACTTGGTGGATCGTCTAAATATTGGGCGAACAGTTTGCATTCTGATGTTGAATGCCAGCAAAAAAAGTTTGATAAACTTGTCCTCTTCACTGTGCGATCAGGTGGATCCACCCACAGTGCAATGTCGATCTTTTTTGGTGAAATCAAACATGTGAGAGCGGCACACATGTGTGCACAGCGCAGTACAGCTTCACCTGCAGTTCTGTCTGGCATGGACCTGCCTGCAGGCCCAAGATGTGAATGAGTCAAAGGCACAACTGACCAATTTGTGAACAAATGTCACAAGGAACTCGGATCCATTTTCTTCTCCCCCCAAAAAGAATTTTGGAGCTGAGCAAAAACAGGTCTCTTTCACCCATCATTGCAAACTGGTCATGAAGGAAATGAATTATTGGCTTCCAACAGCGAGGGGTCGACCCTTCCCAGGTTTGTTGGAAACATTATTGTGGTTCACAGCAACGAACATCAACATTGATCTCGTCGCCATTCTGAAGTCCATTTGATACGGAACTAGGACAAATATTTGTGAAGAGTCGTTGAACGAATGAGCACTTCGACGCTCTTGCCTGAAAGATAAATTGTCAAAGTCCAGCGGTGCACAACGATCCAGTAATTTCGGGGAAAACGGTGAACTCTGGTCGCTTCTGGTCGCATGTAAACTATGGTCGCATGGGGGACTTGTTTACATGCGACCAGAAGCAACCAGAAACGACCAGAGTTCACCATTTTCCTGTGTTTGCATTTGCCCTGAATGCATACCAACATTGTCATCAACACCAGCCTTTTTACAAGAAATAAATTGGGAAATTTTCATGGAAAGGAGTCAATATTTAGGCATTGCAATGTTTGCAAAAATAAAATTTACAAAAACCCCAAAAATAATTTATGATGAATTTCCTTTTTCTACTACATTAAGACATTGTGACAGATACAAAAATAATTTACCACAATTAATCAGCAGAAGAAATTATTTCCACAATTCATATTTTGTAAAAATGTCTAGACAATGGAACAGTCTTCCATCAATTATAAAAAATAGTGAAACTTATGAAGATTTTAAATCTTTATTAAATACTAAACAAGTTAAGACTTACAATAATTATACTTATGAAAGTTATTATGATATAATTTATTTATCATTCAGAATGAAAAATAGTTTATTACAATCTGATAAATTTAAAATGAGAATGACAGAAACAAATTTATGTATTAATTGTCCTTCAAAAGAACAAGAAAGTCTATTTCATTACATTTTTAAATGCCCAAAATATCTTTTTTATAGACATAAATTTATGCAGCAGATAAAAACAATTGCCAAATTGAAAAATATGACTCACAGAAATTTATTAAATTTATTATTAAATAATAATAATAATAACAAAATTTTACACCCAACTGAGTATAAATTTGTAATAAATAAATTCAAACAATTCATAGAAAAAACTAAAAGATTCACCTGACTGCCATCAACACTTATATTTCTTATTTATTTATTCATTATATTTATTATTATTACAATAATTGTATGTGTGCGCAGGTTATGAATGGATGAGAAAATTGTATAATTTAATCGTCAATAAATAAATATATTAAAACAATAAAACAAAACAGCCTTTTTGGATTTGCCAAATGCACTGCCATTTTCAATTTCATTTCAATTGATCAACTGAAAATTGAAAAACACAAAAGGAGACCAGAGTGCAACCAGAGTGTGACCAGAGTTTCACCGATTTCCCATATTTGCGTTTGCCTGAATTCACATGAACATTTTCATCAACATCGGCCTTTTTGGATTTGCCAAGTGCACTACCAATTTCAATTTTTATTTCAATTGATCAAAACAAAATTGAAAAACACACAAATTTCACCCAAAATGTTTTCTCCACATCAAACAACACCAAATGTGACAAGATCTTGAGACACACAAAGATACAGTGTCTGTTCATGTGTGTGTGTACATGTGCATAGATCTGTGGGTATGTGTCTGTCTGTGTGTCTGTGTGTGTGTCCACACACATCTGCATGTGTGTGTGTGTGGGTGTGGTGTGTGTGTGGTGTGTGTCTTGCTGTGTGTCTGTCAGTGTGTCTGTGTGTGTGCATACATCTGTGTGTCTACATATGTTTCTGTGTGTGTTGGTGCATGTGTGGGTGTGCTGTGCACATGCATCTGTGTGTGTGCACATGTGTATGTGTGCATGTGCATCTTTGGGTGTGTGTCTGCATACATGTCTGTGTGGGTGCATGTGTGGTGTGTGGTATACATGTGTGTGCATATCTGTGGGTGTGTGCATGCATCTGCATGTGTGGATGTATCTGTGCATCTGTGTGTGGGTGCATGTGTGAGTGCAATGTCCATTTGTATCTGCGTATGTATGTGCATGTGCGCATGTGTGTGTGTGCATGTGGTATGTCTGTGTCTGGCTGTGTGTCTCTTGGTGTGTCTGTGTGTGCGCACACATAGATCTGTGTGTGTGCATATGTGTGTCTGCATGTGTGTTTGTGTGTGTGTGTCTGTGTATGTGCGCATGCATCTGCATTGGTGCATGCGTCTGTGAGTGTGTGTGTCTCTGTGTGTGTCTCTGTGTGTGCACATGTGTCTCTGTTGGTGCATGGGTGGTGTGTGGTGTGTGGTATGGATGTGTGTGCATATCTGTGTGTGCACATGCATTTGTGTGTGCATGTGTGTGTGTGTTTGTGACCATGGGTGTGTGTCTATGTTTGTATCTGTGTATGAGTGTGCACATGCGTCCAGTAGCACCCCCAGGCACACCCCTACTGACACCCCCAGTGGAACCTTCATGATCACCCTTTGTTGCCCTGTTCACCTATTATCGCTTTTGGTGAAATTTGTGCGTGTTTCAATTTAATGTTGATCAATTGAAATGAAATCAAAAATGGCAGTGCAGTTGGCAAATCCAAAAAGGCTGGTCTCAATGAAAATGTTGCTATGGATTCATGGCCAATGAAAATATGGGAAATTTTGCTGGAGATGCCAACAACAAGAAAGACCTGCCATTGTGGAAGCATGGGTCCACGTACCCAATGGACAACATCATGTTGCCAGAACTTGACTTGACTTCCTCCGCTCCCCGAATCCCAAATGCCCAGATGGTCTGCTCTTTGACTCAACTGGAATGATGCCCCTGGACTTTTTCTTCAAAATGTGGCTGTGCGAGTTGTTCGAGCATATTGCTGAGGAAACAAACTGCCATCATGAGCAGGGCAAGGATTGAAACAGAAGATGCAGTGAGTATCAAAAGTTTATTTCATTTCTCAAAACAGCAAGGAAAGCATTGACAAGTAATGCACTACACATAATGAAATTGGGTTGTCACTTCAATAGGCTGCATAGGGGTGGCCTGACAAGTACCAAAGTTCATTTCATTTCTCAAAGCATGAGGCAAAGCATTTTCTTCTACACCCCCAGTGGGACCCCCAGTGGA
>JAAUXT010053157.1_pt1 | contig 13666 bp, 8 predicted proteins | sample 7278171 | NCBI WGS metagenome assembly JAAUXT01 (sample SAMN14350112, study PRJNA611818) | marine sediment metagenome | isolation source: surface marine sediment (1.8m) | place: French Polynesia: Moorea | collected 2018-08 | reverse complement strand
TGTTGATAAAGATCACTTTGCACTTTGTGGGTGATAGTTGCACTTGAGCTTCAAAATATTCAACATATGGTGAAAAGGCATAGACTGCAATCCAAGTACCCATGGTGGCATCAGAGTGGATATTTCTATTTTGGTCTCCCTCTTTTCCCAGGCAAGTTACTGAATTGCTCCCATTAGTCCTTGCCATATATTCTAATCCATAAAGAGACAAGGTTTCTTTTGCATAATTGTAGTTTGATTCATATGTTGAAAGTCCTGCATATTGGTAGCTTGAGATACTTGAAAATCTGCCTTTCTGATAAACCTTTTCAACTGCGGTTTTTACTGAATATTGTTTTGCTGATAAAACATAAAAAATGTGAACAAAATTCAACCTAGATGTATTCAAAATGTGTAAGATGTGTATTTCACTTTTGTTTTGCCTTAAATACAATGTGTGTATTCTATTATGATTTGGAACTGTGCTAAATTGAAAAGGTGGCCTTCCAGTTGTGAATATTTTACATTGAAATGTGCTTGTTCTGAATCTTTCATATTGGTCACTTTCTTTGTAAGGGTGCAGCAGATTGGAAAGTATGCCTGGGCCATCCCAAATTTCCAAAACTTGATCATTGTCCCTTTTAACCTGGATGTGAATAAAATAAAATTTAACAAAGAACAACTGATATATCAAGAAATATGTCCTTTGCCGAATGACACCATCCAAAGCCTGACATGATTTGGTTTGGTGTCCACCAAATCTATCCAGACCATAACCATACTGCTCACCCATTGTGCAAATTGTCCGTTCATCAGTTATACAGTAAAGAATTTTGATGTGAAAGCATTCCTTTGCAAAGACAGACAATGTAATGTTGCTCTGGAAGTTCAACTCCAGCAAGGAATGAATTCCTGACAAAATGAAATCGTTTAATTGCAAATGGCCTGCCCTTCTGTGAATAAAGCCTGCTTTGGAAGCAAAGTAGATCTGAACCAAGGATATGTTGAGCCAAAGTTGTGTATGCAGTCTGAAGAAGAGGAAACACTTGATTCTGCAGAAACTGATACTGGTATCAAAAAGCAGCCCCCCAAGAGGTGTGGTTATAAACTTGGATTCATTGCCAGATGCAGAATCATACTTTTGGAGATAAATAGTATTTGCTTTCCTACAAAAAATTTTGCTTAATTTTGAGAGAAATTTCAACCAAGAAGAAAGAAAAGTTTGTTCTGGTACACCCTGTTTTTCTCTGGTTTCCAGTTGTGTTGACAACAACTTCTTGATGTATGAAAATGAGCATTTTGGTGTGTCTGTGACTATGAACTTCCTGACATTGCCTGAGAAATATAGTGCGAATGAGTACCCAAAGATGACTGCAAGAAACAGGAATGTACTGGTTGTCCACCTGGGCAGGCCAAGCATTGAGGAAACAGGGCAATCAGCAAGTCAGTGGGTCAATATGTTTATTGACTTTTGGAATTTGCAACTGTCCATCTCAAATTGTAGAGCCCAGATGTGGAAGGCTTCTCTGTTTTTCTTGGTTCATAACAACACAAGCTGCATCACCAGAATATGGCATTTGTTTACTTGTGAAGAAAGGTCAATATATGAAACAACATTCAATTCTTTCACTTCAGAGAAAGCATTTTCACAACTCAAATACCAAACAACTTGTCTGCACATCAACATATGTTTGGGAAAATATTTCAACAGTTGACTACACTTCTTCTGACATTCTTCTCAAAGTGCAGAAAGAATTTGAACGGAAAAAGGGCAAGTTTGTCCAAAAGGTTTGCTGGTGAGTGATGTGCAAAACATGAAGCATCTTACAGATATATTCAAATTAATTTTGTGGATAACCAACACTTCACAATTTTTCCAAATGAAATTAATTCTGCAGAAATCATTTCTCTCTGCTTGATTTTTTTTTGAAAGTTACACCTGTTCCTTTGCCTCTAACAACTGCAAGGAATGTGGCCTCTAACCATCCTCTGCCTCTACAAATTCATCTCTGGATTTTCACTGTGCCACCTGCAGGTGCATTTGCTGGGTGTGGCTGTCTGAGTGAGGCAAAATGGTCCACTTTGTTTTTCTGTCTCATCAGTAAAGTCTTAGCACTTCCCCAGATTGTGGATTCACAAATGATCAATTTCAATACATGATTATGTCACTTAGAATGCACCCAAATTGAGCATACATTGAAACTGGACTGTATTTGCAGAAAAAGCTTACCAAAATATTTGCCAAATATCCACTTTAAACACTTGCCTAAAAACTGCAAAGTTGTACCCAAACCTTGGTCCCACCTGAAGTCATGTACATTTGTTCAAAAATAAACATAAAATATAATAAAATTACACCAGTCCCGCACCCAAAAAAATATACTTCCTAAATTCATATTTCATCAAATATTTTCCTTTGTGAAATATTGCTTAGTTTTTGCAGTGAAGTCCAACAATTAATGATCCAAAAAATTTGAACTTTTTGCCCTCAAAATTCTAAAAATTGCATGCATGACAAAATATATACTTACTCTTGCATTATCCTTGATTCATACACATTCAAAACATATACTGCTGTACACATACTGTTGGTAGATGCTGCAAACAGGTGTTTTAATTTAGTCACACTGTTTGGGTCACTTTTTGCAACCTTGAACAGCATTACCTCCTCAAATCACCAAAAAGGTAATGACAGGTTATGTCATGACATCAATTTTGTCCTGGTGTCAAGGAATGTAGAGACGTCCTCACACCTGAGCTCTCTGACATATCTGTGGTACTGGAAACCTGAGGTTTGTGTGTACCTTCCTGTACCAATGCCCACATACCTCAACCCTTCCTGTACCCACACACCTGAAGCCTTCCTGTACCAGAACCCACACACCTCAAACCTTCATGCACCAGAGCCTACACACCTCAAGCCCTCCTGTACCAGTACCCACACACCTCAAGCCTTTCTGTACCTTTACCCATATGGCTCAAGCCTTTGTCTGCCAACACATGTCAAGCCTTCCTGTACCAGAACCCCCCCCCCACACACACACACACCTCAAACTTCCTTGTACCAGTACATGCATGCCTCATGCCTTCCTGAACCAGTGCAATCATACCTCAAAGCCTTTTTGTACCAGTACCTACATATCTCAAGCCTTCCTGTACCAGTGCTCAGGCACTGTCATTCTCTTCATGGAGCTCCAGGTGATTTGAGAAGAGACCTGAACAGACCAACCAAAGCACACCAACCTATACACAGTGATCCAAGCACAGTGAAAGAAAGACAAACAAGTAGATTCACAAAAGATGGATTTCAACACATGATTATAATATTTTTATCACTTAGAATGCCCCCTAATTATGCATACATTGAAATTGGTCTGTATTTGCTAACAAGTGGATTCATAAACACTGTCATTGTGAGGCACCGAGGAATGAAATAAAAAAGACCTCAGTCTGGTGAATTGGAACTTGTTCAGTCTGGATGGGACAAGATATTTTGATCTGGCGTCGTCTGCTTGCAATCTATTTCAACAGGTCTCTCAAACACGTTTTGTGAATTTGTCAAGAATCTTTGCAATGCAAGCTGAGTATATATGCAGTGAAATATCTTGGAAAAGTGTTTCAAGCAATCGCACCATCAAAGTGTCACACAACCTTCCTAAGGAGTACCTGTGGTTTCTGAGATAATGTCCAAACAAAACAATAAAGTAGGAGCTTCAAAAAATGACTGTCACTATACAAGCCAACACTCTACAGAAAGAGCTGATCATTGACTTTGTTCTGCAGACCATATCCAATAATATGCAGAAATATGCACCTGGTTTGTTGCAATTATTATTCTCAGTTGAAATAAGAAATTACCTTCTCCATGCATGAATGTGCTTTGCACAAATGCACACAACTGACATTTTCACACATTTTGTGTTCTTTGGAACCATTATGCCCTTTTGTTTATTATTGGTCACAAATCATCCACAAAAGAATACCAGAAATTTCAAACTAATTGCTGCATTGCTCTATGCTTTATTGTCAAGGAAAACTACTGGATTGTGAGAAGGAATAAAATTCTTCTGGCTTCCTGCACTGAATTTGTTTTCTCCTGTGAAGACATACATCCAACACACAGACATCATGGAGTGTGGAATGACAAACTGCATATTTCATTCATTTTGAAAAGTAACAGAAAACAATGTCTTTGAAAAGTGAAATTGTGAGAGCCATGAAGGAGACCTGTGTGTTGGGAGTTCCAATGTTGCTGAAGGCAGAATCAACACATTCAAAAGTCTTGTGGGCATTTGCTGTGGTTATGTTTCTCACAACTGGATTCTACCAAAGTTATCAATTAACAGTTGAGTTTTTGGCACATCCAAAAATAACCCTAATAAATGAGATACCATCCAAGCATGCTTCATTTCCAATTGTACAAGTTTGTAACATAGATTATGCTGGTATAATGAGAAATATGGCACTCAATGAAACATTTGAACATTATAAAAATATGGTCAGGACAAAGCTGGAATGTAAGAACTGTTCTTCTGAAGAAAATAGGAACCTGCAAGATCTTAAACAAAATTTGATGTCTCAGAGTGCATTTTTGGTCAATATTGGGCCAAATAACATTTTAAAACTTTTGCCAGATTACACAGATTTCCTGATTGAATGTACTGCTTTTTCACCTGCACAATATTTGGGAACAAATTGTGAAACATTTGGACACATTGATGTGGTTCCATCATGTAATAACTTTCTGTGCCTCAGATTGAAAATCCCAGAAAACACTACAATTGAAGAGATAAGTATGACATTCTACATCAGTAGCATTGCAGGAGATCATAATGCATACAACACAAAACTCAGATCTTTAAAACTCTCCACTGGTGTGGTCTTTTCATTGCTAAATGATGATTTTACTTTTGGTTCTTCCAGTGCAGAATTTAGTGCTCAGCCAGGAATGATGACAACTGTGCTTGTGCACAGAAAACACATCACAAGACTGAGTGCTCCTTTTGGTGATTGTGTGAAACACAAGAGCAAATACACCCCAAAAGATTGTGATATGCAATGCTGGATTGATTATTCAGTGAAATACTGTAATTGTTCTTCTTCTTGTGATTGGAGAATGAGGAAAAGCAAAGATCTTATGCCATGTTCATATGTTGGATTGCCACTGTCAAAACTGATAGAGAATGCCTTGTGTCACAACAAGCTGCCCAGCTTGGCTGCAAGGAATTGCAATTGTCCACAGCCATGCTCTGAAGTACAGTACAAATTTGAAGTTTCTTTGACCAAGTGGCCAGCAATTCAGCATTATCCTTCATTTTACAACAAATTAATCAAGCACAGATATTTTGCAAACATATTTTCTTCCATGTCAGACACCAACAAAACTACAAGTTTTGAAATGGTGCAACTGGTAGAGAATAACTTTGTCAGGATTGTCTTCAAGCCACAATTTCAGGTCACTCTTGAACAGCAGGAAGTACCAAAATATTCACCATTTTCTTTCATTGGCACTTTGGGGGGAAGTTTAAATCTATGGACTGGAATAACAGTGGTGGTATTTGTTGAAATTTTTCAATTGTTTATTGGTCTTCTTCAGATATGTGCTTCAAAGAAAATGAAAATGACAAATTAATTGCCTTTTATGCAGATTTTCATGCCTGATGTCAAGTTATTTTTCTTGCTGTGTCCAAAAATGCTGTCACAGAAATTTGTTGTTTTTCCTGAGACTGCATGGACCACATGAACATGTGAAGTACTTCTGCACTTGTGATGGTGATGGTCTGCAACAAACATTGTTGATCTCCACGCAAAGTTGAGATCACCATCATCACCATGCAATGTGCTCTTACATCACAGTTGACTGAGGTGACACACTACAAAACAAATCTGTAGTTTTCTGCTGCAGTCCTGCTCTTTCTATATATATCAAGACAACTGTCATACAAAGAATGCAAACTCACAAGAACTACCAGAAGAATATGTAAAAGGTAGTCTGCTCCAGTGAAATGCATTCTCACCATTTGGTTGAACTTATTGTTCCCCATGAGTGGTTTTGTGTGTACTGTGTGGTGTCTGCAGGCCCCTTCTCCAGACAGGCCACATGAAAGCACAGGGTTTGGGCCTCCCACTGATGACCTGCTTTCCTGGCATCTAGCATCTTGGTTCTTGTGTGCGCAGGGGCTTTTTGGGTCGCACATGTCATGATTGGATGTGACAAAGATCTGATTTCTGACTGTCATGAATCTTGTCCAGTGAACACCAGAGCTGGGTGCCATTTCTGGTTGCTGAGGCTGATGCCACATGCAGACCCAGGTTTGTCTCAACATGATTTGCTGATTCAGCATGCTGCAAGTGACTGGTTTGGGTGACATTCCTGTGCTGGTGTTATTTTCTGCGCCCTTTTGTATGCATGAGGATGCCCTTGTTGTGAAGTGAGAAGAACAAAGCATTTTCAGGTGATACAGCCCATTTCATGAAGTTCCTTTCTGTCCAAGAGCTCTGAATTGTTCGATCCCTATGATGGCATTTCCCTCAAGTTCCTCCACTTGCTCATGATCCACATCCAGGTTCTTATCATGCCAGAGGTGAGACATGAGCTTCTCTCATGGGTCATATATAGCTGAGACATCCTCATGAAGAAGTTGGTGTGTGGGTCCAGGGTCAACAGGTGTTTCCTGATGACCTTTCTGCACTGGTTCTTGCCCCAACGCTGATGTTGCATCACTGTCCTAAAGTCTGTAACACCTTGCTTGTTGCTGTATTCACAAACAAAATTATCTTGCCCAACAGCAAACATAAGAAGTATCAAAAGGAGAACTGGTTATATCAGCTCACAACATGAATCACATGACAGTGGCTGATGCAGCTACAGCCTGACAAAAATAATGGAGAGACACCCAATTTGTTCAACCAACCCTTGTATTTTGCTGTGAACGCATCTGCAGTTGTGAGGTTCACACTGGCTCATGCTTCCGATGTCAAGTTTTGGAGCATGAAACACTTATTTTCCTCCTTCCCCAAGCTGACCTGTATTGCCTGGAGATTGGCTGTTACACTGGATGTGGGTCATCCCACAAACCATGTGACCACTCTGGTTGTGTCTTCTTAGCTGTCCATGAACTTCACGAGGAATCTTTATGATTCTGGTCATCCTTGTTCTCCCAAAGGTAAACGTTCACACAAAATTTGGAGCAGAAATATTTGTAGCTAGGACACAATGCAAAAACCCTGACAACACTTGTTTTTCTTTTGGCAGACACTTTCGTCCTGTCCCAGAGTCACGACTGCAGAGCACAGAGCGAAAAAGAGTGACCGAGCAAAGCATATCAAAATTTTATGAAAATTTTCATTAATTTGTTCTTGCACAGCAAACGGCTGCGGTGTGGTGATGGCCACACAACTGGACCCTCTGGTACGAGGTCATCTGGACACCATACTCTCACTGTCCCCCATGGACTCAGAGGATGTTGCACCCATCTGCATAGTGCAGCCACACAGTGCAGGGAAGATCACAACCTCTCAATTCTGTCATCAAAGATTCTATGTCTCCCAGCTCTTGTGCTTTCCTTTATGCAAAGTGACAATAACAGGTTGAATAATTCACCAAAATATACAATTATTTATTGATATTTGTGAAACTGCATCCTACAAACACTCAACGGAAAAGGACAAGTTATCAGGACAGCACCAGAGTTTTTTTTTCTGTTGCTCCTGTTGAAACCTAAGAAAAATATATCTGGTGCTGTCCTTCTTTTGCCATTGAGTGTTTGTGGGATACTGGACTCTGGTTTGTTCAGCTTTAGCAACATATTTTTTTCTTGATGAGATTGTGCAGGACTGATTCCAGTGACTCTTCTGGAGTTCAGGCTGAAATTAAAAATTTGTTTCAGATTTATGCAAGTGGTGTGTTTCTTATGGGAGTGTTTTGACATTTGATCCCTTTGTGCACAAACAATGTCTTTTCAACTTCATGCCAAGAAATATTGAGGGATTAACAATACCATTGATAGGCATAATAAGAATTGTTGGCCAAACAAGCATGTCCACATCAGAATGATTGCCGATCTCAAGAAATACAACAATTGAACCAGAAGTTATCCAACACAAAACGTTTGGCATTGAAGAAAATATTAATTTCAACAGTATATTTTTCTTTCCTTTCTGCCAAGCACCCACTTTTTGCAGAGGTTCTTGTTGTTTGACCAAGCTTCTGAGCATACATATATCGAAAAATGGGACAATAAGGGCAAACATAAGCTGAATAATGCTTGCAAATAGGTTTGAAACAATGCAGGAAACACTTGTGTCTATGAAATGAGAGCACAACTTATTCAGTGAAAATTTGAAAACTGTTGCAAACAATCCAAAACTTGACGACAGACATACAGCAGCAAACAATGTTGCTCTGACAATTGTTTTGACAAATGACTCGTTTTTGAATCGGGATGACATGGGGAAAATAATCATCATCATTCTGCCAAAGGAGAGCAGACCAAGCATAAGTGGCAATGTAATATTGAACAATTTGTTGAAGACGAAAGCCAAAAGACACATTGTGTTTCTTGTCCATGATATTTGTTTGAGAACAAATTGTTTTTGCCAATAACGGTCTACAACAAATAGAAATGTCAAGTACACCCCAGACAGTATGTGTCCAATACTCACTGTCCCAACAATAGTGTTGTACATTCTTTGGTTGTATCTTGTTTCACAATGCACCAGTAGTGTTGAAAAATTCCAAGTCACCAAAACAGTCAAAACAAGAGCGCAAACAATTTTCATGCAAATGGTGGGAAGTAGTTGAGAACAAGAAGTGGTATGTTGATGAAGAAGGAGATTTAAAAAACATGTTGTTTCTGGTGGTGTTATGCAGCAAAAGGTTGGATCATCTGTGATCAGATAATTCAGACACATCTTTTCAATAATGGCTATTTCACTGTCATGCAACAAGTTAGATGACAACTTTATTGTAATTCTGTGGGAGACATCATGAAATATATTTGAATCTAGCTGCCACAAGAAGTTGTGTGAAATATCTATGTATCTCAAAGACTGCAGGTTTGTGAAAGACTTGACTTTGATATTTCTGATTTGGTTGCCACACGCAATTATCCATTTCAGGTCCTTCAAACCATGAAAACATTTTGAACCAATTTGAAACACAAAATTCTTTCTGAAGTCCAGAGAAACAACATTTGGAAATTGATTCATAGAGTTGCAGATGTCAGTAAGTTTATTCTGCGTAAAGTTTGCATTTGCCAGCCATGTTATTGGGCCAAATATTCCAAGGGATACATTTCTACAATCTACAATATGAAGTGATCTTAAGTTGAATTTCCCAACGTGTATATCTGTGAGGAAAACTGCAATGCATGACAAGGCAAGGTTGAAACAGTGACATTGCTTGGGGCATGCATGTGAGATGGAGAAACACATCTGCTCATCATCTGCAAAGGGACAGTGAGGTTTTTCATCACATATATTCTCAGGGTGAATACAGATGGAAGCAGAATGACATTTCAGCAAGTAGGTACATGCTGTTCCCTTGTCAAGAACTTCATTCTCATCTTGACCAAATGGGCAATCCCATTTACCATCACTCACCAGAAACCAAGCAATGCAATATGATTCAGGACATTTGAAGTGAAAGTTACATTCAAAGTGTTTGCATGATTCCAGATGTGACCCTGTTCTGCATGGTGTCAAAAGGCCAAAAATAGTCAGTTCAAATGTACAAATCTCACTGATGTTAAAACATAAAGAATGCCCATGCAGGCAAGGAATATGTCCATATTCATCACATTGATGAAAAGTAAAATTTCTCAGCAGAGCAATGTAGATGGGTTCATCTTCTGTTGACTCCTTGCAATCCACTATCAAGTCATTCATTAAGTCTTCCTTGATCGTAAGATTGTCACTGCATGAAAAGTACTGAGCTTTGGCATCTTCAAGCAGTGAGAAAGTCCTGAAAAAATTGTGTAGGTAGCTCATGCACAGCCCATCTTTCATTTGGTAATGCAGTGGAGAACATTTGCATTCTGCTCCCTAACAAAACAGGGGACACTTCATACTCAGAGAAAAACAGTGTTCATCACTGCTGGTTGCTTGCTTGTTTTTCAGATTTGGATCATTTTTTGAAAAGTACATGTCTGGACAATCATTTTTACCATCCAAAACCAGTAAACTTGATATGTATTCCTTTCCTTCACAGACAAAAATGTTGCCAAATGACATGTCTGTAATTTTACTTGAAGATGAACAAATTATGTAGCCTTTAGAATCTTTAGTTGAGGTAATCTCTTGAGAATGGAAGATGTTGGACCATACTCTTTGGTAATGATGCTGGGTCACATTTTTCTGGTAGTATTTTTGAGAGAAATGATGGTAAATTTGTCATTGCTTCCTGCATAAAACAAAAATTCAAAATGGTTCCAACTTATTGAACCAAAAGTGTCACTTTTGTGCCCCTTTTTGCATCCCAAAATTGGATATTGAGTGTCTTTCCTCTTTCCCTCAAACCAAGAAAATGTGTAGCACAATTTAGCTATCCTGACAGAAAATATCTCACACTGAGTCATGCTTTGTTTGTATGTTGAGTGAATGGTCACTTGTGAGGTGTTGCAACAAACAAGATTGGTTGGTATCTTTTGTGAACAGCTGACAGAAATCCACTCTGGTTCAGCCAAGTTAAACACAGTCATAACAGTACATGTCATTGACCCTGATGTTGGGCTGAATTTGGTTTCATGTAGATTCCACAGTGTTCCAGTCAGATTCTCAAAAACCATAACAACTTTCTGTTTGTCAGGGTGAAGAAACATATACTTGAAGTGAAAGTCCTTGGCTTTGCTTTTGTCATGTTGGTAATTTTTCCACAACTGAAAAGAAACTGGTTGTCTTTTCCCAAACCTGAAAATTAACACAACCATTCTAGGAAAAAGAAATATCTTTGTATCAAAACTTGATAGAATTGTATCAAAATTTGACAAAATTGTTCAAACTTACATCATCTGAGGGAATTTTACCCTCAAATCAATGAACATGGATGTTATTGTGAGTAAATCAGAAGATTCCTTCAGCATGAAAAGGAACTCATCCAGTGATTCTCTGCTAAAAAATATAGGAAGACTTGAGCCTGATCGTGCACAAAAAGAAAATGCATTGAGCCAGGATATTGTGCCCCTGTGGTATCCCATTGTCCCCTGAAAAGGAACACAAAATATGCACTTTCCTTTCTTCGCCACAAAAACAGACATACTGTTCAATTGTTCCGTCCAAAATGTTGTTTTCAATTGTGAATTCATTTGCAAGTGAATCCAATGATAGGACAGTTTCTGGTTGTGTTTGCTCAACTGGTTTACTTGGTACTTATCTGGTGCAACATCAATTTGCAACATCAATGAAGAGACAGATCCTCCAATTGCAATGTTTATGTGGTCCTTCAGGTTCCATTGAAGGAGATATTGGTAGCTTCTCCAAAGCTTCTGCATTGGATATATTTTGTGATGAATTGCTGGCACATTGCCAAACTGTTTTGTTTGTTTTATTTTGAGCAACTTTGCAAGTGCTTCATAGTATATCAAGTGAGACAAAACATCTCTGTGGTTGCTCTTTGAGATAACCCTCAATACCTTGTCACTTGTGTCAGATATAACTAAATTTTGAGATTTAAATCGAAGCTCCATGCTGAAAAAGGCAAAAACAATTCTGGGAAAGTTAGCTGAAGTTTTAAAATGTGAAGTGCTTTTGTTTGCAACAAACACAACCCAGTTGCTTGTCAAATATTGAAAATATATGGTATACACTGTCATTGATGTTTTGATGTCATAAGAAGGAGAGAAGACAGCATGACATCTTGCTTTTTCAGACATGTGTCTGAGGAGAAAATCAAATGTACCACGTTTGACTAAACTAAAGTTCACACTCATCTTGCCAATACCAGGGCAAAAATCAATGGCAGTTATTTTGCCTCTGAATGCCTTGTTCTCCTTTTCAAAATTTGTAAGGTGTATTTTACTATCTTTGTCATGCTTTTGAAAGAAACTTTTCACTTTGAAATGTGCTGCCTTTTCTTCAAATTTTGTGTGATCGAACTTTAATTCAAGGGCTTTACAAAATGGTAAAATGAACCCTCCACTGACTCTCATGTAAGTATGGTTCATCTCCAGGCTCAGCATTTTGTTTTTGTCATGCAAACCTGATGATACTTGAAAAACAGTGCATTTTGTGGGGTCTATGGTCTGTACAAATGTGAAGTCAAGGGATAATATTTCCATTCCAACAGCTTTGACCTGATGCTCACCACAAGTTGCAAGTTTAACCAGTTCACAATTGGAAGCAGAAATGGTGAAATGACAAGTTAAAGCACTGTATTCTTTGTAAGAATATATCACTAAGAATCCTGAAGATGATTTTGTGTAAAAAATTCTATGCCAGAGCAAGTCAGCAATTTCTGGGTGAATTCCATTTTCACAAAATATGAAGACTTCCTCTAAGAAATCAAAAATTGAAATTCCACCAAAGTTGCAGTCTCTGTTCTGAGAGCCTGTGTATGAGATATTCCACAATGTAATATTCAAAATAGAGTTTTTATGTGAGTTGAGACAGATGACACAATAAAGGCTACTGCATATATCTGCAGGATAATGAATGGAAATCAACTTTGAAGTCTTTGTTTGTATCACTTTGTCAATCAAAGTTTTTCCTGTGTATTTTATTTTTTGCGAAGAGTATGTGGCTACTTCTTCTATGACTTGCAAGACACATTGATAAGTCCCAAGTCTAATGTATGCTTGTTTTCTTGGCATGGTGATTCTTTTGGATAGAATCCCTGGACCATCAAATAGCAAGAGAAGTCCAACCACCATTTGAACATCCATTACTAAAACCTGTATTTTACCTGCTGTAATTCTGAATGTAGAGACCAATGTGTGACAACAAGTGATGTTGTGAATATCTATTGCCTGCAGGTTAGGCTTTGAAATGATTATTTCATTGAACAAAAATTGCTTGGAAAATGTGCTGCCCATAACTTGAAACCTCAAAGGGTAAACTTCTTTCAAACAAGCTGTCACATTCACTTGATTAGAATATGGATAAAAAAGGAAGTCAGCATGAATTCCACAGAATACAAAACCAATCTCTCCTCGAGTTTGATGTATGCCAACAAAATTTGCATGGCAACCTTCAAACATATTAGGAACATAAATATTAAAGATAAATTTATCCTGAGCTGAGTGTGAAATCAAATGTATAATTCAGTTCATGAAAGCCACCAGGGTCTTTAGAACAACTTTTATGAATTGTAGAGGAAAACACAATGTTTTTGAGTGGTGGCAGTACTTTTTGTTTTTCAAACAGGATGCACTTGTTGTCTGTGCTGAAGTGATGAACAGTGCATGACTGCAAGTAAAATTGATTTGCAGTTTGAACTGCTTTCTGCAATGCTGCTTTTGTATCACTGCACAGGTTCTGTGCTACTGTCACGTTGGAGCGACCGTTGTAACATCCAGGGCTGTCTTGTGGTCGGGGAACCGTCTCGCAGACGGCCCAGTGCCGGAAAGTGAAGCCACGGCGGAACCGCAACAATGTTGCAGAACGGTTGGACCGTTTCTGGACCGTTTCAGAAAGTCAGACGTTCGGAAAACTGAAAGTTGAAGCATGGCCTTTTGGAAAAGAGCTGGATGCA
>JAAUXT010028652.1_pt1 | contig 13666 bp, 13 predicted proteins | sample 7278171 | NCBI WGS metagenome assembly JAAUXT01 (sample SAMN14350112, study PRJNA611818) | marine sediment metagenome | isolation source: surface marine sediment (1.8m) | place: French Polynesia: Moorea | collected 2018-08 | reverse complement strand
TCTTCTGTGTCCTTTGGGTCTTCTGTGTCCTTTGGTTCTTCTGGGTCCTTTGGGTCTTCTGGGTCCTTTGGGTCTTCTGGGTCTTTTGGTTCTTCTGGGTCCTTTGGGTCTTCTGTGTCTTTTGGTTCTTCTGGGTCTTTTGGTTCTTCTGGGTCCTTTGGTTCTTCTGGGTCCTTTGGCTCTTCTGGGTCCTTTGGGTCTTCTGGGTCCTTTGGTTCTTCTGGGTCCTTTGGTTCTTCTGGGTCCTTTGGTTCTTCTGGGTCCTTTGGGTCTTCTGGGTCCTTTGGGTCTTCTGGGTCCTCATCGCCTTCTGGGTCCTTCTTAGCGTCATCCTCCTGGTTTTCTAGGTCCTCGGCTGCTTCCTTGTCAGGGTTTTCCTTGGGGGCATCTGGGTCATGATCGTCCTCTGGGTCCTTAGCGTCTGGGTTCCCTGGGTCTTCAGGATCTTTCTGGGCATCCTGGTGATCTGAAGCCTCAGGGTCCTTTTTGTCGTGGTCCTCTTCCTTTTCTGGGTCCTTGGGGGCGCCTGGGTCCTCGTTGTTGTTTTGGTCCTTCGCGCCTTGTTCCTGTGGGTCCTCTGGGTCCTTGGCTGGATCGTCGACGCCACTTGGGTCCTCCGACTCTTCAGGGTCCTTGGCAGGGTCCTGGTCCTCTGGACCCTCTGGGTCTTCGGGGTTCTTGTGGCTGGCTGGGTCCTCTTCTTCCTCTTGATCCTTCACTCCTGACGCATCTTTGGCGTCGTCGGATGAGTCTGGCTCTTTTGGAGCAGCTTGGTTCTCAGGGTCGGCTGGGTCTTCAGTAGACGCTGGTTCCTCTGGATCCTTCACTTCTGGTGCATCCTGTGGGTCCTCTTGGTCTTCGGGGGACTCTGGGTCCTTGGGAGGGTCTTGATCTTCTGAGGCAGCAGTCGGGTCTTCTGGGTCCTCAGCTGATGGTTCTAGGGGCTCCGTCCCTGGCTCCTTGTTCTCGGTATCGGCCTCGTGGTCGCTCTTGGACTCTGGTGACGAAAACAAGCCACGGAGGGAGACTGTCGATCCTGTTGAGGTGGTGGATCCTGTTGAGGTCGGTGAACTGTTTGTCGTCTCCTCCTTCGGAGGGTCCTGGTCTTTGGGAAGGTCCTGCTCCTCGTGTCCGTCTGTGTCCGGTTTGACCTCCTCGGTATCGGCGGCCTCCTGGTCGCTCTTGGATTCTGGTGATGAAAACAAGCCACGCAGGGAGACTGTCGATCCTGTTGAGGTTGTGGATCCTGTTGATGTGGGTGAACTGTTTGCTGTTCCAGGCCCAGGCGGCATTGTCTCCTCCTTGGGAAGGTCCTGGTCCTTGGGAAGGTCTTGGTCCTTTGCAGGCTCCTGGTCCTTGGGATGGTCCTGGTCCTTGAGAAGGTCCTGATCCTTGGGATGGTCCTGATCCTTGGCAGGGTCCTGCTCCTTGGCAGGGTCCTGATCCTTGGGATGGTCCTGATCCTTGGCAGGGTCCTGCTCCTTGGGATGGTCCTGGTCCTCGAGTCCCTTTGTGCCCGGCTGGACCTCCTCGGTATCGGCCTCGTAGTCACTCACGGACTCTGGTGACGACAACAAGCCGTGCAAGACGGTGGAGCATGTTGGTGTCGGTAAACTGTTTGTCGTCGCAGGCCCATGCCGCATCTCATTCAGAAGGTCCTGGTCCTTGGGAAGGTCCTGCTCCTTCGGATGGTCCTGGTCCTTTGGATGGTCCTGGTCCTTGGGATGGTCCTGGTCCTTGGGAAGGTCCTGCTCCTTGGGAAGGTCCTGGTCCTTGGGAAGGTCCTGCTCCTTCGGATGGTCCTGGTCCTTGGGATGGTCCTGCTCTTTGGGAAGGTCTTGGTCCTTGAGAAGGTCCTGCTCTTTGGGAAGGTCTTGGTCCTTGGGAAGGTCTTGGTCCTTGGTGGAACCCTGGTCATCAACTCCCTCTGTGTCCAGTTTGAGCACAGCCGACTCCTCTGCCTCCTGCTCCATCCCCTGGTCACGGTCCTCATGGCCCTCGTTTTCCTTCTTGGCGTCTGGTGATGTTTGTGTTGACGTTGGTGATGTCTCCCTTGACGACAGCAAACCGTGCATAGAGACTGTGGATCCTGTAGATGTTGGTGAGGTGTTTGTCGTCTCCTTCTTGGGAAGGTCCTGGTCCTTTGGAAGGCCCTGATCCGTGGGAAGGTCCTGATCCGTGGGAAGGTCCTGGTCCTTGGGAAGGTCCTGATCCTTGGGATGGTCCTGATCCTTCGGAGGGTCCTGATCCTTGGGATGGTCCTGATCCTTAGGAAGGTCCTGGTCCTTGGGAAGGTCCTGGTCAGGGTCCTGGTCCTTGAGATGGTCCTGGTCCTTGGGATGGTCCTGGTCAGGGTCCTGGTCCTTATCGGACCCCTCCTCTCCCTCTGTGTCCAGTTTGACCCCAGCTGACTCCTCTTCCACCTGCTCCTTGGGATCAGCTTTGTCGTGGTCGCTCTTTGAGTCTGGTGACGTCTCCCTTGACAGCAAACCGTGCATGGAGACTGTCGATCCTGTTGATATCGGTGACGTGGGCCTTGACGTCGGCGACGTCTGCGTTGACCTTGGCGTCGTCTGCTTTGATGTGGGTGACGTTTGTGTTGACCTTGGCGTCGTCTGCTTTGACGTTGGCGTCGTCTGCCTTGACGTCGGTGACTCCGCCGCCTCTTGGTCCTTGGGATTGTCCTGGTCCTTGGGCTGGTCCTGGTCCTTGGGAGGGTCCTGATCCTTGGGATGGTCCTGGCCCTTGTCGGATCCGAGGTCGTCGTGTCCCCCTGTGCCCGGCGCTGGGTCCGTTTGGACCTGAGTGGGCGCTGGGTCCGGTTGGACTTCAGGTGACGCCGTCGATTCTTGGTCCTGTGACGCCACTTGGTCCGCTGGCGCATTTGGCGTCTTGTCCTGAGCGGCCGTCGCGTCTTTTGGCTCCACCTGACCCTGGCACGTCGTTGAATCCTTGGGTGGCGTCGCGACTTTTGCCGCCGTCGTATCTTCAGACGCAGACGCCGTCGGCTCCGAGACCGTCGCGTCAATTGGCGCCATCTGTACTTCCGGCGCCGCCGCCAGTTTTTGTGACGCATCTGTCTTTTCTTGCGACGATGCCGCCAACTTTCGTGACGCTTTCCCCGCCACCTCTCGTGCCATCAGTGCCTGTCGTTGCGCCTTCAACCGTTCGTTCAACGCCACCAATATTTCCCACACCGCGTACAGGGTCGGGTCATTGGGTTTGATGTGCTGAAGCTCCATCTCCGGTGGAGGCATCACCGTCGCCGTCGGATGCGTCATCCCCGCGTTCGTCATCGTCGTCGACATACCCAACAAGGCCAGGCTTAGCATGTTTTGTTCTTCCTCTGAAAACAGGAGCGGTGCCTCCGATGCGTTCAGGTTCGGCAACGCCGTCGGGTCAGTTGACGCCGTCGGGTGCTGCGACGCCAATGGGTCAGTGGACGCCGACGCCGATGGTGCGTCTTCCTCTGACGGCGTTTCATCCTTTGACGCCGCCATCTCCGTGGACGCCGACGCTTCATCCGACTTTTTCGCAGGGTCCGATGCTGTCTCTTCCGGAACTATGACGAAATCGTTGTAGGCGTCGAGGTCAGTAACGCCGGCGTCTTGTGACGACGACGGCTTCTTCGACGCCATTTCATCTTTTGACGCCACCTCATTGGACGCTGACACTTCACTTGACGTTTTAGTGGCGTCCGACGCCATCTCTTTCGGAATCACGACGAAATCGTCGTCGGCGTCAACGCCGCCTTCTCTCGCGCCCAACTGTTCTTTCGACGACGACGACGCCAACTCTCGCGACGCTTCCTCCGCCGCTTGCGTCAGCAGCGCCGCTCTATAAGTCCACGCCAGATCTTGCAACGCCGTCAGTGTTTGCCACACCACCAGGAGGTTCGACATGGCGATGACGCTGTATGGTGACGTCATCGTCTCCGTCATAGCTTCGCACGCCTCGTCCAACATCCGACCCGCTTCCCCTGATAACACGAGCGGTGGATCCCATGCCGGCGGCTGCTGCTGCTGCTGCGGCGCCATCTGGTGGTGCGACGCCCTCGATTGATGTGATGCGATCGCGTGCGGTGGCGCCACCGGGTGTCGTAACGCCGCCACTGGACGCTGCCACGCTGATCGCTTCTTTGACGGCGTTTCGCCAACATCTGTCAAAAGCGAACACAACGCCGTCAAAATATAAATTTGGTTCACGTGGCTTCAAACCACACTCAACTCGGGATTCTCATGGATTCTTGACCTGACGTTCCCGGAAGCTGTACCTCGATCGTCACGGAACGTCACTTCCGGTGTGTAAGGCACGCTTCCGGTCCGAGTGTGCCACTTCCGGCAGCAACTTCCGGCCCCAGCGCTCATTTTCGGTTTAGTTCCGAGGACTTCCGGTTTTGAATGTGGATTTCCGGTTTCTTTCACAACGACAAACCCGTGTTCGCTTTTGACGGATGTTTCTCAGTTTATTTTCTCCAATTTCAAAATGGCGATAAAAACTGAGGCCAAGTGCGCCTCACAAGAGCAACTCCAAACACGAAAACGCACAGTGCAATCCAAGTCTAAAATTTCAACGCACTCCCAACTGCTAAACTCAGTCAATATGTAAAACACCCCGCTGTAAAACTTCAAACTGTAAAACTTCAACGCAGCACAACATGACGGAACTTGACGGAACGAACTTCGCTTGGTGACCATTTCGCACTGACGTCTCCAAACGACCAATGTTCAGAACAAAACAGGTTCCTCGCAACAGGGCAACGTTCCCATAGCAACACGCAAACGCGAACGCGAACGCACGCGCGCACGCATACACACAAGCGCAAACACACGCACACATCACGTGCGCGCACAAACACACAGCACACGCTCCTCACAATCATGTTCAAACCTTACAGCACGCACACAAGCACACACAAGCGCACGCACAAACGCCACACACACGCACACACGCCACTCGCACACACGAACTGAACGCTTCAGAAAGTAGACCACAAAAATCTTCAAGTCACACGTCAATAAATGCGTCCACAAAATTCGTCCAAAAACCACATCTGTACAAAAAGCAGACGAGATCACAATTCTAACTTGCACAAATACATCACGTGAATGCATGCGCAAACACACGCATGCGCAGAAACTACCAATCAGAGCCGGGTTCACACCAGATACGTTTGACGTCTTCACCAAAAATTCTGAATGGGGAGGGCGTTTTCTCAAATCACAAGGAAAGGAACGGGAACCCAAGGGGATCACAAGCGACCCGTGTGGTGGACGGGAGGGGGGCGACAGACAAAAGTACACAAAAACAACGGAAGGACGCCTCACGCAGATAATTCCGAGGAATGGGCCCTGCGTCCACAGACTATGACGTCATGTGACGTCATCGCGAGTTGCGTCTTCCGATGCACGACACAGGCACAGACACGTGCACCAGGTGTTGATCACACCTACAACTCTGCGATCACAAAGCCAGTTCTATGTGCTCGGATCCTCGTAGAATTTGGTTCTCACCATGCAAAAATGGGTTCCTGTTCAATCACACAACTCTCGACCAAAGGGCGACCAAAGGTCTCGAGAAGTCATTGCGTGATTTCACAGGAACCAGTGTGAGAACCCTGTCTTCATCTCACGTTTGCTCCTCGCGCCACACGCACGTACACCAGACTGTACACACTGCCAAACCTGGCTATCGCGCATGCGCAAACACGCGTCACCACGTGACCCCACGTGACCCAACCCGCCTCAGGCATCCTCAGGACCACGAGGCCAGTCTGATGAGCCTGTTTTTGCGGGGCGTCGCCCGACCAGAAATCATGAACTCACGACGCTCCCAAAGAGCGAAAAACGGACACGTCCTCTGGAGAACGAACCACGCGTAGTCCCACGCCTCTATGTACCAAACCTCTCTCGAGACCACTCGAGAACGAACCGGCCCAGATCCCTCAAGGACACTTCTCTCAAGCCTGCCAGGGAACTCTAACCCAGCGGGGGTTGTCTGTAGACGTCCCTTGAAGGGGGGACAGTAGCAAGGGACAGGGGGGTCTTTGCGCAAGTCACGTGGGCCCCATTTTGGATTGGCCCCACAAACCAGACGTTCATACGCAGGCAGCAAGGTACGTGGTTCAAAAAGGTCACGCTCCAGCTGGAAAGGGTGGGCCTCCCTCCCTTTCTGCATGAGGACGCTCAGAACATTTTTTTTTCTCCGACGTAGGGGAGGCAGGTCAAGATTGTCCCTGTCTATCTTGGGTGGCGAGTCAGAATTGTTGTCCCTGTCTATCTTGGGCGGTGAGTCAGAATTGTTGTCCCTGTCTATCTTGGGTGGTCAGTCAGAATTGTTGTCCCTGTCTATCTTGGGTGGCGAGTCAGAATTGTCCTCCTCTGAAGAGTCAGACTTTTCCTCAGCTGAACCAGAGGTCTGATCTACAAGCAGAAAAGAGGAACCAGGGATCAGCTGCTTGATGATGATCACGTGTCACGGGCCATTACCCACGTGACCCCACGTGGCCAAATCCGCCTCATGACCAGGTGACCAATAGGATCATCCTGTTGATAAGAGTCGTCCCCTACCTGCAATCATAACCTCTCGACGCTCCCACAGCTTGAAAAACGAACACGTACATACATATACACATACCGCTCAATCTCCCTCTTCTCTACATACCAAAACTCCGTCAGTTTATAAGGCAGCGTGCAAGGGAACTCAAACCCAGTGGGGGTTCTCTGTAGATGCCCCTTGAAGGGGGGACAGTAACAACGTTCAGGAGGGTTTTTGTCCGTGTCCAGGGGGCCCCATTTTGAATTGGCCCCACAAACTAGACGTTCATACGCAGGCAGCAAGGTACGTGGTTCAAATATGTCACGCTCCACGCATGCGCAAAGAAAGCAACGTGCGCTTGTGAGTACAATGTACGCATGCTCAAGTCATGACTTCCTCCAAATGGTGGGTTTAAGCAGAAAAGAGGAACCAGGCTTTAACTGTTTGCGTTGTGACTTGTGCACTTGCGCAGAGAGGTTAAGCGACGTGCGCATGCGCATGCGCATGCGCATGTCATTTCTTCCTCTTGGCGGGTACGATTTCATCCTCGTCTTTACGAGAAGAATAGAGAAAAAAGGGATCAAGCGCTTCGATCTCGGAAGGGTGGGTCTCCCTCCTCTCTCTTTGCGTCAGGACGCTCAGGACATTGACCCGCTTTCTCCTTCGCCCTGGGGATGGTAGTGGTGGTGGTGGTAGCGGTGGGGATGTGTGCCCTTGACCTACAAGCAGAAAAGAGGAGCCAGGGGTCAACTGGGGTGCGTCTACTTCTCGAGTTCTGGGGTGCACACAACCACGCACGCGCACACACGCACACAACCAGCTGCTGCTGTCCAAAGGCTGGTGACGCACGCATACCTCACACACACACACGAACACCAGCTGCTGCTGTCCCACGCACGCACACCTCACGAGCGCTTCTGTGGCTCCAGCACCCCTGGGGGTGTTCCCCTCCTCTCCCCGAGCGAGAGGGTCAGAAGGAGGGTGACGCTGACCCGTGCTACTTCAGGGACCTCATCTACAAGCAGAAAGTTCGAGGCTTGGGTCAGCTGGGTGGGTCACGTGGTCGAGTCACGTGACAAATTTCCGCGCATGTCATTTGGCGGCACTGTCAAGCTGTAGGCTCATCTCTATCTCTGTACCGTGCATTGTAAGACTGGACAAAGCACCTGCCCTGGTCTCTTCCCACAAGTTTGAGCTTTCAATCTCCACGCCTGGGTCCCCATAAACCATGGGAGAAGACAGACATCACACACTGGGTGCCTCACATACGAGTTGTCTTCGTGGGCGCTCCGTCGAATCAAGATGCAGTCCAACTCCATTGGCACCATTCAACTACAAGAGGGATCCAGGGCCCAAAGGGCCTGCCTGAAAACACCCTTAAGGTTTACACTGCAGGTACAAGTTTGTCTTCAGAGTTTCACGAGAGTTCCAATTTTAGGAAGATCCAAGGTTTGAGGTCACTCACTGAGGTCACTGAGGTCATTGACCTGAATCCTCGACCTTGACCTTGGCCTGCTCACTTTGGTGTCGTTCAAATGACCTCGTGGTTTGTATGTAGGAGCACGACGCGTACAGCTCCCTTTCCCGAACAGCAGGCTGCGATTCCCTCCTCTGTCTCTCCATCAGAATGAACCACAAATTGTCCCTTTCTGCCTTCCGTTTGGGCGGTGAATCAGAAATATCCTGTGAAGAGTCAGACTTTTCCTCATCTGGACAAGAGGTCTGATCTACAAGCAGAAAAGAGGGGTGGGGGGTCAGCTGGGTGGGTTATGAACCGAGTGTCTCCTCTCTGTCCGTCTCGCTGTCCGTTTGTCTGTGTGGTCTCTCTCATCTGTCAACCCCAGGAATTCCGTTCGTCCATGGGTGACTGCACTGAGCCCGCTGCGATAGCTGGGGCTTGGGCGTTGGAAACAACTGTCTGAACCTCCCCCCCCTCCTTGTTGAGCTTTCTCACAAAACTTTACTCACATGATCAAAGTTGAAGTTGCTGCCATCACAACCTCAGCACCTTAATTTTGGGCGCGTTCCCGATTCTTTGTCCAACCTCGCCCTCCTGCCACCCCTTATCATCCACCCCGTCATGCTCCTGCTGATCCAGGGGCAGTTCTCCCTCCCTAGCAGCACCTCCAGTACTATTTTCTCTTCCTCGGTCCCGTCTGCAAGCAGAAAGAGGACGGAGGCTGCAGTTTTGAAAAAAAACTGGTTTTTGTCCCACTTCCTCTTATCTTCTGCGTCTGAAGAGGTTTTTACGTTGATGACGTCAGCTTTTTGTGACCTCAACATAAGCTTTTCTTGATGTCAAAGTATAGTGGTCTGAACCGTTCTTTGACGTATCATGTTAAATTGACGTTGACGTCAAACTTCTGTGGTGGGCGTCAAAGTTTTGACGTCGATGGCACCAAATGGTTTGACTCAGCATTGCATTCGTCCTTTCCCTCTCACTATTCCTCGGGTCCAGGGGCCGATTAACCAGCCCAAGCAACATTTTCCAGAGACTAAGGTTTTCCTCTCACACCAGAACCAGGAGTCTGACTGCAGGCAAGAACCACGAACTGCTTGCGTCTTGAACAGCGTCTTTGACAGTGGATGCTGCACCGCAGCCAACGCTGACGTAGCTTACGCTGACGTAGCTTCCGCTGACGTAGCTTACGCTGACGTAGCTTATGCTGACGTAGCTTACGCTGACGTGTTGAACCCACAAGCACTTAGCATCACACTGAGATTTTCCGATCTGCTGGACATGAAGTGACGTACACGTACTTTTGTCAAACTGCACGCCCGTTTTTGCACAGTGGCATTCACCATCGCAAAGTGCACGCTTTTCACACAGCAAAACTGGCATTGTGCCAAGATTGAAATTGTGGGCGCATTCTCTCCTCCCCTTCCTCCACCCGGTTCTGGGGTCAGTTTTCTTTCCCTTATCTTTGTTGAGCTCTCATGAAAATTTACTCACATGATTGAAGTTGTCAAGAACTTGCTGCCTTCACAGCCTGAGCACTTTAATTTTGGGCTCGTTCTCCTCTGTTTCTCTGTCCGACCTCGCCCTCCTCCGCCCTGCACCCCTCCTCCTCAACCACAACCACATGGTCTGGACCTGCTTGATCCAGGGGTGGCAGTTTTCCTTCCCCAACAGGGCCTCCAGTACAACAGCATCTACCATGGCCTGATCTACAAGCAGAAAAAGAGGAGGGACGCTGCAGTTCGAAAAACTTCCTCTGATCTTTCTGCGTCTGAAGGGGTTTTCACGTTGATGACGTCAGCTTTTTCTGACGTCTGCTGGACGTGAAGTGACGTACACACGTTTCTCAAACTGCAGACCCATTTTTGCACAGTGGCATTAACCATCGCAAAGTGCATGCTTTCTACTACACAGCAAAACTGACATTGTGCCAACACTGAAAATTTGGGTGCATTCATTCTCTTGAGATTCTGTCAGACCTTGGCCTCCAACCACCCCTCCCCTCCTCCACCCGGTTCTGGGGTCTTTCCCTGATTTTTGTTGAGCTGTTCTCATGAAATTTTACTCACATGATAAAAAGTTGAAGACGTTCCTGCCCTCACAGCCTGATCACCTTAAAAGGGGGCGCGTTCTCTACCAGTTCTCTGTCCTCCCTTAGCCTCCTCCTACACTCTTCCCTTCTCTCCATCCTCGCCTTCTTCTCCAGCCATATAAACCGGTTGATCTTCGGGTGAGAGTTTTCCTTCCCTACTATTCTGTTTTCCATTTCCATGGTCAGATCTACAAGCAGAAAAAGAGGAGGAGCGCTTCAGTTTTGAAAAAAAAACTTGGGTTTTTGTCCCGCTTCCTCTGATCTTTCTGCGTCAACAATACATTCGTCCTGCCCCTCCCTCTTTTCCTGCAGGGGTTTAGATGGTGACGGTGACGTCAAAACGCGACGTCAACTGCACCTTTTCTTGACGCTGACTGGGTTGTTACCACATTGGGCCAGCGTCAATCACTTTGCAGTTGGCGTCAATGCCAATGTTGAGTTTACATCAACGTCAAAACTGAGCAGCTGACGTTAATTTTGCTGCTTGACGTCGCAGTTTGACGTTGACGTCGCCTTAATATGTTGGCTCTTCAACAAGACCTGTCAGCTCCAGATATCATCCGGCAGAAGCAACGTTTTTCTGACTCTGGATTCCTTCGACACCAGAACCAAATGTCTGGTCTTTCAAGCGGTTTTCACATTGGTGACGCGCGGTCATTTTCTTGACGTCGGCGTCCAACTTTAACATTGAACCCAGTGGTGGAATTTTTGAGGTCAGTCCAAGAAATGACTGCGCGTCAAGGGGTTTTCATATTGGGTGACGCGCGGTCGTTTCTTGGGCTGACGTCAAAAAATTTTACCATTGGGTTCAGTGTTAAATTTTGACGCCGACGTCAAAAAGACGACCGCGCGTCACCCAATGTGAAAATCCGTCAGGAGATAACTACGAACTGCTTACACCTTGAACAGCATCTTTTGACAGTGGACGCTGACGTAGCTTACGCTGACGTAGCTTACGCTGACGTAGCTTACGCTGACGTATTTGATCCACGAACACTCAGCACCAAGAAGTTTTTCGGATCCGCTGACGTGAGGTGAACGAACAGTTTTCTCATTGCAACCCTTCTTGCACAGTGGCATTGATCATCGCAAAGTGCACGCTTTACACAGTACTCACGAGATTTTTAACCAAACCAATTTGCGAAACCTCACTATTACCTCGTAAAAACGTAGCACAACGTAGACGTCGCGACGGACGTGGACGTACACGTCAAGATCACATCCTTGTCTCCGCAAAGCAGCGACGTGCACCAAGCTCACGGCCCTGTCGAAGACTGCAGGAGCGAGTCAGTTTCTCAAATCGAGAGGCGATCGCACGTGCACACCACACACACACGCACACCAGCCTATCCCTCGAGACAACTCAAGAAAGTTGCGTTACCCACACGCACACACGTACACACACATGGACCTTTCCTTTACACATTCACATTCGCACACACACATCACTCACAACCACACACACACGCACCCTCGCCCACACACACACACACACACACACACACACACACACACACACACACACACACACAGGTGGACCTTTCCTTTTTTAATACGCTACGTCAAATCTAATAGCAACGCACCACGTGACCTAAACTCCATCACCATGACGACAATCGAAGAGCAGATGAACAACAACAAGGAGGAAGAGGAGCCACCAGAAGAGCCAGGAGAGACAGAAGCGGAGGCCCTCACCGGGCGCGAAGAGGGCGAGGAGGAGGGTGAGGAGGAGTATGAAGAAGACCTGAGAGAGGGGAGGGAGGAAAACAATTCGCGGACGAGTGGAGCAGTCAGAGGAGGAAGAGGATGAGGAGGAAGAAGAAGAAGAGGAGGAAGAGGTGGAGGAGGCAGAGGAGTAGCGGCGACGACGAACCACCACATAAAGAAGACACGCGAACCACGAACGAGGCCCAAACACACGCAACGAACAGGGCCAAAACACACGTGACCACGAACTGGGCCCAAACACGTTCGCTTCCGGTGTCAAGCACCACATCCGATTTGTCTCCTGTTTTTCCATGACAGATCCACCATCATCCTCCCCAGGTCCACCATTCTCCCCTCCTTCAGGAGTCTGATCTACAAGCAGAAAAGATGAAGCTAGGGTCACACCAGATGCGTCCTGAATTGCGCCACCACGCGTCTCCAACCACACAGACAATTGGGCGTGTTCGATTTACCCGCGCGGCTGGCTGCCGGGCCGTGGCGCCACTTCGCCGCTGGGTAGATGGTTCACTGGGATGATCGCACGCACAAATCGAACACGGCCATTGTCACAGAATACCACCCACAGCCCTTTGATACATGCGCACAGCCAAATACAACATCAGCGCCATCTGGGGAACACGACGGCAACAGACTTCCGGTGCCCCCGTGAGCATGCGTGGAGGGTTCCCTCCTCTCCTTGCACTGACGCGTGGCAACAGTTCTCCAAAACGCACGCGCACAGAACCTGAACAACGCCACGGACACAGAAGCAGAACACCACAGCCTTCAAGCATGCGCACAGCCAAACAACACGTTAGCGCCATCTGGGGAAGTGACGCCAACAGACTTCCGGTGCCCTCGCACTCATGCGTCGTGCATCCCCCCTCTGCACAGGGGTCAGGAAAGCAAGAACGCCTTCCTCTTGATCCATCAAAGTACATGCAATGTCATTCCTTTCCTAAAGCAACGCCCAACTGGCCACGGGGAGCCTGCTTGAACTACCTTCTGCGCCTCAGGTGTGCAAGGATGTTGAATCCAAAGAGGAGGCGGAGGATGAAGCAGAAAACAGGGAGGGAAAGAGCTACGGACAAGAACTCGAGAGGATACAGGAGAACAATGAAGGGAAGAAACAAGAGGAAAAGGATGAACAAGTGAAGGCCATGAAGACCAAAGATGTTCCAGCGAGGATGCACAGAACGAAATGGAGGGGTGGGCGGGGTGGGAGGGGTGGGCGGGGTGGACTTCCTTCTTCGCGGTGTCACGTGGTACACGAACGCTGATTGGTGCACAAAAACTCGCGCATGCGCGCACGCTTCTCATCTCTCTCTGCACCAGACTCAGCCAACTATTCATCCTTTTCCCCTTCCTTCTTTGCTGGACTTCACATCTTTCTTTCTTCCCTTCTGGCGTCTGATCTACAATAAGAAAAGAGGAGACTGGCTTCACACTGGGTGCGTCGTGGGATTCAGGTCCAAATGCGTCAATTGGTAGGGAGTTTTAGCAAGGCGCCTGGTATCTACCCTACCACGTGGACATTTTCCTGTGCTGCACCCTGGCATTTGGCAGCAAAGCTCCTCCAAACAGACAACAGCCAGACCTCTGACGGGCGTATCTATGGTAACCCACCCCCTCCACTAAACGCAGCTTTCGCTGTCGTGGGTGAGACGGCCAAACCTCGTCAATGAGCGTGGCTGACCACGCCCCCCTCACGTGGTGGGCGCCATTTTAGCTGTGGGTGACGGGACTCGGGCTTTTGTCTCGTAAGTTCGCAGGGACGCAACGCCAGAGCACCACGTGACGTATCCAACATGCACCAGGGGGGGGGGGGGGGGGGGGGGGGGGGGGGGGGGGGGGGGGGGGGGGGGGGGGGG
>JAAUXT010025474.1_pt1 | contig 13666 bp, 12 predicted proteins | sample 7278171 | NCBI WGS metagenome assembly JAAUXT01 (sample SAMN14350112, study PRJNA611818) | marine sediment metagenome | isolation source: surface marine sediment (1.8m) | place: French Polynesia: Moorea | collected 2018-08 | reverse complement strand
GGCCCTCTGGCTTCCATTGTTCGCGGCCCCGGCGCCGGACTGGCGGGGCGCGCCCCGCAACTATGGATTTGCCGGCAGCGCCGCTCAACCTCAAAGCTTCTGGGGCTTCTCGGGCGGCGACGGGCGTGAGGCGACGAGAGGTGACGGTGGCGGACGGAGAGACTTCCATCGAGGGCGGCGACCCCGCCCTCTTCTACCGGCGGCACGTCTTCTGCTGCACCAACGAGCGGCCGGCGGGCCACCCACGGGGATGCTGCAAGGAGAAGAAGGCGATCGCCCTGCGCAATCACATGAAGGCGAAGGCCAAGGAACTGGGCCTGACCGACGTGCGCATCAACGCGGCCGGCTGCCTGGACCGCTGCGAGCTGGGGCCGACCATGGTGATCTACCCCGAGGGCGTCTGGTACAGCTACCGGACCATCGCGGACGTCGAAGAGATCCTGCGCGAGCACGTCGTGGCCGGCCGCCGCGTGGAACGTCTGATGCTCCGGCCCGAGGACGAGGCGCCGTAAGGGAGACCCGCGCCCCGACGGCATGATCGAAACGCCCCGACCGACCATCTTCGCCCTCTCCACGCCGCCGGGACGCGCCGGCGTCGCGGTCCTGCGGATCTCCGGACCGGGCACCGCGGCGGCTCTCGCGCGGATCCTGGACGGCCCCATGCCGAGCCCGCGCAGGGCGACGTTGGCGACCTTGCGGCGGCCGGACGGCGACGCCATCGACCGGGGGCTTGCGCTCTGGTTCCCCGGCCCGGGCAGTTATACCGGCGAGGACATGGCGGAGCTGCACGTCCACGGCGGCCGGGCGGTGGTCGCGGCCGCGCTGGACTGCCTGGCCGGAATCGAGGGCTTGCGGCTGGCCGATCCGGGTGAGTTCACCCGGCGGGCCTTCGACAACGATAAGCTCGACCTGAGCGCGGCCGAGGGGCTGGCCGACCTGATCGATGCCGAGACCGAGGCCCAGCGGCGCCAGGCGCTGCGCCAGGCTCTGGGCGCGTTGGCGGAGACGACCGAGGCCTGGCGCCAGCGGGCGGTGACGGCCCTGGCCCACGCCGAGGCGTCGATCGACTTTCCGGACGAGGACCTGCCGGACTCCCTGCCGGCGGAAGTGCGCGACGAGATCGCCGAACTGGCTGCCGAGATCGGGGCGTCCCTGGCGCAGCGCGGCGGCGAGCGGCTGCGGGCGGGCTATCAGGTCGTGCTGCTGGGTCCGCCCAATAGTGGCAAGTCGAGCCTGCTGAATGCGTTGGCCCGGCGCGACGCGGCGATCGTATCGGAGACCGCGGGAACGACCCGCGACGTCATCGAGGTGCACCTTGATCTCGGCGGCTTTCCCGTCACTCTGATCGACACGGCGGGCGTGCGCGAGGCCGGTGCCGGGCCGCAGGAGGCGATCGAGCGGGAGGGTATCCGCCGGGCCTTGAACCGGGCCGAAGCAGCGGATCTCCAGATCGCGGTGTTCGATGCCGCCGGGGCGCCCGACCCAGCGGTGCTCACGGTCCTGTCGCCGGGGGCGCTGGTGGTGTTCAACAAGGCGGATTTGGTCGAGGAGAGGGCGCCAGTTCGGCCGGCCGGCTACGAGACCCTGTGGCTCTCGGCCCTGACCGGGGAGAACCTGGACGCGCTCGTCGGGGCGATCGAGCGGCGGGCGCGAGACGGCCTCGAGGGCGGCGGCGAGGCCGCCTTGGTGACCCGTGCGCGGCATCGCGAGGCGCTCGAGAGCTGCGCCGCGGCCTTGCGGCGCGCGGCGGTGCTCAGCGAACCGGAGCTGATGGCGGAGGAGCTGCGCGGCGCCGTCCAGGCGCTCGGCCGGATCACCGGGCGGGTCGACGTCGAGGACGTGCTGGACCTGGTGTTCCGGGATTTCTGCATCGGAAAGTAACCATGTTTCACGTGAAACAGGGCCCGGGTTTTTGACTCTGGTTCCGGCAGGACCTATCTCTTCCGCCATGAGCGACTTCGACGTGATCGTGGTGGGGGGAGGACACGCGGGCTGCGAGGCGGCGGCCGCCGCGGCGCGCCTCGGCGCCCGGACTCTGTTGGCGACCCACAAGGTCGAGACCATCGGCGTCATGTCGTGCAACCCGGCGATCGGCGGCCTCGGCAAGGGACATCTGGTCCGGGAGATCGATGCCCTGGACGGGATCATGGGCCGCGCGATCGATCGCTCCGGCATTCAGTTCCGCGTGCTCAACCGGCGCAAGGGACCCGCGGTGCGCGGGCCGCGCGCCCAGGCGGACCGCGCGCTCTACCGCGCGGCGGTGCAGGACCTGCTGCAGGAGCAGGTGAACCTGACGGTCCGGCCGTCGGCGGTGGAGGATATCGTGACCGACGCCGAGGGCCGCTGCACGGGCATCCGCGACGCCGCGGGCGAGACGCTCTCGGCCCGCGCCGTCGTAGTGACGACCGGAACCTTCCTGCGCGGGGTGATCCACATCGGCGAGGAGACCCGGCCCGCTGGCCGGGTCGGCGAGGCGCCGGCGGTTGGTCTGGCGCGGACCCTCGAATCCCACGGCTTCCCGCTCGGCCGGCTGAAGACCGGCACGCCGCCGCGTCTCGACGGCCGGACCATCGACCATGCCGGGCTCGAGCGGCAGCCGGGGGACGACCCGCCGGAGCCCTTCTCGACGTTGACCGAGGCGATCACGGCGCCACAGGTCGACTGCCATATCACCTATACGAACCCAAGGGTCCATGAGCTGATTCGCGCCAACCTGCATCGTGCGCCGATCTACTCGGGCCAGATCGAGAGCAGCGGCCCGCGCTACTGTCCCTCGATCGAGGACAAGGTGGTGCGCTTCGCCGAGCGCGAGCGGCACCAGATCTTTCTCGAGCCCGAGGGCTTGGACGACCCGACGGTGTACCCCAACGGCATCTCGACCTCCCTGCCCTTCGCGGTCCAGGCGGCGATGCTGCGGGAGATCCCGGGCCTTGAGCGGGCGGTCATGCTGCAGCCGGGCTATGCGATCGAGTACGACTACGTCGATCCGCGTTCGCTCGACGGCGGCCTGCAGACCCGCCGGATCCCCGGGCTGTTCCTGGCCGGGCAGATCAACGGCACCACCGGCTACGAGGAAGCGGCGGCCCAGGGCCTGCTCGCCGGCCTCAACGCGGCCCTGCTGGCCGGCGGCGGCCGGCCCGACTTCCGCCTCGACCGGGCCGAGGCCTACATCGGGGTGATGATCGACGACCTGGTGGGGCGCGGCGTCACCGAGCCTTACCGCATGTTCACCAGCCGGGCCGAGTACCGTCTGCGGCTGCGCGCCGACAACGCGGACCAGCGCCTGACCGAGCGCGGCCTCGCGCTCGGCTGCGTGGCGGGTCCTCGGGAGCGCGCCTTCCGCTCCAAGATGGCCGCGCTCAAGCAGGGCCGCGACCTGGTCCGCCGTCTCACGGCGACGCCCGACGCGCTGGCCCACGCCGGGATCAAGGTCCGCAGGGACGGCAAGCGCCGCAGCGCCTTCGACCTCTTGCGCTATGCCGAGATCGCGCCCGAGGCCCTGCTCCGGGTCTGGCCCGAGCTGAGTGGCCTGGCGCCGGCTGTCCTTTCGCAGATCGAGACCGACGCCCACTACGCCGGCTACCTGGAACGGCAGGAGGCCGACATCTTGGCCTATCGGCGCGACGAGGCGCTGGCCCTCTCGGAGACCCTGGATCTGGCGGCGGTCGGCGGCTTGTCGAACGAGGTACGGCAGATCCTGGCCGAGGCACGGCCCGAGACGCTGGGCGCGGCCGCCCGCCTGCCCGGCGTGACGCCGGCCGCCTTGGTCGCGCTGCTGCGGCACGTGAAGCGAGGTCCGGATCCATCCCGGGAAGACGCGGCATAGTTAAGGTCTCGGGCGCCGAGGCGTTCCGGCGTGAGACCGGTGTTTCACGTGAAACAGCTGAGCGCCTCGGTCGCTTCGCCGCGCTGCTGGAGACGTGGAACCGCCGGATCAACCTGGTCAGCCGGGCTTCCCTCGACGAGCTCTGGCAGCGCCATCTGCTCGACTCGGCGCAGCTCTTCCCGCTGCTGCCGCCGCCCGATGCCTCCGGCCGGCGCGTCCTGGTCGACTTCGGCAGCGGCGCCGGCTTCCCCGGCCTGGTTCTCGCCATCATGGGTGCCGGCGAGGTCCACTTGATCGAGGCCGACCAGCGCAAGGCCGCCTTCCTGCGCGAGGCGGCGCGCGTGACCGGCACCGAGGCCACCGTGATCGCCGAGCGGCTCGAGCAGCTGACCCCCTTCCCGGTCGATGTGGTCACCGCCAGGGCCTTCGCGCCGCTTGCGGAGCTGCTCACCCACGCGCGGCGATTTCCGTCCCGCCGCCCAGGACGGCCGCTCTGCTGCCTCTTTCCCAAGGGCGCCGACGTCGATCAAGAATTGACCGCGCTCTGCAAACAAGAGAAACTGGAGGTGGTGCATCATGACAGTTGCACAAACCCTCACAGTAAAATCCTTCGCATCACGCTCGACGTCGAGGACGCAGATGATGAGGCCATACCTCGTTGAAGGGACGCCCCCGCCGCGCCGCGCCGCGCGGGTGCTGGCCATCGCCAACCAGAAGGGCGGTGTCGGCAAGACCACGACCGCGATCAACCTGGCGACGGCCCTGGCCGCTTGCGACAAGCGGGTCCTGGTGGTCGACCTCGATCCCCAGGGCAACGCGACAACCGGGCTCGGCCTGCTGCGCTCGAATCGGGCGCGCAGCATTTACCAAGTATTAACCGAGGGCTGCGCAATAGACTTCGTGGAAGTGGAAACCATGGTCCGCGGCATGACCCTGGTCCCGTCTTCCATCGAGCTGATCGGCGCCGAGGTCGAGCTGGTATCGGCGCGCGACCGGGAATTCAAGCTGCGCAACGCGCTGAAGGGCGCGGCGGACCGCTTCGACTTCGTGCTGATCGATTGCCCGCCCGCGCTCGGCCTCCTCACTCTGAACGCCCTGGTCGCCGCCCACGCCGTCCTGGTGCCCCTGCAGACGGAGTTCTATGCCCTGGAGGGACTGTCCCACTTGTTGAGCACGGTCGAGCGGGTGAAGCGCGGGTTCAATCCGGCCCTGGAGATTCAAGGGATCGTCCTGACTATGGTCGACCGGCGCAACAACCTCTCCGAAATGGTCGCGCGTGACGTTCGGGCCCATCTCGGCTCCAAGGTCTATGAGACTGTAATTCCAAGAAACGTCCGGGTCTCCGAGGCGCCGTCCCACGGCAAGCCGGTGCTGCTCTACGACATGCATTGCGCCGGCTCGCAGGCTTACATCCACCTAGCCGGAGAGATCCTGAGGAACGAGCAGGCTGCCCTGGATCCCTTTCTTGCTTAACCCAGACGACGAGACGTAATGGTGGCCAGCGAACAAAGAACCAACCTCGGGCGCGGACTCGCCGCCCTGTTCGGCGAAGAGGACCAGGACTACGCCGATCTCGACAAGGTCCGAGCCTCGAAGCAGGTCCCGGTCGGCAACATCCATCCCAACCCGAAACAGCCCCGGCGACACTTCGATGCCGAGGCGATCCGGGAACTGGCCGACTCGATCCGCGAGAACGGCGTCCTGCAGCCGATTGTGGTCCGGCGCCATCCGGAACGACCGAGCGATTTCGAGATCGTCGCCGGCGAGCGTCGCTGGCGCGCGGCGCAGCTCGCCCAGCTGCACGACGTCCCGGTCATCATCCGGGAGCTTAGCGACCAGCAGTGCCTGGAAATCGCCCTGGTCGAGAACGTCCAGCGCCAGGACCTCAACCCCTTGGAGGAAGCCGCCGCCTACGAGCGGCTGGTCCAGGAGTTCGAGTATAGCCAGGAAGCCCTGGCCGTGGCGGTCGGCAAGAGCCGCAGCCACGTCGCCAACACCCTGCGCCTCCTCACCCTGCCCGAGGGCGTCAAGTCCCTGGTTGCCGACGGCCAGATCAGTGCCGGTCACGCCCGGGCCCTGCTCGCGTCGCCAGATCCCGAGGCGGCCGCGAAGACTGTGCTCGCCGAAGGCATGAGCGTGCGCCAGGCCGAGGACCTCGTGCGCAATGACAGCAACCGTCCGAAACGACCCAAGGGCAAGAAATCCGGCCGAACGGAATCCAAGGACCCGGACACCATCGCGCTCGAACGGGACCTCTCGGCCCTGCTCGGCATGAAGGTGACGGTTGATGTCCAGGGCGAGGGCGGCCGGCTCTCGGTCTTCTACCGCTCGGTCGAGCAACTCGACGACCTCCTCAAGCGCTTCGAGGCATCAGCCGCCTGAGACCGTCGGTCTCCATAAATGAGACTATTGTCCTATGTCCGGGGTCGCGGCGCCTTGGCCGCCAACTCCAGCAGCGTCCGCCGGGCCAGCAGCTCGGCCGGCGCGCCGCTGGTCTTGCAGCGCCGCTCGGCCTCGATCAGCTGCTCGAGCGCCCGCGCCAGGCGCGCCGGCGTCCACCGCCGGCACTGCTCCAGAAAGCGGGATTTCTGTTTCCAGAAGACCGGCGGGCGGAGGCGGGCGAGCGCCTGATCGCCGGACGCGCCCGCGGCCATGACGCCGCTCGCCAGGTGCAGGCGCTGGAGATGGCGACCAACGGTGCGCAGCATGGCGACCCCGTTGAGCCCCTCGTCCTGGCCGCGCTGGGCGGTCCTCTCCACCAGCCCCCGGTCGCCTTCGGCGACGGCGAAGGCCAGATCTTCCAGGGTCAAAAACGCGGTGTCGCCAACCGAGGCGACGGCCTCGTCCAGCGTGATCTCTCCACCGCCCGGTCCCTTGAACAGCGCCAGCTTCTCGATCTCGCGCCGGGTCAGCTGACGGTCGGCGCCGAGTGAAGCGCCGAGATAGGCCGTCGCCTCGCGCGAAGCGCTCAGACCCTCTTCGGCCAGCATAGCGTCCAGAAGGCCGGCCAGGCTCCCCGGATCGTCGCGGTAGCACGGCAGGGCGGCGCCCGACGCGGCCGCTTCCATGACCTTCCTCAGAGACGAGCGGCCCGGCAGGTCGCCGGCCTGAAGCACAACGAGCGCGTCGCCGGGCGGCGCTGCCAGGAACTCCTTCATGATCGGTGCGAGCTCGTCGCCGGCGGGTCGTATCCGCAGGACCCTGCGGCCGCCGGTCAGCGCCTGGGCGGCCGCCTCGTCATAGAGCCGGGCCGGTTCCTGGGCGACCGCGGTCCCGTTCAGCTCACCGACCCGGAAGGGGTCGCTGAGATCCTCGACCACGCTCCGGGCCAGGGTCTCGGCGCGTTCCCGCACCAGGCCCTCGTCGGGGCCGTAAACCAGCACCGCCCGCACCGCCGGATCGGGGTGGCGCGCGAAGGAGTCGGCCTTGGCGGTCGGCACTTTCACCGGCGGCCCCGCCGGTCACGCGTCGCGGGTGAAATAGATGCCCAAGCGGCGCTCGATTTCATTGGCGACCTCCCGCAGGCCTCGGTCGAGCGCGTCCTCCTCCGACACGGAAGTCGCGTAGAAGGCATCCAGGATGTTGTAGCTGTTGACAGATTCGCTCCGTGCCCGGAACAGCACGGCGCCGTCCCTGCTGGTCAAGGTATAGCTCGCGATGACGATCAGGTTGGCGCGTGTCGCGGTCTCGTCCTCCCGGATGCCCAGCGAGACGATCCGCGACTGCAGGACCACCCGCAGAAGGTAGCGGTGTTCGATCTTCTGGCCTCCGGGATTGAGGCGGTCGCGCAGCAGGTTGTGCAGCTTCTGCCCGCTCTGTCCCGTGAGCGGAACGATCCGGGTCTGCGCGAAGCCGGTCTGCTGGACGGTCTCCGGTCCCTCTGAAGGCGGCGCGTAGAGCGGCCGGAAGCCGCAGCCCGCGGCCGTCAGCATGGCCGCGACCAGCAGTCCCGCCACGACGCATGTGCGGTCACGCGACGACATTGACGATCCGATTCTTGACCACGATGATCTTCCGCGGATCCTTGCCGCCCAGGGCCCGCTGCACGCCTTCGAGGGCGAGCGCTGCCTCCTGGACCGCCGCCTCCTCGCTGTCCGGTGCGAGGGTCAGCGTGCCGCGCAGCTTCCCGTTGACCTGGACCCCCATGGTCACCGTGTCTTCCTTGATGAGCGCCGGGTCGGCCTCGGGCCAGCTCTCCTCGACCAGAGAGTTCCTGTGGCCCAGGCGCCGCCAAAGCTCTTCGGCCAGGTGCGGCATCATCGGGCCGATCAGCCGAACCAGCATCTCCAAGGCTTCGCGTTGCGCCCAGTGGTCGCCGCCGTTTTTGGCCTTGAAACCGCCGAGCGCGTTGGCCAGTTCGCGGGTCCGGGCGACCGCGACATTGAAGTGGAACTGCTCGACGTTCTGGGTCACCGCCGCGATGGTCTTGTGGGTCGTGCGGCGCAGATCCAGGGCGCCGCCGCCGAGGTCGTTCGGCAGGGGGGCGCCGGCCGGCGGCAGCGCGTCCAGGGCCTCGCCGACCAACCGCCAGAGCCGCTGCACGAAGCGGAAGACCCCTTCGATGCCCGAATCCGTCCACTCCATGTCGCGGTCCGGCGGGCTGTCGGACAGCATGTACCAGCGCGCGGTGTCGGCGCCGTAGGTGCTGATGATCTGCTCCGGGTCGACGGTGTTGCGCAGCGCCTTGCTCATCTTCACCGAGCGTCCGGCGGTCACCGGCTTGCCGTCCAGAGTTTTGAAGCCGCCGTCGACCCGCCGCACCTCGTCGGGCGAGAGCCAGCCGTCCGGGCCCTTGTAGGTCTCGTGGCAGATCATGCCCTGGGTGAAGAGCCCGGCGAAGGGCTCGTCGAGCTCCAGGTAGCCGCACTGGCTCATCGCCCGGGTGAAGAAGCGCGAGTAGAGCAGGTGCAGCACGGCGTGCTCGATGCCGCCGATGTACTGGTCGACCGGCAGCCAGTAGTCGACCGCCGCCCGATCCACCGGCTGCTCCGACTTCGGGCTGCAGAAGCGGGCGTAGTACCAGGAGGAGTCGACAAAGGTATCCATGGTGTCAGTGTCGCGCTCGGCCGCGCCGCCGCAGGCCGGGCAGTCGACGTACTTCCAGGTCGGATGGTGGGCCAGCGGATTGCCCGGCTTGTCGAAGGGCGCATCCTCGGGCAGCGCTACCGGCAGATCGTCTTCCGGCACCGGAACGATCCCGCAGTCGGGACAATGGATCACCGGGATCGGGCAGCCCCAGTAGCGCTGCCTCGACACACCCCAGTCGCGCAGGCGATACTGGATCTCGCCCTTGCCCTGGTTGTCCGCCTCGAGCCGGCCGATCGCCGCGTCGATCGCCTCGGCGACCGAGAGGCCGTTCAGGAAGTCGGAGTTAATGATCCGGCCCTCGCCAGTGAAGGCCGTGTCGCCGATCGCGTAGCTCGCCTCGTCCTCGCCGTCCGGCAGCACCACCGGCGGCACCGGCAGGCCGTACTTGTGGGCGAAGTCCAGGTCGCGCTGGTCGTGCGCTGGGCAGCCGAAGATCGCGCCGGTGCCGTAGTCCATCAGCACGAAATTGGCGACGAAGACCGGCAGCTCCTGGCCCGCAATGAAGGGATGCAGTGCCTTCAGCCCCGTGTCGAAGCCCCGCTTTTCGGCCGACTCAATGGCCTCCTCGCTGGTGCCCAGGCGGTCGCACTCGGCGACGAAGGCGGTCAGCTCGGGGCTGTCCTTGGCGAGCGCGGCCGCGAGGGGGTGGTGCGGCGAGAGAGCGCAGAAGGAGGCGCCGAAAAGCGTGTCGGGCCGCGTGGTGAAGACCTCGAGCGGCTGATTGCGATCCTTGACCCGGAAGTCGATGCGCGCGCCGCGCGAGCGGCCGATCCACTTGTCCTGCATGACCCGGACCTTCTCCGGCCATCGGTCCAGGGTCTGGAGCGCCTCCAGCAGGTCGTCGGCGTAGGCGGTGATCTTGAAGAACCACTGGGCCAGCTTGCGCCGCTCGACCAGCGCATCGGAGCGCCAGCCGCGGCCGTCGATCACCTGCTCGTTGGCCAGGACGGTCTGGTCGACCGGATCCCAGTTGACCCAGGATTCCTTGCGGTAGACCAGGCCCTCCTTGAGGAAGTCCAGGAACATCTTCTGCTCGTGCTGGTAATAGTCCGGCAGGCAGGTCGCGATCTCCCGGCTCCAGTCGATCGAGAGGCCCATGCCCTTCAGCTGGGCGCGCATCACCGCGATGTTCTCTAGGGTCCATTTCGCGGGGTGGACCTTCTGCTTCATCGCGGCGTTCTCGGCCGGCAGGCCGAAGGCGTCCCAGCCCATGGGATGGAGCACGTTGAAGCCCTTGGCGCGCTTGTAGCGGGCGATGACGTCGCCGATCGTATAGTTGCGCACGTGGCCCATGTGGATGCGCCCCGAGGGGTAAGGGAACATCTCGAGCACGTAGTACTTCGGACGGTCCGCCGTCTCCTCGACCGCGAAGCAGCCGGACTCCTCCCAGTGGCGCTGCCACTTGGCCTCGATTTCCTTGACGTTGTAACGGCTCATCGCGGGCCTCTCATCGGCGCAACCCGCGTTTCGGGCCGTTGCCTCATCCGTCGCCGCTCCCGGAGCGGGAGCCCTCTTGTCCTTGATTGCCGGAGGATGCGCCTACTGTGCCGCCGCGATTCTTAGCTGACGGGCTCGGGTCAGAATCGCGTCTTCAAGGTCGATCTCGGTCCGGTTATCGACCTGGACGTCGACCCAATTGCCGAGGGTGTCCTGGCGCTGCCGGAAGACGGCGGCGCGCAGGCCGTCGGCCCGCAGATCGCGGCCCAGGATGTAAACGTTCACCTTGAAGCGTTCGCGGGTGGCCTCTGGCGGGCTGTACCAGTCGGTGATGATGACGCCGCCGAAGGGATCGGCCGAAGCGAGCGGCATGAAGGAGATGGTGTCGAGCGAGGCGCGCCACAGATAGGAGTTGACGCCGATCCCCCCGCCGCCGGCTCCCGGAGCGACTTCGTCGTCGCCGCCGAAGAAGTCGAGGCCACCGGGGCCCCAGATCGTGTCGTCGTTCTCGGCATAGGCGCTGCGGTTGCCCGCCATGACGCGATTGTTGGACTGCGGGTAGGCAGTCTCCTCGCCGGTGCAGGCGGCGAGCAGACCCATCATCGCGGCCAGCGCCAGTGCGGTCGTCGACCGCCAAGCGAAAAGGGTCGTCATGGGCTCACTCCTCTTGCCGCGATTCCGGCGTACCTCTGCCCCTATCGCGATCCTTACCGCAGAAAATAGCGCCTCGGGCCGCAGAGTTCCAGCATCTCGCGGCGCGGATGGCGCGGCGTCACTTGGACCAGCCGAACCGCTCTGCGAGCTCCCGCGGGATCAGCTCCCAGGCGCGCTCCCGCTGGCCCGCATTGAAAACGTCGCGCCACTCCTCGGCCTGGCCTTTGCGCAAGTGGACCACCTCGGACTCCGCGCCGGCCCGGAACAGGGTCCGGTCAATCCCGTAGTGGTCCAGAACCCGCCCGCAGTAGTCCTCCGGGCCTGCCAAGAACTCTTCGAAGGTCAGCATCAGGACGTCGATCGGCTGCTCAGGATCCTGCTCCACCGCGATCCAGCCCTGCTGGAACTCGATCAGCAGGGGCAGATAGTGCTCGATGCACCAGTCGATGTAACCGGCGAAATCGGCCTTGTCGACCGATCTCGGGGGCACGGTCTTGCGCCAGATTGGCGCGATCAGTCTCATGCTGACGTCGTCACGGACGAAGTGGGCCCACGACAAGGTGGCCTGCCGCGGGTCCCGGACGTGGCAGACCATTCGGGTCAAGCCGCCATCGGCCAGGCACTTGATATTGAACGGCGTGGCGGGAAGGTGTTCCTTGGCGATGAACCCGCCCTCGCAGGCTGCCATCACGCGGATCGGAACGACGCAGCAGTCGGGGAAGAGGCCGACCGATATGTGGCCCTGACCCAAGGTCAGGCCCTCGGCCAGCTTGTTCCAGATGCTCTCGCTCGCCGATTTCGGCAGGGTGTTCATCAGCATGGCGGGCAGGCCCTGCGCCTTGCCGATGCGCCGGCGGCGGGTGAAGTCGGCAATCGTCGAGCGGACCGGGTTGATGGTCAGCTCCAGGTCGGCCACATAGTCCTCCGCTTCCTGAACGCGGCCTCTGGCCAGCAGCAGATTGACCAGCGGCCCGCGCGCCTTGGTCATCTGCGGCATCTGCTGGACCACAGCCTTGTAGACTGCAATGGCACGGTCGATGTAAGCCTCCGCCTGAACATCGTCGCCCTGCTGGTAGGCGATCGACGAGAGCATGGTGAGGGACTCGGGGTGATTGGGCACCCTGGCCAGGATCTCGCCGTAGGCGGCCTTGGCTTCATTGAGATGGCCCTCCGCCTGCCTCGACCGGGCGGCGGCGAACTCGTCGCCGATGTCGGGCCGATTGCGCGCGGCCTCCGTCATGTTCTCGCTCCGCTGGAGTGGCAAGGCGGCATCCGTCGCCGGTGCGGAGGTCATCCGGCGTCGGGCTGCCGCAACGTCGGAGTATGGCCAAGACGTTGGGCCCCCGCAAGTTCGGCTTTGGTCCGGGAGCGCCCCTCGCTTGCGCCGCCTCGGGCCATCCACTAAACAGGCTCTCCACCGCTCGGGCCCGATCCGGGTTGGGGTCCTCTAACGCTGGTCGCGGTATGTCCGGGATAATCTGGTTGGCGTCCTATCCCAAGTCAGGCAATACCTGGCTGCGCGCCTTTCTCGCCAACTACCTGACCAAGGCCCGGCGGCCGATCGCCATCAACGACCTGCCCAACCATATCCTGGGCGACAACCTGCTCCTGCATTACGAGCAGTTCTCGGGGCGCAAGACCGAAGAGATGAGCGACGCGGACGTTGCGCGCCTGCGTCCGGCGATCCACCGTTGGTTCGCCGAATCGTCGAAGAACGACGTCTTCGTCAAGACCCACAACGCCATCACGCAGGTTGACGGCGCGCCGCTGATCACCCCGGCCGCCACGGCCGGGGCGATCTACGTCGTCCGCAATCCCATGGACGTGGCGGTTTCCTTCGCGCACCACTATCAGGTCGATTACGGCCGCGCCGTCGAATCGCTTTGCGAGCAGGACTACTGCCTGCCGCCGACCAGCGGCCTGCTGCCGCAATATATCGGCTCCTGGTCCGGTCACGTGCAAAGTTGGATCGACGCGCCGGGTCTGACGCTTCATCTTATGCGCTATGAGGACATGCTCGAGAAGCCCCTGGCGACCTTCGGCCGCTTGGCCAAGTTCCTCGGGTTCCGCCGAGACCTGCCCCGGCTGCGGCGCGCGATCCGCTTCAGCTCCTTCGGCGAGCTGGCCTCCCAGGAGAGCGAGACCCGCTTCGTCGAGGCCCGGCCCGACGGCAAGGTGGCCTTCTTCCGCAGCGGGGCCGCGGGTGCCTGGCGCGAGATCTTGACCGATGAACAGGTCGACGCGCTGATCGCCTGTCACCGCGGGCTCCTAATCCGGCTGGGTTATCTGCGCGAGGACGGCACCCTGGCCGACGGTAGCGGGGCAAAAAGTTAAGGGATCGCCGCCGCTTGTTAACGAACTGGGCGGATTGTGGCATCTGCGCCACAGTGCGGGTCAAATGTCACAGGGATCGGGCCCGCATACTTGACCCTTAAAGAGCTGATCGTGCCTACTCCCTTTGCGACTCGTGCCCTGCGGGTCGTGTTTTCCGTTCGATTTCGGTTCTCCAAGCGGAACAGGGCTGATTCGCCTGGGGGGAGCGAGCGGAATTCCCAACGGTTTCTACGTAGAGAGGCTTTGGAGCTATGAAGAAACTACTCTATGGCACGACCGCCCTCGTGGCTGCTGGTGCTTTGGGGTCGACCGCGGCGCAAGCCGAGG
>JAAUXT010066723.1_pt1 | contig 13668 bp, 16 predicted proteins | sample 7278171 | NCBI WGS metagenome assembly JAAUXT01 (sample SAMN14350112, study PRJNA611818) | marine sediment metagenome | isolation source: surface marine sediment (1.8m) | place: French Polynesia: Moorea | collected 2018-08 | reverse complement strand
CCCCCCCCCTCCCTGACCAAGTGCAAACTTTTGTGGACTTTGTCAGTTTTTTTCTGGATTTGAGAGTTTCGTCCCTCCCCCCTCCAACCCTGGTGCAAATATTTCTGGGCTTCATCACTTTTTACTGGATCTCAGAGTTTTCGGATTTCCCTTCTCTCTTGCATGCAAACATTTCTGGACTTTTCTCAGTTGCCCTCCCTGCCCCCCGCCCTGCGTGCAAAGTTTTCTTCCCCGCGGCACCTGTGCAAAAGTTTCTGAACTTTTGTCAGATCAGTTTTCTGGATTTTAAAGTTTCTAGACAGGTGTCGCGCAGTTTCGTGTATTCTTGGGTGTAGCAGTCGCAAAGTCGAGCTCGAATGTGTCCATCTGTTGCGTTGTGCTCGACTGTGCGTTGTGAACTGGGCTAAGGACGTCTCGCCACAACGGAAGAGCAAGGCGTTGTGTCAATTATCAACAGAATCGCAGACATTCCAACTGCAGGGTGCAGCCCGTCTTCAGTTTCCTAGTCTCTCACCATATCTATCATTTCTGGCGCCTGTTCTCATCATTTCTTTGTTCGTGTTTCAGAGGATCATTTGAAGATCGCTATTTTGGAGAAGATTGACGAAATGGAGAAAAGACTGGGCCCAGCCACTCACAGCGCCAAAAGCCAGGTACAAATTCTCTTCCTCGAGCAGAGAACAAACAACGTCGGTGTTCTGTTATCGATCCGAGATATTCTTGGAAGCAATGTTGTTGTAAGTCATTGAAGGTGTCGAATTAGTTCTTTTCTTTGCGCAGACAAAAGTGGCTCGCGGTGCAGATGCATTTGAAAACAAGCTGATCGATTACGTGGAGAGCCTGCGGCTGCGGCGGTGGAGGCAGGGCTCGGAGCCGGCGCGCGGCCCGACCATCCGCCTGACGCTGCTCCACCTCGCGGCGGCGCTCGGCTACAGCCGCCTCATCACGGCGCTGATTCGCTTCAAGTCGGACAACCCGAGCCTCGTTCTCGATTACGAGGTGGACCCTCAGAGCATCGACGACAGAGCCTGCAACCCCATCGTGAGTGACATGAAACCAAACACAAGTTCACTGCAGGAAGCCTCTCGGTGAAGTGACACTTGCTTTGCTGTATCTCTAGCTCGATGAAATCAAATTCCGGAGGCTAGTTTCAGCTGAATTCGGTGTCTACAGAAGGATTGAATGAATTATGCAACAGAACAAAGGAGAATTTCTATGTATTTGAACAGTGCTCGGTTGCACTTGTTTGTTCATCTGGTTTGGCAAAGCTTCGGAAATTCAGACTCAATCAACGTTGTTGTGATCTCGATTTCAGATGTGGGCGTGCGCTCGGGGAAAACTGGAGGCGGCAGCTGTCCTCAGCAAGTGGAAACCACTCTGTCTACTGACACCCAACAGAGAGGGTCAGTACCCTTTGGACGTGGCTCGAATGATGGGACACGGCAACATCAGTCAGGCTTTAGAGCTTCTGGAGACAGAGCGGCAACATCAGCTTCAGCAGCAGCAGCAGCAGCAGCAAACCCACTCTCAGACACAACAGCAACAACTCAAAGAACTGCACATTTCGACGACGATGGTCCAACCTCAGGCACACGTAAGAAAGGCGTAATGTTGTGCTTTGGAAGAGCCGGAAACGAAATTTCTCCTATTCGATTTGTGCCCTGATGCGACGTGTCTTCTTGTCACAGGTGTCGCCGGCATTTGGGATCAACTTGACTCCAGTCACGGTCCTCGCCCCGTTCGCCCAACCTTGCTCACAACCCTCCTCTACATTCCCGAATCCTCCAGTCGCTCACTCGTCTGCAATGACCAGCATTCCTCAGGCGGCAGGTCGCGTGCATTCTCAGCCTCCCCCTCTACCTCCGCCCTACATCCCAGTGGACAAAAGCAGCACTTATTTCAAGGCTCCACAAGCCCGCGCCCCAGTGGCTGTGGGTTCCGAGAGACAGCAGCAGCGGTCTGTCGTTGACGCGCACACCCCACCAGGCGCCCCGCCCACCAAGCACACCCGTCACGACGAAGCAACTCTGCGGCAGATGCGATTGCTGAAACGTACTTCAGTGGAGGTACTTCCCGGCTACTCCTCTCCAATGGACTGCTGCACAGAGCATCCCAAATCCAAAGAGAAGCAGCAATTCCACGACCACACCGCGCAGCAGTTGACTGAAGCAAAGCCCTCAACTTCTGGTCACTTCGAGCACGAGCATCAAAACGAGTACGAGCTCGAGACGAGGGTTCCCGGAGGCCCGAGTCTGCGCACAGTCAACTCGGATCCGCACCTCGTGGGACTCGTTGGAGCCCTGCAGCAGAGCCCGCTCACCACCGAGTGCAACCCAATGATCTCAGTGACTGGACGCGATTTGAACTCACCATTCCTCATGCAGTCAGACAGCAGCAGCTCCGTGATCCACGGAGAAGGACTCTGCATGGCGGACATTCAGAGGGAGGCAACGGCAATGGAGACCGGTGAGACAGTTCGTTGCGAAACTGGTGTTGCGATTTCCAAAGTTGAAATGGCCACTTTGAGAGAAACTTTCACCACGTGGCCCGGAAGTGACGTACGTGCTATCATCAGAACTGGGCGCTGTGCGATGTGTCTTGGAGCATCGCCATCAATGTCCAAAAGTTGTTTTCAGACTCGAGCATGGGTGAATTGAACAATCAAGACAAAACCAAGGTCATCTGTTCTCGTTCCACAGATTCTCCGCGCAGCGCGAGTCCGCAGTTGGACATGGAGCGTCTGCTGGATGACGTCATCGCCGCCGCCGCGTCTCCCTCCGCGGCCGTCGCCTCGACGGCGTCTCAGAACCAAATGATCCTGCTCGCCAACCAGATCATTGCCGCCATGCCCGACCGCATCAAGCAGTCGCCAGCACGCGGGCTCGACGAGAGCGCCGTTGCTATGGAGGTACGCATAGCTCGAGGCTTGGTACGCATGCGATGACATCTGAGAACAATATGCACCACTGGACAAAAGGAAAGATTGTACAGTTTCCTTCAAGTCAAGCTGTGTCACAATGTCGTGCCTTGTAGCGAGTCCCATTCTGGCGCCAAAAACTTTTTTTTCGAACCCGCGATACATGACGTTTGTTTGCGGCAGGATGGGTACGAGGCTGGGCGGGAGCGCAGCTCGTCGCGACACTCCTCCTTCAGCTCGTACAGCCCGGCCGCCACGCCGCCCTGCGCCGACGACTCGGGCATCTCCACACCGCTCGAAGGACTCGCCTACGAGGAGTACAGGTCCCAACATTTCTGTCTGTGTTTGTGCATGTTTGGTTGTTCCATTGGAGGGGCAGATGACTGCAAGGGTTGTTACCAGGCGGGGTGAAGGAAGAACCGTCATGGAGTTTGTTGTTGCGCCGCAGGTACCCGGAGCTGGGCACCCCTGCGTCGTCGCTGAGCCCCGCCTCCACGTGTCTGCAGAGCCCGTACAGCTTCACCCTCGACTCGCCCCCGCCCACCACCGAGGAGTTCACAGAGTACTTCAACGCTCCCGCCTTCTACATGGAGAAGGACTTCTCGCAGCTCACACTTTCGGGTTAGTTTCTCAGATTTGTTGAAAGGGTGTCATCAAATGCACTCTTGTGTTTTTGTGTGGCAAATGGAAGGTTGACCAGTTGAGACATGTCGCGTGTGAGAAGTTAAGTACTGGCAATGCAGGTTGTTGCTGAAAGCTGCTACTTTGAATGCACCACCAGCAATAAAATGTCTCTCATTTTGCAGACCACGAGCAAAGGCGGTTGTATGAAGCAGCGAAAGTGATCCAAAATTTTTATCGCTCCTACAAAGACAAACAAATGGAGGCTCAGCAGGGACAAAAGAGTCGAATTGAGGCAGCTATTCTGATTCAGAGTTACTATCGCAGATACAAAACGGTAAAAACTTTTATCTTTTTACCAAGTATTATGGAATCTGAAGCCACTGGATGAATTCTGCTTTCGTCTGGAAGTTTCTGTGAAGTTGGCCTGCACATTATTTTCATTGCAGTACACTTATTACAAAAAGATGACCCAGGCAGCAGTTTTGATCCAGAGTCAGTTCAGGAGCTACTATGCTCAGAAGCGTTTCAAGCGAAGCCGTCAGGCGGCCACCGTCATCCAGAACCAGTACCGAACCTACAAGCAGCACGAGCGTTTCAAGAAGAGTCGCAACGCGGCCGTCATCATCCAGCAGAGATTCAGGTAGCGCTGCCGAGTCTTCAAATCTCTGCTCACTCTCGGTGTGAAGGACCCACCTTTGGAGCGTCGGATTCAAGTTGGCGTTTCAGAACACCTGTGTTTCTCTGACAACCTGAAATCCTCGTTTGGCAGTGCAGAACGCGAGATGGTTTGTATGACAATCGAGCATGTATTGATCGGTGGGTGTTTGATGTTGCAGGAGTCACTATCAGAGGAAGCGAAGCCAGGAGATGGCGCGCAAGATGCAGCAGGCTGTGAAACAGTCCGGCCACAGGTGGGTGTCGCCTCTCGCTCTGTCGCGCTGCTCTTGATTGGATAGCATAACGTGCACGCCACTTTATACGACAAACATTCTCGAGTATTGTGAGTCTTCCTCAGGTTTGCTCGTCGAAGTAAGAAACATTGAGAAAATCTGTTGTATTTCAACATAAGGAGCATTGAGAGATGTTGCGGTGCAAAGTCCTGTGAAGCGTGCTGAGTGTTGAAGTTAAAGCTCTACTGATTGTTGAATGCTGCCAGTGATCTCATGGCACTTATGAACAGACTGTGGGTGAGTTACCTGTGTAGGATTCAGAAACCTGGATACATATTCGTGCTGTTGTTTCGTGACAGTGGCACAGCGTCATTTCTTGAAGTCTTTTCCTTGACCACCCCCGCGAATTTGACTTTTGTGCACTCCCATTCTGTGTGATGTCCGTGTGTGGTGTCCACCTGGGGTTTCACCAAAAAAGAAAATGTGTTGTGGAAGTATCGTGAAGAAAAAAGGGCGTTGTGTTGAGGTTCGGCCAGACAGGAGTGTACAAGAAGAGTCTGGTCGTGTACAGGAAAATGAGAAACGAGCGACTGTGTCATTGATAATGTTTTTGATCGTGCATGCAGAGTGTGGGGGTGCTCCCCGTTCATGCTAGATGGTCCGCCTTGAAGTAGGATTGCTTCGAAACTTGCGGTAAAATAACATTGCTTGCAAAATGGACACAAAATATTCCAAGAAGTCAATTCTCATACAAACTGCAGCAAAATTTAACACACAAGCCTCAGCAAGTAAAAATTTCGAGAACTGTTTCGTTTACGTCTTCCATTTTGAAAGCGGACTCACCAATTGTGTTATACTTTGGTTTTAAGTTGCTTCAAGCCCTCTCCCAAAGCTGTTCAGTGTGTCTGTCTCACCTTTGATTGTGGAATCGCTTGTGTCTGTCCTGATAGTTTTCTTGTCAGTTACACATCAGAGAAACACTGTCCTGGATTGGATACGATAGATGAGAAAAGGCAGTAACATCTGCAGCTTTAGAATTTTGTAATTTTGCTCCGACAATCACCCTGCTGACATGGCCCGGAACTGCAGGACCATCGTTCGAGTCTGGTCGTTGATGTCGAGGGTGAGGGCAGCGTCGAGGCGAGAAGTGGTCGTGGGAAACGAGTCGTTTCGTTCACGTTTGGCATTCTTGTATGTCTTGTGATTTCAGAACTTAAGGGCCCCAAGTTTGAAGGGAAAGGTACTTCCTGTGAACAAATTCTTCTTTCGTATTGTACATATTTCATATAAATTTTCCATAGTCGTCCTTGCATTTCTCACATTTTAAAAATATTTCTAGACCTACATTCCTTCATATTTTTATCGGATTGTTTTGTCACATTTTTCAACAATTTTTGCATCGAAACATAATCTTGTCACTGCCCGGACACAGTTACACGTGCACTGCCATTGGTTCGTTCTCCGTTGACTGTATTGATGGAGGAAAGTTCGTGTGACTGATACGCCAGGAACTCATTTTTTGTAAGCTCTTTCATGCTTGTTCGCACAGATAAGGAGCGGACGTTATGACTTGCAGCTGATCCTTTCAGGTCACGGTGACAGCTACACACACGCACACACATTCACACCACAAACGCACACAAGCTTTCTGCCTCAGAATGTACTGGCTGAAATGCAACTGTATTAGAATAGTTGCAACACTAGTGGTCAGTCTCAAAGCACCGAGGATTTGTTGCCTGACGCCTGATGACTTGATCGTTGAGGACGCTAGTGTGTAAGGTCACTATTGAAATTGGTTCATTGTGCTTTGGTGGTCTCCGTGTTGCTTTTGTTGATTCAGTCCCCATTATAATTTGTAGTTTCTTCCGAGCATGAGTTGTGCCTCAGGTAGCCCTTGTGGGATGTGGGACATCGTGACAAACCTGGGGGTTTGTGTCCTGCACCTGCACGCCGACTAATTTTCATGAAATGGGGACGTTGTGTTTGCTGTAACGAAGTAGTTGCCAGAACACTTGTGAACGACAGGCTACCCAACACCCAAACTTGTCTTTGCTACAATAATGATCACTGGTATTTGTGCTGTTTTCAGTACGGCGGAGGGAAAAGGCACGGACACAGAAGAAACAGCACCCCCTACTACTGAGGCTGTGACCGGCGTTGCAATTCACGAGACAGAGAAAACGAACGAAGCAGGAGATTCTTGTGGCAAGGCAGCAAGGCCGTCTGCGTGGAGTTCGGGTGGAGACAGGAAGAAGTGTCTTCCGCCGCCGCCGCCGCCGCCGCCGCCGCAGTGCGAATCTCGAAGCGAGGCTGGGCAGGAGGAGACCCAGGTGTCTCAACAGAACCAAACTCAAGCCAGCGATTTGGGCTGTGACGACAATTTAGAAAAGGAGCTGGCCTAGGATAGATGTATTTTTTCATTCAAACATGGCACGATACAGGCGTGTCTTCTTGAACTGTTGCAATATTTGTATTTTGATGAGAGCACATTCATCAGCATCAACTGTTGTGAACACGATGGAGTTTGCAAAACAAAACAAAAAAATAACGCGGAGATGAACCTTTTTATTGTCTGTGTGGTGGTGCTACTTGTGTAGTCATGCAATATTTAGGGTAACTTGTCTTTCTGAGATTCGTCAGACTGTTCTCTAGTTCATAGATTCGGGGCATCAAAATGATGTTTGCGAATAAAAGTGTGATGGCGGAGGTGCCGGGGCGCACGTTAGTGGACTGTTACAACTTGGCACGTGGGTAGGCCCTGCTTCATTCAAATGCGAAAACCTTGGTGCGCACAGAGAGGATAACGAAAAACAGGACTGCCGCATTGACATCTGTTTGAAGAAGACAGAGAAAATTTATTCCTTCGCACCGCTTTGTCAAGTTAGTCAAACTTGACTCTTGCAGGACCCATCTGTGTGAGCGCTTTCGCCCGAGTGTCATTTGCGAAAGGTTCATCTGCGGTGAGCTGTCTCAGAAGCAAGTGAAGTCGCGCAATCACGAATGTGGAGAGTTCATTGTTGGTCGTTCAGACTCCTCATCCGGCGAGTACAGTGTGCGGTTTGCAGAGCAACTGCAAAAGTGGACGAGTGAAAATATTTTGAGAAATCATGAGGTTCCCTCCCATAAAGCTGGACAGGGGAGTTGTTTTGTTTGTGTTTGTCGTGTTTTGCCGCTTCAGAAATTCGTTGAAAAGTACAGACACACTTTTCACTGCTTGGCTGTCATTCAGGGTTTTAGCTGCAGAACGGTGGTTGAATTCTGTTCCATCAGACTTGTGCGAAAGGAAGCTCAAGAAATACTGGAACAAGACTGTGCACAGACACAAAACGCCCCTGAGAAATGCTTGGTGAAAATACATTGATTTGCCTTGTCAAAGTTTTGGTCATCGGTTTGTCGACGTAGATTCACTTTTTGCCCTCTGTCTCGGTCTGTAACTCTGTATTTGTGGTCAAAATTGTGTGGGGCCCAATTCTTTTGACGACAACAAATAAGACTGTTCGAACTTACCAATGTGCTGTGCTTTTCTTCAAACTAGTCTTGTTGGAGTTGAACATTGTTCTCTGCAATAACCCTGCAGAGGTGTACATATTTGAAACAAGTCAATGACTGTATCACGCGGTCTCAACGACAGGTAATCTCGCATTTTTGTGAGTGGCTTGACACGCATTGTTTCAGAACGAGAGTCCAGGAAAGCAAGTGCGGACACAGAGTCCAGACAAGCAGATCGTACTGAAATTTTGCGTCATTCATCACCAAGCGTGTCTGCACAAATTTGCACAATGGGAACGCTTTCCTGGGCTCGAGTCTTTTCTCATCGTGTCACCAGAAAAGCAAAATTCAGACAATACCCTGTTGATCAGGGTGTATCAATTTTGTGACCTTCACTGCGGATAGAATTTGTTACGTAAACTGCAAATTCACACCTTGTGACACAAATCAAATCGTTGAAAATTAGCAAAACAATTAAATGATGAGCACTGAGTTGTAGACAAACCTTTATCAAACTGCTGGCAATGACATTCATCACAGGGATAATGCACAAGTAGTTCTTGTATTAGTTGAGCGCTGTTTGTTGACAACTTTTGACTTGAAATTTCAAACTTTCTACTGCAATGGTGACGACAAAAGAACAGTGTTGTTATTCTATTTGTAAATATGGCAACCATCCTGCAGACATTGAAACTTCAAAGGTTTCCTTTGAAATGACATTTTTGTTTACTTGAAGTTTTCCCCGTTGTGTAGGTAGTCGCAGTACACCCTTTGTGATGCTCAACATGGACTTTCTCTCGTCTCTCTGTTGCTTCTCTCGTCTCTGTCTCTGTCTCTCTCTCTCTCTCTCTCTCTCTCTCTCTCTCTCCCTCTGAATTTTTGCGAATTGTCGCTTTGTTCTTCGACAAACGAAGGTACTTCTGAGAGAAATAGGAAACTGAAGCTTGCCACTTTTATGCCAATGGTCCACCTCGCGCACTGGGAAGAAAGAATTCCGACAAAAAATTATTGATCATCTCGAAATACGGTTTCGTGCTGAGGCTTGTTTTTCTGCATCAGGAAAAAATAGCTTTGGTTGGCAAGTAAGTCCAAGGCGTAAGAACTGCAGCAGAATGAAACTTTTTCGTTTGTTGTTTGCAATTGAGATGACGTCTTGTTTCCTGTGATCGTGATACACTGTTCTGACGGGCAAAGCGCTCGAACAATGAACACTCTTCCGGAGTCGCTTCATTTTCCAGTGGAAAATTTTCTCAGAGAACTGGGTTTGCGCAGAGTCGGTTGTTGTTTGAACACGCATCTGGAGTGGGGTTAGTCAATCTGTTCAAACTCGGTTGGGGCCACAGCTGTGTGACTTGACATCAGAAGCGCAGCGGTACTTTTCAATAGTGTAGCTGGGCACTCCGGAGTCCTGTGTGTCCTTCAGCTGAGGATGCTTCCTCAATCTTTTCACCTGCTGCTGTTTTGATATCTTTGCATTGGACGTCACATGAAACAACTCGTGGTAAATTGTTGAATATCTTCTGCAACTTTATTCGTCTCTTGTTTGTTACCGGTAGTTTTCTTTCTGCATGTGCCACCATTTTGGTGCTTTCGATCTGCCGGTGTTTTCGTGCAGTTTGTTCGATGCGTATATACGAACACATCTTTGAGATTACTGATCAAATCGGACTGAATTTGCGTATTGTTGTCACCACCCAAAACACCAAAATTTATCCCAAATGCTCGATTCTTATTGATTCGGGAACAACAAAACATTTTGTAAATTCTTTTGCTCAAGGGTTGAATCGTAACAGTCTTTGTTGGAAAGCAAAACCTGTGAATTAAAAATTATTCATTGTTGTTGGTGGTGTAACAAACAAGAAAACTTTTGTGTGATGTGTTGATTTTTGTCAGCGTACGTACTCAATTGGACGATGTTTTACCACATTGAACAGTGTAAGTCGGCAAGAAAGTTTTCCTTCTTGTAAATGTTGAATCAATGTTTCTACTTCATGGAGAAAATTGTGTTGATAGTTGAAGACAAAAAGAAAACAGCAGTGAACTTCTTTCGTTTTGGATTTCTTTCAACAGTGAAAAGGAAGGGTGAAATAAAGGGAGTCTTTTCGCAGGGTGACCAATTTACCTTTGCCGAGCCCAATTCTTTTGACACCAAACTGGAGTGAAGAATCACCCGTGCAACTGCTGGACCTTCACAGAGGCGGGAGTTTTACGCTGCATAGATGGCAGCAGCGCTGCGGCGCGGACTGAACCGGATGTGAGTCACGTGACGGGGTCAAGGACGGAGGCCATGTTTATCACTTTGTTTTGAAGGGTTTTGCTTTGAACATAATTTCGTTGAATGTGACCACCAGACAAGTCTTTGGAGTTCAATCCAATTGTCAAGCTGTGTAGAAGGCATTGAGAATTGAAAAGCAGGTGGAGTAGCGGCCTTGATTGCAAGAAATATGTGAAATTGGCGGCTGAGTGAAGAGCACCCTGCCCTAACTGTTCTGCCGAGGAGCAACACCCATCAGACTGCGCAGTGAGGTTAGGGCAGGTCGCGAAGTGTCGACATGAAGCAATTTCTTCTGGTAAGCTGTTCATCAAAGTCTGATTTTGCATTGTTAAATTTCTTGTAGATTCCAGATCTAAAGCGAGATTTCCTTGAACAGTTTTGCAACGATTCACTCAGCGGACGAGCGAGTCCCCCTTCCCGTCTTGAGTTTAGATCTCGCCCAAGTGACCCCTTCTGTGTTGGGAAGTGCCCCAATGCTGGCAGAACACTTGTCGTGCACGAGTTTTCGAAAGACGAAGCCGATTTCGATGTTTGTTGCCGTCTGACCACACACGTTAGCTGGGTCGTTAGCTGGGTATCTAATGGGCGTACTCTCTGGTCAAACGTTGTCACGTTGTCGGAGTGTCAGAAGGGTAGGGTAGTCAAAACTACCTATCAGCACTTTCCACTCAACAGTCATCCGTGCCAAAACGCTCGATGGGTGGTTCTGACCCCATGTCAAAAGTCACCCGTTTGTGTCAGAATGCATTGTTGTACTTTATACGAATGGTGCACTTTCTGCCCTGGATGGTTACATTGTGACACTGGAAATCACTGCTTATGCACAACACTGGCATTTTGACACTGAACGGTGCCATTCTGACACTGAGGTTCGTTCCAAGCCAAACACTTACATTGTGACCCTGGACAGTGCATTTACAAAGCGTAGATGCGCTGAAACTGGAAACCTGGCATTTTGACCCTGAACGGTGCATTTTGGACACTGGCCTTCGTTCCCAGCTCAACACTGGCATTTAGACCCTGAACGGTCCCATTTACACAGCGTAGATGTGCTTAAACTGAAACTCTTGTGGAATTTTTATGGAATCATGTTTTATTGTGATAATGAAGGATGCGTGATGAACTAGCAAAGTATGGAATGTAACATCTGAAACAAACATATGAAAGTGCGTTTTAAGGTGCGCATCCTATATTTTCGGCACGCTCACGTAGACCTGATCATCATTTCGAGTGGTGCCGCTCAAGTAACCCACGCTGCGGGGGGCACCAGGCACACCAAATCGGGCCAACGAGGAGTCCTGGCTTGTGCTCTGTTTGCCCTGGATATGGCGCACCAGCTGGATGTCCTTGGGCTGCAAGGTCACACGGCGGCTGTGCAGGGTTATGAGGTTGGCGTCCTCCAATAACCCCACCAAGTATGCCTCAGCTGCCGTGTGAAGTGCCGTGAGCACCTCCCCCTGGATCCGGTAGCCTCCTGTCACACGTTCACCGGCTTCACTTTGAAGGATCTCTCGAACAAGCCTGCAAAATAGGTAGTGGACATTTGTGTACAACACTGTGCAAGAGTGTCAAGAAAGGTCGAGACTGTCGAGAAAAAATGCCATTTGACACCAATGCATGTGTGCACCAACAATGGTTGAGACTGTCAAGATTGTCGAGAAAAACTGCCCGTATACACCAATGCATGTGTGCACCAACAATGGTTGAGACTGTCGAGACTGTTGAGAATACATGTCAGTACTCACCTCAGGAACGGTTTCTTGGGGATTAGGAGATACGTGCGTTGTTGGAATGCACGAATCTCCTTGAGCGTGAAAGTGGATGGCCTCAGCCACCCCTGCAGGACTTTGAAGGACTTCTTCCCAGTCCACAGTGTACGCATATGCACTTTTTCCGGCTTTGAAGTATAAATAATTACTTGCATTACCTCATTTTGTAAATGTAACATTCACAAGAGCACATTACAACCGAGCAACCCAAGTGCCAACATGTTTTGGTGTAACCATGTGGATGTGTGCGGGTATGTTTGTGTGTGTTTCACAAGTCAAAAATAAACTCACCCTCATTGTCTGGTACAATCTTGTTGTCCTTGTCAACTTTCTCCTTGATCATCCGCTTCTGCCACACTGGTGTCGTGGCTGATTTTCAGAGCTCCTCCGACCTCACACTGGGCTGACCAGGTCCTCGCGGCTTCACCCCCACTGCCCCCAGCTGCTTCCTTTTGGTGTGCTTCACTTTGGGCTTCGACCCTGTTGGCTTAACTTTTGGCGTGATTTTGGTTTTGGCCATTTTTTTTGAACTTCAAACTTCAACCTTTACAGCTTGGCGTCTGGATGCAAAATGTTTGAATTTTCAAAAGTTTGAAAGCGATCATGTGACTTAAAACAGATACCTACAGGGTCTTCCCGAAGCTGTACACGGTTTGGCGGGAAAATGTGCACCAATTACAGACCAGCTTGCATCCAGCTTCGGTGTCCACAACCGTGCTCCAGATTCTACTCCAGTTGTCAGTTTGAATTTGTTTCCCGTTGCACCAGCTAGCATCAATCATGCCGAAAGCCACACAAAAAAGCGACAAAACCTTGTCTGCATCACCAAGCAGCAGCTCTGCAGCTGGGTCAGCCTCCTGGGCCCAGGCTAGTGCAGAAGCCGGGTTAGGAGGTCTGACAGTGACGGAAGTGGCATTGGCCGCGATGTTTGACCAACTCAAAGAAGTCCCAGACCCCATCTTCGCAGTAAGTATGCATGGAAACCCAGCTTCATATCTTCAATGTTGTTGTGACTGAGTGTTGAGATTGTCAAGATAGTCTAGAAAGTGTCGAGAATGTCCACAAACAACTGGAAAATACAACGCACTTTGTTTGCAGCACTCGGATCTGGACGCAAACACCGCGTGGGCTGACTTGGACGAGGTGGGCGGGTTTGTGGTTGTGTCCGATGAAGAAGAAGAAGTGCAGTTGCTGCAGGAGGAGGACAGATCGCAGGGAGACGTGAAGCAGGGGAAGCCAGTACCAGGCCGTGAGGACATGCTCACAGGTAATGCGCACTGTACAAACATCGAGTTAAGGACTTCAAAGGTACTTAATAGCTTAATAGCCCAGGTCATCTCAGGTCACCACGGGACAAACCGACGTGGCCCCTTTCGGGGCCAGGGGGGATCCGGGTCTCAGCCATGCAAGTACCCAGGATAGTGGCGTCGGGTTAGGCCAAGCTGGTTCTGATAGAACCAGCTGACCAGACGGATCTGGCCCTGGTGCCGGTAACCTGTCCATCTCCGGAACACCTTGAACCGATCTACATGGTCGGGTAACTGCACATAGAAGCAGATCCTCCTGACATGAGGCTCCGCCACTATGCGTGGCACCCCGCCCACCCACTCCACGTCCTGGGTCCTTGCATACCACTAGAATGAGTTCGAGATGAAGGGTGCAGTTTTGTCCCGGCCAAAGTGGGACCCGATATTAGCCACAGCT